>ERZ779888.422-NODE-422-length-52224-cov-5.017808_pt1 | contig 52224 bp, 74 predicted proteins | sample MGYA00511245_ERZ779888 | MGnify/ENA primary metagenome ERZ779888 (study PRJEB29588, sample SAMEA2155255) | human gut metagenome | biome: human gut; feature: human-associated habitat; material: faeces | place: Denmark | collected 2008/2010 ...
ACCTTTTTGAACCGCATAAAGTTCATCTAAATAAGTAAGAGCTTTCATTTCTCGTCCGTGAAAAACTTTATTTTCACCACTTTCAATAGATTTATAATTTTTTAAGCTTTCGTGATATACAAAAAGTTCTTCTTGTGAGCCTATAACTTTCAATATTTTTTCCATCTCTTGATAGGCTTCATCAATAGTTTTATTCATTTTGCGATAAGAAGCCGCAATATTTTCTCTAGTATCTTGTTTCGCCGCGTGTTTTTCTACTGTAGTAATGATTTTATCAAGCTGTGTATGAATCTCATCATTTGTTTCTACAGTTATATCGATAGAACCTATCATAATCGCATCTGCCGCAGCAGAGTTTTTTACTTTGCGGCCAAAACCTTCTTGCAATAAAGTTACAATACTTTCAAATGAGTTACCTGTGGACGTGTTAGATTTGCAAGTTACCGTGACTTCTCCCATCTCTCTTATTTGCTTTGGAGTTAAGCCAATACTTTTTAACCATTCACGTGTTTCTTTAGTAAAACGAACTGACCTGTCTCCTTCTTTTAAAGGTTTTACTTTTATTCCTAAAGTATCTTTAATACTTTGTAATACATTTTCTGTTTGTTTTTTATTGTGCTCAAGATTTTTTTGTAATGTGGTATAACTCTCTTCTGTATTATTGATATATTCAGTAGTAATTTCATAAATACGTTCAGGAGTAAGTTCGTCAAGTCCTGTAAGCTTTTGCCAATATACTTCTCTTTGAAAAAGATGGCTTAAATCATTTTGGATAGCTACAGCTAATGCAGCCAAATTAGTAGGGTCACCAAGATTTATTCTAGAAGCATACTCTTTTTCCGCAATAACACGTAAAGCCGCATCTTGTATAAGTTTGCTATAGCTTGTAGCATTTTCTTTTTTCCGTGAATGCCCGCTTAAACGCTTAACAAGTGTTCTTGAACTACCATCATTTTGAAAGACAAAGTTTCTGTTATATACTTCTGCTTTATCACGCGTTTCTTGTTTTAAAGTTTCTAATCTTTCTTGTAAATCTACTGCTTCTTGTCGCGTATGGTTAAAGAAATAGATAAGTTTTTCATAAAACTCTTGCGGATCAGTAGCATTATAGCCATTGAATAAACTTTCAAGTTTATGTAATAGTATTTGATTATTGCCTAATTGTGAACAGATTTTATCTTTATAAGCTCGCACTGCGGCCATTTCTTTATTTCTTTCACTTTCTGCTGCAACTCCTAAAAAAGCTACTGCTTGATTGACTTTTTCGCTTCCAGTACTAATAGTTTTTGCAGCTTTATTGGCTTGTCGAACTGCTTGACTATATAATTTTTGCTTATACTGTGCTACTAATGGGCCATTATCTTCCGTGTCAGCAAGACTTTCAAAATAAGCGTAATTATTTGAAAAAAGAAAACTCATTGGGATACCGCAATAAAAGCTATTCTTTACCTCACGTTTTTTTCTCACACCGTAGCACCACCTATACCGAAGACGCATTCATCTCCTTCAGGCGTATAAAGACAAGTTGTCGCAACGCGAGAGATAGAAATTTCGCCCGCATCTTGAGTCGTACCGTTGCTATAAGAAAAAATAAGATGATTGTTTTCGTCAATATTTACATCTTCAATAGTGACACCAGTGCCGCCACCGGGAGATGCAGAGGGCTGAAAATACCATTTTTCGTCTTCAAAAGAATACATATAAGTTCTAGCCGTATCAATCTCATAATACGTAGAACCATTAGGTATCATGCTATCTTGAAACCATCTAACAGGCTTTGTGTCTCTTGAAAGCCCTAAAAAAGCTCGTACTGTGCTATTATCTTTATTGCCGGTTACATTCAGCGTAATCATAGGCAATTCACCTCCTCCTTTATAATGTATAGTTGTGTTGACTAATAATGGTTATTTTAAAAATAAAAGCTCCATAAGGAGCCTTTATTTATGTCTAATTAACGCCCAGAAATCTTTAAAAGAAATAGGCTGAAAAGTAAGTAATTGTAGAAAAATGTAGCGAGCGCACTGGTCACGTGACCATTGATGCGCAGTTCTTATTTTTTGGATTTGTTCTTCCAACATCACTTCTGTATAATCTTTTGGTTCGCGTTTTTCCGCAATAATATCAGCGCAATAGAGAAAGAGCTTCTCTCCTTTTTCGGTAATGGTGGTATGTGAAATATATTTTTGATAATAATAAGGTAGACGATAGTGGATGAGCCAAGCAAAAAACGCTCTAATCTTCAGCATAATATTTAACTCCTTGATAACGTTCACTCATTAAAACTTCAAGACATAGCTCATAACCAGTCTTACCAGAAAGTACAGCTTTTAGAATCGCGGGCGAAGCACCAGAAATGAAAGAAGCATTTTTAAGTGAAAGAATGGTATTTTCACGCGCATTTACATTCCAATAGTAAAGATGCGGGAAAGGGATGTCGGTTGATGTCTCCCATTTATGTTGGATTTTCTCCATTAGAGAACCAACATCATAACCCCTATACATACCTAATGCTCCATCAATTTCCATATCACTAATGATGAAAAGATTCTTTACAAAGTCTTCAGCCGCAACTTTACCAGACATCGCAATGTTTAGAAGAAGATCAAATACACGTTCGAGATTTGTGTTGTCAAAAAGATAATTATTTATAACACTTGTGGCCTTTTCATAAAAATCTTTACCTTTAATTTCAATAAGCTCAGGACGAGAAGAGAAAGAAATATAATGGTTAGCAAATGGGCCTTTTGCACGTTCTGCAAAATAGACCGCGAGAGAAGCTGCTACATCAATTGGTTTGACTGAACCGTATCCCATCTCCATAGAACCAGAGGTATCGCATACACACATAAAGTTAGAGGTATCTTTACCTTCAGTGAAATCAGGTAGGTTATTCCAGTAAATGTCTAGCGCTTTCCGGCCCATAGTATCATCCTCTTCAAGATTGCGAGCCATTTTCATACATTCATATGGATAAAGAACACTGGCATTAACCTTTACTTCTTTTCCATTAAGAAACTCTTTATAACGGTCCGCTAGTTCTTCTCGCGTCATAAAGCAATGTGAATAACGAAATCCCGCAACAGAGGGGATTTTGGAGAAATCAATCTTATCCCATTCTTTAGCAGACATAATGCGTTCTAGTACATTTAGTCGTGTACGAATGGTAGATAGCATCTTTCGATATTCTTTCTCTGTCATATGACAATATTTACGAGTTTTATGTGCAAGCGCACGATGCTCTGCGGATGAACAATTACAGCTATAAACCCATTTCGCGGCGATGCTTGGATAATCTACGTGATAATCAGTTTGAAGCTGATTAGCTAGATAGCCCATAGCGAACGCTTCACTTTTAGTATCACAAAGCGCATAAATGTCATCCCAACGTCCAAAAGTCGGGATAAGATGAAGGTTAGCCTTTACATTAAGCGGACTTTCGTCTCCTAGCCAATGTAGACATACACGAAAGAAACGACGTTCACCCGCGCCACCTACTCTATCGCGAGCCCAGAAAAGACATTTAAGTGCAAGTTCAGGATTTTCTTCATAAGCTTCTTGAAAAAGCGTAATTACATCTTCATCGCTCCGATTACGATACGCTCCCGCAAAAGCAAACATATCATAAACTTTATTAAGGGTAGAAGCGTATGCTTCTGCACCATTTTCTGTATACTTGCTATTTTTTAGTGCTTCAATAAGTCTCATTTTAATTCTCCTTTATAGCGTGCCAAATTCAATAATACGCATTACCACAATAGCAAAGTAAAGAACGCCGCAAGTAAACCACATCCAAGAAAGTCGCTTGTTACCGAGCAATCGTTCTTGAGAAAAACATACCATATCTAAAACACACACCGCAGAAGCGAGTGCAAGATTTATAGCCTTTAAAATCATTTTCTTTCTCCTTTCATAGAAAAATAGAGGCGCACCTTTTATGTGTGGTGCGCCTCTAACTTCAAAGCCCCTTTTAACTTATAGCTGTAAAAAAGATTGCTGAAAGGGCTTTACTGGACAAGACGCATTTTTTATAAAACCATATGTTTTTTCTTGTAAAATATTTGAAATATTTTGCTGTAAGCGTCTTACAAAAATTTAAAATAGCTTGTCAAATAGTGAAAGAGCAATAGGGAGAGAATCAACCTTGTCAATAGAACTGTGATAATAACCATAGTCCTTAACAAACTTATTCACTAGTTCTCCATAGTGCTTCTGCGCTTTGAACATTTCATCTCGCGCGTTTTCAATTTCTTTCGCGCGAGCCGCACGTTCAGCAGACAGTTGCTTTTTCTCTTCTTCTTTCCGCGCAAGAGCATCATTATACTCCTTTTCGGCGGCGAGACACTCTTCAACAGTAGCATATTCCTTACGAGTTAGATCAGAGACAATCCTCATAAATCTCATTCTCCTTTTTCACGGTTCCTATTCCGTGTTATTATCAGTGGCTTTCTCTCACTGACAAATATATTATATCATAAGTCGAAGAAAAAGTCAAGTGTTTGGGTTTAACAAACTGTAGTTCCACTGCGGCTGATACGATAGTCATCATAGTATATATTATCTAAATCGTCTTCATCAATGAAGCAAAGAATGATTGTTCTATCGTTCTTAAATCGAGTACGGAGAGACATATTACAGTATCTCTTTTTCCACATCCAGTAGTTATTAAGAGAACCGTGATATTGCTTCCAATAAGTCTCGTTATTTTTAAAGAAATTATAGTGTCTTTCTTTTATCTTTCGCTTGTGGAGCATTTTCTTATAGTATCCTTTTACTTGTTCACCATTTTGGTACATATTTATCACCAAATTGTCCAATCGTAATCAAAGCACTTGCGATAGTCAGCGCCATCGTAATATACAACATCATCAAGTTCATCTTCATCAATCGCATAAAGAATGATGTGCTTTACATTTCTAAACTCACTGCGGAGTGCTTCTTCTGTATAGTCTTTAGCACGCTTCTTCACGCTACTAATATACAATTGTTTCCAGTAAGGCCAATTACGATAAGAGAGATAATCATCTCTCCACGCACTGCGATATTGCTTATCTTTTAGCTTTCGCTTGTGTTGCCTTGTCTTTAGGTACCCCTTTATCCTCGCGCCATTTTGATACATCAATATCCACTCCTTGACCATTTAAAAAGTCTATAATATTTTCATCATTGATACGAGTTTTAAAAGAAGAACTTTTCCCAAGGTCGTTAAGATAGGCTTCGTCAAAACAGCGAAGGGTTATCATAGCTTCTTAATCTGCCTATCAATTTTCTTAATAATATTAGCATTAGCTACGGGGTCGCGCTGTGCGAGAAGGTTCTTGCGGGCCTCAAGAAGGCTCTTACGGACATCATTAGAATAAATCATAATTACTTATCCTCCTTTATCTCTTCATCATCAAGTGGATTCATACAAGTGTAAATAGAAAAACTTTCTACTTGCTGTTCAGCTTCTTCGTTGGCGAGGACACTAGGGACATAAACATACCAATCAAAAATCTTTGCTTGAGCTTCTGTATAGGAGTTTGCTGCGACATAACCTTTATAGGTTTCCCTTTCTTCAGTGTCCATATCGTGTGTTTGAATTGTGTAATAGTATAAATCAGCCATCTGTTTTCTCCTTTCAATTGATGTATACATTATACTACAAGTGAAGAAAAAAGTCAAACATTTGGTTCTTCAAATGGAGCGGGTGATGGGAATCGAACCTACGTAGCCAGCTTGGAAGGCTGGAGCTCTACCATTGAGCTACACTCGCAAATGGTGGGATAGGTTGGATTCGGACCAACGACCAAGGGATGTTTCGTCTGCATATACCCCTTCTAAGGCAGAAAGCTCTTCCACTGAGCTACTATCCCACGGGCGAGGGCAGTTACTTCTCAGCGTCCCCCGCAAAGCTGTTTTCTATGGTGTAACCTACCACCCATTACTGGACAAGTCGGCGTAATGGATACCGGGTATATAGACGTTGTACACCGCCATCCCATATACCAGAGTTCTCTGGATTTTCTTGATCCCAATGTTCTTACAAATCCAGTAACTAGAACGTTGGGTTGGAGCTATCGTCGAGATTCGGACTCGAAACCTGCCGCTTACAAGGCGGCTGCTCTGCCGATTGAGCTACGATAGCGTTAAGCTCCCCACTTCGATATATATTCAAAAAACGATTGATTTTCTATCTTTGCGGGAGCATTATCTTTAACCATTACTACATTTCTATTTAATACAGGAGGATATTGTGTAAATGGAGAATCAATGTCAGTAAGAGGTAAGAAATCATCTAGCTCAAGTTCAAGCGTATCAGCATACTCACGAGCTTTTAGCATAGTAGGTGCATCAATAACTTCCCACTTATCTTCACCAAAATTGCCACCAAAGTATCCTTCATATACTCGTACTGCAAAACGTTTCATTTCTCACCCCTCCTAACATTAAATATTATAGCATAGAGTGACCAAAAAGTCAAGTATTTGATTTTGTTTCTAATTCTTTTACTCGCTCTTCAAGGCGACGGATGGCGAGTTGATTTGCTTTAATCTCTTCTACAAGTTTTTGTAGAATCTCTTGATTAAACTCAAGCGTCATCATTTTGTATCTGGTACAACGTGATACCAAGTAATGGTGTCACTACACTTTTCTTCAACAACCTTATAGCCCGTCGCAACATAAGAGGTTGCATCATCAGTTTTTGGATTAGAGGGGTCAAAATTAACGAAAGTACCGCCCTTAACTTCAAAAGAAGCAGTGCCATTATTATGAGCTTCATTAAGTAGATTTAGCGTCCAAGGTTGCGTTTCGTGGCCACTCATTGCAATTGGAGAAGCCTCAAAGAAGCCACCTTCGATAACAGTTTTGCCCGCATAACCATATACACAGCAACCGTGTGCGACATACTTGCCGCCCTTAATAATAACGTTGCCGCCAAAGTTTGTGATACAATAAGGACCATCTTTATTTTCATCAGTAGCACCGTCATCAATGCTAATACCACCGTTTTCAGTACCATCAAATACTACAGTTGCGCCCTCTTCTACATATAGTGCGCACCAGTTATCGCCATCTTCTGCATTCAATGCAGAAGGTACAGTGATGATATTATCGTGAAAGTTTACGGTAGCATCTTTATAGAAAATTGGACGGTCTTCGCGAGTTGTGCCCGCGAGCATCGTAAAGTTATCCATAATATCAAGCTTGCCGCCCTTTTCAATTTTTGCATTCAGCGTCGCAACATTTTCTACCTTATCTTCTTCAAGGACAAACATTTTATCAATTTCATCCGCTGAAATGATATGCACGTCGTGCTGTTTAACGTAGGTGTCGTCGCATTTTGTTTTAAAATATTTTAAAGCGTCTGTAATTACAATGCTCTGTCTACGCGTGCTTTTTTTCTTTTCCATATTCACGCATCTCCTTCAAACATCTTATCAATATCTTCTTGAGTGATATATTCAAAATCAGCAATAGCCTTTAAGCTATCTAGCCATTCTTCTTGCGTCCCCTCAAAACCATCGTCAACTGCAATTTCATATGCACTCTTTCCTGCGGGGCCAGGTACACCACTGCCGCCGCCTTCTCGTGCAATAAGGTTTTTAAGATAAGCAATTGTGATTAAATCCATTAAATCTTCACCCATTCTTTGGCTTCTGCGTCAAAGACGTAAAGCTCATTTTTATCAAACACAAAACAAACACTACCGTTGGGGACAAGTTCAGTAGGCTTTGTGTCTGTAGATTTCAAGATATATTCGTGAGTAGGGGTATTAGATTTCTCCCCCACTTTAGAAAGCGTAATCATATTATCCCTCCTTATGCGGCTTGCGGCCACACCCATCTTTCATTTCAGGGCAAAAGCCTAAATACTCACATTTTGGAACAAAATAAGTACTTACCAAATAGCTCCATTCTTCACTATATGCGGCGAGAGCATTGCAAAGGTCGCGCATAAAATCACGATATTCCCAGTATGCACGTGTACACATACGTTGATGAGCCATATCAATGAGATGACGCAAATTAGTACGCATTACCATTTTAGTCGTCATAGCTAGCGGTAAAATCATTGTAGCATCTTCATTAGGTACGCCAGCTTCTTTCATAGCTATCATACTCTCACGGATTTGATTGATAGCTTTTTTATACACGTCCATTGCGTCAGGACGAGCCGCAATTTGCGGCGGTACAACAACCTTAAAGTCGTCATAATTGATATAGCGCGTTGAGGCTTGTACTCGTGTTGGCCCGCCCGCAATATGTGTGTATAGTTCGCGTGCGAACTTCGCTGAATATCCATCAATTGTCATGTAGATTTGTGGAAACTCAAGAGTACGTCCGTGATTTTGTGCAAGACAGTCAAGTCCACGCTTATAATTGCGTTTTGCTTTAGTGATGTCTGCGCCCCAGCATACACCTGCTTCGCGGCCTATTAGTGAAATTGGATCTTTAGTAGTTTCTGGTTGAATAATAATTTCTCCCATAAATAAAAACTCCTTTCTTAGAAGTGGGGTGAGCCTTTCTTAAGCTCACCCCTATTATATCACACTTTTAAAGAAAAGTCAAGCAATTTCCTCCCACGCAGAGGGTAGATCATTCGGTGACCAGACGCAATTGGCTTTTATACACTTATAAGTTTTATCATTGTATGTAACGGTGTCACCAATTTGGTAAGTCACACCAGCTTGCCACGCCGCTGTAATGCTATTACCGTGTTCATCGCATTGTTTCCATTGAGTAACGCCTGTCGCACCTGGCTCCCAAACGTTATTATCTACGAGAGAAATCCAATATTTTTCGTTATGGATTACGATGTCGCCTGTTTTATAACCATTTGTGCTGTTAGGCTGCTCCCACTCTTTAGGAGTACCGTCAGTAGAAACTAATACTTTAGCAAACAGACTTGGAGATGCCGCAGGAGTCCAATCTGGTTGAGATTTATGAGCCTGTAGAACTTTATACAACGTATTTTCGTATTGTACGCGTGTGTTAACTTCGTATGATACGCCATTACCATTCCATTGCGGGAAAAGTATTACATTAGCTACTGCATTAGTATCATCCAAATTAGCAATAAGCGTATTTACTTGGTTACGAAAAGCTGCGGCTTGAGTAGGATTGATACCTAAATCGGTAAGAGCTACTGTTTCTGCGGATTTCTCCATAAGAACGCCATTCTCTAAATATAAATTAAAATGTTCCATTGCCTCTTGTATGCTATCAGTATTATAAGCATTTGCAGCAAAACTAACTACTAAACCTGCACGATTAGCAGGATAACTTTCTTTTAGAAAACCCATACTTATATCCTCCTATTTTTTTATTAGTATATATACAACACCTTGATAACCTGAGCCGCCAGCATAATTACTATCAAAATTGCTAGCACCACCGCCACCTCCGCCACCATAGAATGTAGCGTTACCACCTGTTTCCATATTTTTACCATCGCCACCGCCATATACGCCACCTGCGTTTGTTTCTGCTACATATGTCGGATTAGCTGTAGAAGAACCATCACCGCCGTTAGTACCACCCGGACAGCCGTTTGCTCGGCCAAAAGCATTACTAACGTCTCCTTGAGTCCATCTTTTAGCTGCACCGCCTCCACCACCGCCAGCGCTGTGTGCTTTAAGTGAAGTTAGTCCAAAGGGATATGTACTTACGCCAGCACCTTTAGGCGCGGGTAGAGTAGTGCTTCCTTCGTAGTAAGTAGAGGTAGAACCGTAGACAGCACCAGCACTGCCACCACCACTACCTCCTTGAATACCGCTGTTAGAATTTCCTCCACCATTAGCAGTTTTATCACCAATTTTAGTTGCACTACCACTAGAAGAATTACTACCACCAGAACCAATAACAACATTATATGAACCAGAAGTTAAATTCCCTGAAGAAACATAGCCGCCTGAACCGCCTATACCACCCATAAAATAACGAGTTGAAGTTGTATTTTCATCACCAGTATAACTACCGCTTTGGCCTGCTCCGCCACCGCCGCACATCCAGTATTTAGCTTCGTTTGAAAGTTTTAAAGTACCAGAAGAAGTGAGCGTATACATATTATAAGCAATATTGTCTACTACAATATTTTCTGTAACAGCCATATCACCTGTATATTCAATTGCGGCTGAACTAGACGCATCATACCACAACATAGCACGTCCAGATTTTGTTCCTTTGTAGGCTCGTTTTGCTAATTTTGCTAATTCTTTAGTTTCAGTTCCAGTCTGATTGTAGTTATATATTGGATCACATTTAATTTCAATAAAAGTTGAACTTTCTTGAGGGTTGCTATAACTGTTATCTTTTGTATAAGTTAAGGTAATAGTATCTCCTTTTTTAAGTGTTTTCCCCTGTAACCAAACGGTTTGTGTAGAATGCGTTCCAGAAACCGCGTCCAAAACTTTTGTTCCGTCACTTAATGTGATAGAAAGTTTATCAAAGTTTGTTTCTGTATAATATTTACCACTAATTATAATACCAGAAAGTCCATTTTCAGGTACTACCGTGAGGACAGTTGTCGCTGTTGTACCATCTTTTCCGAAGTTTTTCGGGACGCATTTTATAATATCAGTTGAAATAAATGATAAAGTCCAATCATATGTTACGGTTGCAGGTTTTGTAAGCGTAAAAAAATTACTGAAAGTACTGCCAGTTAAATGCGTAGTAGAAGTAATCTCATAAATTGGTTTAGTTATTTCAACACCTACATACATTTTCTTAATTTGCCGTGCTAAATTGTTATTATCGCCGCAATAAAACTTTGCACCGTCTGTAGGATAAACTTCACTGCCACCGCTTTCTTCATAGTGAGCATAAAGAACAGTATTAGTCCCAAGTATGGGCTGATATTTATTGCCACCTACACCAATATAATTACCACCTTCCGCTGCATCATACCAGCCCAAGAAAGTATAACCAGCAGAAACAGTAGGAGTTGGTAAAGTAATGCGATCTGCGGCTACGACTTCATTCCATTGAGAATAAAGGTCTAGCGCCGCATTAGCAGTATATTGTGAACCGGGAGCATAATGCGGTTCCGCATCAGTCGCCGCGGTAGTCCAATATTTGAATGTATATACTGTTGCGCTAGAGATAGTAATTTGATTTGTACCAGAGCCATAGTTCCCATAATTAAAGGTCACATAGTTAGATGTCTCTGTTCCACCAGTTGAAAGTTTTTCAGGTATATCACTTGATAATGTCAATGCAACATCCTTCTCTTTATATTGCTTTGCCGGGATACCTGTTTCATTTTCTGTAGTGGAGTGATAAGTTATATCATATTTTTCAATAAAACGAGCATAAAGCGTATCGCTTGCGGATGAAGGAGTATAATATTCATCTTCTATCAATGTGCCGCCAGTAGGTGAAGTATACCATCCTTTGAATATATAATTAGAAGGATAACCAGTCGGTACGGGGACTTCGGCTGCATTACTTTCAATTTGTGAAACACGCCATTGAGCGTATAGAACCAAATCACTATCAGTAGAATATACTTCACCGGGAGAATAAGTCGTACCAGACCCATTTGCTGAAGTATTCCAATTATTAAATTGCCATAAATAATTTACATAACAAGATTTCGTCTCTGTCTTGTTATTCATTACAGAACCGTAATTAAATGTTACTGTCCGTGTTTCTCTCGGGTCAGAGCGTGAAGGTGATACAGAAGAAAGAGTTATATTTAGTCCTTGTGTTTTTGTCTGTACTGCGGGGATATTACTTATAGTAGAAGTATCAGGGGCGTTCTTTTGATAGATGATATAATAGTTTGTTGTCCCGCCACTTGTTGACCATTGAGCATAAAGTGTAGTATTTGTAGTAGGAGTATATGAACTACCGCCGCCACCAACACGTGTTCCACCAGAAGCCGCAGTATACCATCCATTAAAAGTATAAGTAGAGCTATAACCACTAGGAGTAGGTAGAGTTACAGGACCATCTATAATTCTACTACTCCATTGTGCATAAAGCGTAGTATCAGCATCAGTGCTAAAGGTATCGCCAGGCTGATATACTGTACCACTGCCGCCACTATTTGTATTCCAATTTTTAAAAGTGTAAGAACGCCTGTCTGCGGCCTTACCTGAAGTCGCGCCGTTACAAGATACGCCGTTATAATTATATGTTACCGTATAGCCTGTACTTGTATCCTCTGTAGCACGAGTGGGGATTAAAGAACTTAACGTTAATGCAACGCCTTTAGTCTTTGTTTGGTCGGTTGGTAAATTGCTAACAGTTCCGCCATTGCCAGTATAAGTAATAGTATAAGTCTGTGTGGCTTGTTGTTCCCAATGAGCATAAATTGTTGAATTACTTGAAGTAGGCGTATATCTATCACCAGCATTACCAACTTTTGTGCCGCCCGTAGCAGAAGTATACCAACCCAAGAAATTATATCCGTCACGAGTCTTAGAAGGTAAAGTAACAGAACTAAAAGTAATTTCAGGTGTCATATATGTGGCGGTTAAAGTCAAGTTCGCAGTCATTACGTGACTAGAACCACCAGTATAAGTATTTCCATCAGAGCCAGACCAGTTATAGAAAGAATATCTCGTAGTTCTTACTACAGTTTCTACTGTATTAGTCCCACCAGTATAGTTTATATTATAATTGATGTAAGTGTTAGTTGTACTATTTGGTTTCGTAGGCTCTGCATCGCCTGAAGCGGGCTTAAGAATAATAGTTGAGCCTTCAGTTGCGGATTGAGTAGTGGGGGTAAAGTTTAGAGAACCATCAGCCCCCGCATTATAAGTAATAGTATAAGTGGTAGCTTCTGTTTCATAAGTGATTGAAAGTGAAGCTGAACTAATACCCAAGTAGTTTTGGCTGTAAGAGCCACCCGAAGATGAGTTATTAGTGGTTTTTGTAGAACCTACAACCAGGCTTTCGTCTTGAATTTGAAACTCAAATGTAGAGCCACTACGAAAGGCGGTTGTCATCGAGCTTAGCACAGAACTGCTACTTACAGGGATAGAGTGAGTTTTATTATGTCCTGCGTTTGATATAGAATAACTAAAAGGAGAAGTAAGAAATAGGGTGTGAGAACTCTTGCCCGCACCGTTAGTTGTGACAGATAGCGTTGCCGCAGTGATTTTTTGATTTGAGCCAATAGAACCTGTAAACCTTATATGGCCAAGAAAAGAGTTTTGACATACTGCGGGAGCAGAAGCGTTTGGAGCGTAATAGCCTTGTCTTGCTACACTATTATCACTATAACTCTGTGCAAGACCAGTAGTACTACACGAGCCAGTTAAAGTTGTAGTTGCCATTTATTTCACCCCTTACTCTTCATAATAAACATAAATCGCACCCGCCGCGAGTTCGCTTACACCCGGTTCAAGGTCAGTAGTACCTGTAGTAACTTTTATGCTTTGAAAATCAAGTGCGGTTTTCATTTCATCTGCGGTTTTAGTTTCGAGGACACCGTTTTCACCAGTCATTAAGAATTGTCCTGCGGTAGTGCCGATTGCACCCGTACTAGAGATATTGCCGTGAGTATGATTTTTAGCCGCAGCACCCAAGTTTGCACGAGCTTGTGTTGCAGTTGTGGCCCCAGTGCCGCCATTGGCTAGAGCAAGTGTACCTTCTGTAATTGAAGAAGCAGAGTGCGTATGCGTTGCGGATGCTGCGCCCAGATTAGTAAGTGCTTCAGCCGCAGTGGTAGCACCTGTACCACCATTAACTACAGGGATTGTCATACCAGAATGAAAGAAGTTATATCTAGTAGAACTGGTAGTAGATGAAGGTCTTACTGTAAAAAGAGTATTTAAATCATCACTAGAGTAAGCAAAAATAAACTCATTAGTGGCAGATGTTAAAGTATCTTTTGTTTCATAAGTACCAATACCAAAACCATCTGTTTCTAAAGCACCAGACAATACAGCTTGTGGTACACCAGACTTGTTAAAATATATCGGCATTTTAGTAACGAATGAATTGGCTCTGGGCGCGTCATTCGTATAAAACTTCTCTTGTAGTTCTTTATATGTCCCCACGCCTGTACCGCCACGTGCAACCGCAAGCGTACCACTTGTAATGTCGTCCGCAGAATGCTTGTGTGCATCGAAAGTGTCTTTTAGGGATTTACCCATAGCAGCACTTAAAGGCGCAATAGCAGACTCACTTGTAAGCTCATTTACTACATTTGTTTGACGCAGAATGGTTGTGTCTTTGGCCTCAAACTTATCGTTAAAATAAGAAGTCAGTGTGCTGATTGGTTTCTTATAAAAGTTTACATCTGTACCACCGTTAGAAGTTTGTGAAATAAAATAATCATTATCATTCGATTTCACTCTGCTTTCATTAAGTGCACCAGCAAGCGATTGCATAGCTGCACTAAGACTTGTTTCACCTGTGCCGCCATTTTTTACAGGGATAGCCGTTGTGCGTCCCGCGTGAAAAATAGGATACCTATTATTAGTTTGATGCTCACTATCGACTACATCAAACGTAAGAGCGTTGTTTAGGTCAGTAAGAGAAGAAGCAGAGTTTTTGTGATTTCTTATGGTTACTGCACGATAAGCGCCTTCATTCCAAGTCATTAGCCGCAATTCTTTATCAGTACCCTTAATATATGCTGCTTCACTTGTTACACCATCAACTCTTTTTAATACAATTTGCGGGTATTGTAAATCCTCACTTTCTCCGGGTGTGCTTAAAACCGCACTATTACCAACATAAGATATCGCATTAAGTTGGCCCGCGATGGTGCCAAGAAAGACATTGCTATCAAAGATTTGCGTACCAGTATTAGTCGATGCGCTTGTAGTACCAGTAAGGTATGCTTTAGTAGTATTATTAAGAGTGTTAGTAACTTTAGTGTCTGTCGCGGTTATGGTAGAGTTAATTGTAATATTACCTGTATCTCCATCAGGTAATAGCGTGATACCTGTACCACCCGTGAATTCAATTATACGCTGTGCAGAACCATCATAACTAAAAAAATCGCTTGCATTTACACGCACTTTTAATGAATAGGGGTTCTTTAATGCTTTTGGTACTGTTACTTCAGTGGATTTAATAACAATTTCGCCATTAGCATTAGTTTTTACGCTTGTCGCACCTTCGCCTACTATGCGCGTCGAGCTGCGAACCGCGCCGTCTTCTATAATATTAAGATAAGGATTTGTAACTTCAGTACCAGTAATTTCAGTGTTAATACTGTTACTTGTAGCTACCATTTTTGCAGTATAATGCGTGTCTGTAAATACCGCCCCTTCTGGAACAGTTGCATTCAACTGATAAGTTGTAGCCGCAATTGTCCCGTCTTCTTTAACGAAAATCGGTTGTGTTGCGTTACCAGTTTTTGAATAGAGAAATGGTAATTTCGTTACAGGTAAGTTTCCATCACCGATTTTTATGCGTGGGCTTGTATGTGTATCATCTTTGTCATAAATAATAACTTCACCCGCTCGCGGTACGAACACAGTTGCTAGTTTCCAGTTTGCTTCAACATCGTGTTTCAAGGAAATGCGAGTGCTTATTACTTTTTCTGGCATAATTTTCCCCTCCTAAAATAAAAGGGGCAAAATGCCCCTTTAATTATTTAATATACTTTCCTGAAATCCACCCAATCTCTTCACTCATAACGACTGCATACCAGCCATTAGCAGATTTAATGGGCTTACCATTTTCGTCCCGCACAGGAGTAAGTTGAGCATCTTTAAAGACAGTTGTGATAATAGCATAAGTGGTATTATCGCCTTTGCGGACGCGGACAGAACCGCCAGTGACAATAAGTTTGTCATTTTCTGGTTTAGTCGGGTCTTCTGCTGGATCGGGGTCTGGTGTAAGGTCTGCTAGTGCGCTCATCATAGCTTGATGAGAAAGCGGTCCGTATTCGCCATCTGGATTGAGGTCGTGCTCTTCTTGAAATGCCTTAACCGCTTCAATAGTTTCACTACCATAATCTCCATCAGCGCCATATTTAGATAGATTATAACCTAGAGTGATAAGATTGCTTTGTAGTTCTTTAACATCTTCGCCTTTGCGGCCAGATTTTAGAAGTCTGTCCCCCAGTTTATATGTAGAAGTATGTGGGGGTTCGATGGGTGTATTTTCAGGATATTTTATGAAGGGTAGCTTGTACCAGTGTTGCCAACCACGGCCTTTTAGCTTGGTAAGTTGACAGCCATAATTGAAACCACGCTCTTCTACGACTTCTCCGTTACCCACATAAACGCCGACGTGACCGTCATAGCGAACAGCGATACCGGGGATGTCAGGGATAGTGTCAATAGTGCCCCATTCTGCGCCTTTAGATTGTGCATACTTGAACATACCATTTGCGCTTTTATCGGGACAACCATTGGATTGATAAAAATTGGAGAACTCGCCGTCAAATACACCTTGACCGCCGTTCGTCCATGCGTAGCCTTTGATACTGTGTTAGCTTCATTTTACAATGAAGAACAGACTATATCTTTTTATTCTACTTTTTCGGTTTTAACCTACTCCTTTTCAGGATAGTCGTTGAACTTTTTAAGTATTGATATACTTAATTTAGCTGCTGATTGTCCACTTAATGGAGTTCCCAGCAATTTAATAGATGTGATAAGTGTGCCCTATCAAAAGTTAAGGCCCACGCAATCAGCACATACTTTACCTTCTTTAATGTGTTGCTTGTATTTTGCTTCACGAGAAGAAGTATAATGCGCTGGATATTGCTTTTTCTTACGTTCGTACAGAGATTGTGTACAAGGATAAACACAAGTTCCCGTTTTTTGCCGCACTTCTGCGGCTACCAGACTATATCATTACCCTTACGGGTATACCTCACTTCGACTTATAGTCTACTTCTATTACAGAATAGTCGTTGAACCCTTTCAAAGGCTGCTGATTGTTCATTTATAACAGCATTTAGGATTTAACCATATGCCATCCAGTTAATTATTTCTGCTTTCGCGGCCTTATGGCTTAACTGGCTTTAGAATGTCCCAGCAATTCAAGGTATTATTGCGTGCAAATTACTTTACACCGATACCGAACATTGATACCAATAAGGCATTCCTACAAACTTGCGACAAAACTCTGCAAGGTCAGTATTAGTAAAATTACCCACTGTATTATCACCTTCTAAGAACCAATTTAGATCATAGCGATTACCATAAAGCATGTTTGTATCTACGTTACCTTTAATACCACTTACGCTACCTTTGCTAGTATACTGCCACAAATCGCAAGAATACTTGGGTGGATAGTGTGTAGCGTCCGCACGGCCATTATTTTGGCCATAGCGAGGGACCCATAGAAAATCAAACTGATTTACGGTTTCATCTTTCATAAAAGGACGCTTGCGATTGGCGTATAGACCAATCTTTTTCGCACCCATAGAACGCAGTTTTTTATAGAAAGCATTAACCACCGCGTCAGTGGTTTGTTCTGTTTGGGCTTCATATTCTACATCAAGTACATAAAATAGCGGTTTTTGTAGACTTGCTACCTTATAGAAATATTCTGCTTCTTTTTCTGCACGCTCGACAGTTCCCGCAGTAAGGTAAGAATATGCACCATAAGGGATCTTATTTGCACGACAAGCTTCTGCATACTCAACAAACTTTTTATCTGTACTAGTACCATAAGCCGCTCGCATAATGATAAGGTCTACTTCTGTCGCAACTTTTGTGAAATCTACATCTCCTTGCCAGAAAGAGATGTCAATGATTTTTCCCATAAATGTCTTCACCTCCAAAAGATAAAAGAAAAAAGGACAGTAGATTTCTCTACTGTCCTAATTATATCATAAAATAAGGAGATTGTCAAGTATTTGCGTATTAGTTACCAGTACTATCGCCGCAATCAAAGATAAGAGTCATAGTACCTTGTACAAGGTCATCAGTACTACCAGTCTTTGCAATGGCCGCTAGGTCAGCATCATTGGCCTTCGCGTCAAGAGAAGTCTGTAGGTCAGTAATCTTAGAAATCGCTAGCTCAGGAATATCGGCGGCGACTAGAGCACGCTTAGTAACAGCGATCTTACCATCGGTTTCAGAAATCGCGCTTAGAATCTCACCAGCGCCAACCGCAACTTCATCTACATCTAGGCCCTGAATTGAACTATCAGTGTAACCCTTCGCTTCGGTTAGCTTAGCAGTAGCATCGGTCTTAGTCTCATAGGTGGTGCTAGCGATAGTCTTGGTTAGAATGTCATTATAACCAGGAGCATCAGCCTTAGTAACATAATCAGTCTTCTCTTCGCCAGCCATAGTACCGAGATCAGAAGCATTAGCCTTAGCATTTAGAGCGTCAGTTAGACCAGCAATCTTAGACTGCGCGATAGAAGCATCAGACGCGATATCAGCATCCTTAATCTGGCCTTTAACCGCGTAGATGGTCTCATCGCCTAGTTCGTGCCAAGAGTTGTCAGAAGTAGTATATACATACTCTTTATGACCAAAGATACAAATGTCACCATTGTTAGCAGTGCCGGGTAGCGCTTCTACTACGCCAATGAAGTGAACTGCGCCAGCTAGACCAGCAACAGCCGCATCTAGGTCGCTCTTAGTAATAGCCTTATTGGTCGCGGGGTCATAGTTATCACTCTGCCACGCAATAGTAGCCTGCTTACCATCTAGAGCATCCTGTAGACCAGTAATTTTGCTAATTGCTAGTTCGGGGATGTCAGTCGCCGCGAGCTTGCGCTTAGACGCAGTGACTTTACCATCGGTCTGTGAAATCTTTTCAATAATTTCGCCAGCACCAACCGCAACTTCGTCCATATCTAGTAGACCGATCTTCTCATCAATTTGAGTACTAACAGAGCCGCCAGCGCCAATAGCGGTTTCTAGAGCATCTACGCGACCGTCCATAGCGCTATTTAGGCTATCAGCATACTTCCTCGCGCCGTATACAGTCTTGCTATCAGCAGTATCAGTATCAGCGTTACCAAGTACAGCATTAGCATAGCCTTGCGCTTCACTCTTAGTAGCGTAGTTCTTGGCTTCAACTTCAGCCATGGTTGTCTTGCTTTCAGCAGTCGCCTTTACAGCTAGAACAGCATCTTCAAGCTTACCTAGAGTATTATAATCAGCGGCCGCATCGCCTAGCAGAGCCGCCTTAACAGTGTCAGCAGCACCTTTGGCTTCATAAGTTTCATCTAGCTTTAGCGCCGCAATAGCATTAGCGATTTGAGTAGATACTTTAGTATCGCCAACTAGGCCCTGTAGAGCAGTAATATCCGCAGTCTTATCGGGGATTGTAAGGGTAGCTACAAGATTAGTGTAAGCTTCTTCACCCTTCGCGCGAGACATTAGTTTCCACTCATAATCATTTGCGCCCTTAACTAGAGTATATTGAGTGTCAGTATCTTGAATCTCACTAGAAATGTAATCAGATAGACCAGTGATTTCAGTAGCCGCATAAGTAGGCTTATTAGCTTGCTTCGCCCAAGTAGGTACATCAGCCGCAACGGCCTGTGTCCACTTTAGGTCTTTAAAGGTATGGTTGCCATCACCAACCTTCATAAGAACGGCTGGTAGATGTTGAGAAGAACCAGAGGTATCACCAGTGGGGATAGTAGCAATAGCAACTTCGCCCCTCTTTAGAATAACAGTAGAACTCATCCAGTTTTCATAAGTGTCATAACGTAGCGCGATGCGCGTATTTAGAACTTTATCAGGCATAATAAAAGCACCTCATTAAATATATTTTTTATTTAAACAGAATAGAGACTATTCTGTTATTTTTTCGACCCACCCGTATACGCCGGGTTCCCATACATTATTGTCCGCCGTTGATTCCCAAGTCTTACCATTATGAGTTACAACGTCGCCTTTCTTATAAGCATCCTGCGCACCCGCGGGCTGTACCCAAGCCGCAATGGTCGCTTCACCGCCACCGCCTGTTTCGCCGCCGCTGGTTCCGCCTTGAACCTCCCACGCCTGTGCGTAGTCTGTCGGGCTGTAAGTTGTGTCGCTCAAACATTTATATGTCTTACCATCCGTGTAAATCATATACTCTCCGGCTTTGTACATGTCATGCGCGCCAGTAGGCGCAACCCAAGTACGAGCGCTTTCTAGCGTAGTGCCGTGATACTGCATCCACAGCGAAGGCGTTGCTTCCGGTGTCCAATCGATGTTAGCAGTACTATCGTGCGCCTGTACACACTTGTATGGTATGTTGTGATAGTTCCTAACATCTCCAATTATATATGTATCAGGCTTCCAGCTTCTTACCACTATTTGGTTCTCATTTATTTCTGCTGGTGTATCAGCAATTTTCACAACAAAATTATCGAGTGCCTTACGCAAGGCTATTAGCTGATTTCTCTGTTCATTTGTCATTTTCAACTACCTCCTGCGTATCAGCAACTCCAGTTAAAATGTCAATTGCTTCTTGTACGCCCTCTGCTCGTATAGCAGGCTGCGCTTCTTCTAGTGCGATAATTTGACGCGTTTGCACAGAATAAGTATTGTAATCTTCTTTTGCAGTAGGCTGAAGAATCATTTGTTCTCCACCTGCATTGCGCGTCCAACCATTTGCTGTTCGTAGGTCTCCTACTTGAAGACCATAATATTTACCATTGACAATTTCACACCCGAGAGCCTTTTCCATTTCTGGGATTTGCGCTTCACGGATGACAATGAGATTTTGAACAATATTGTCCTTTACAACTGCTCCGATCATATCAATTCTCCTTTATTTTCGTTAAGATGATGGGCGTACCATTAGGCCGCATTTTATACACTTGTCCCATGTCACACCATCACTGTCCGTATATGTCGACCACATATGCCCTGTAGCTGGGATTGTCTCCGTAAAAGCATCTTTTCCACATTCGGTACACTTATAAGTCTTAATGCCGCTGGCGGTGCAAGTGGCCTGCTTCGTTATAGTATATTCTGTACCCTTCACATGTTGATGTGCTTTTGCGTCTAACTTGCCAAACAAGAAAACAACTCCCTGATAGCCAGAACCAGGTTTACCTTTATATCTTGGAGAAGTACTACTAGCGTAATTTACTCCACAACCACCGCCTCCTGCTCCATAATATGAAGCATTAGAACCATTATTTGGAGAATAACCATTAGAAGTTTTATCTGGCGCTGCACCATTACCACCACCTCTTACACCACCAACTGCGGCTCGGACGGAATTTTTCAATACATATGATGCGCTGGTTGCAGCCACCCCACTACTGCCTCCGTTTCCCGCTTGATACCAGTAATTACCAGTCTGATAGGTTGAACCACTTCCGCCTCCCGCACAAGTCGGGTCTAATGTCTGTATACCATACGGATGAGTGTCTGTTGCGGAATTAGATACAGGAGCAATGTTTTGAGAATACCCTCTATATCCACCTCTTCCACAGCCACCACTTGTTGTAGTCCCAGCACTCGCAGAGAGTATAGTGTCTCCGTTCGAAGTAATAATAGTTGCAGCATCCGCAGGGCCAACATTTATATAATAAGTCGCCGAAGTATTTTCCAGAATCGTTTGTGCAATATTTCCTCCGCAACCGCCTGCTGGACTGTTAGTCGCACCCGTCGCGCCACCTCCGCAAATCCAGACATTTGCTGCACTATTGAGTTGTAAAATGCCGCTAGAAGTCAAAGTACAAAGTTCATATGACGTACCATCTACGTCAATCATTTCACTTGTGTAAGCTCCATCAAACGACGCAATTAACCCATTGGCTCCAAAGAACAATCTCGCCTTTCCATCCGGCCCGCCAACATAACCCTTTACAATTTTCTTATCAACCAGTTTAGTCTCTGTGCCAGTCTGGGTTTTGTTGATAGTAGTCTTTTGATACGGATCGCAAGACAGTGTAAAATAGGTGGACTTTTCACTAGTTACACTTTGACTACTGTCTTTTACATACTTCAGTACGATTGTTTGTCCTTTAGAAAGCGAGCCAGACCATCGTTGTGTAAGCGTAGAACTTGTACCGCTGACAGCATTGAGTACCGTCGTGCCTGCGACAGTGAGGGTGATTTTATCAAACCTGGATTCAGTATAGTAAAGACCCTTAATCACTACGTTCGTCAAGTCTCTCTGTGCAGTGAATGTGGTCATTGAAGTGGAGCTATCAATGCCATAGTTACCAAAGGTAAGCTTCAAACCGCCGCCTGAATTATCACCCCAACTCATACCCTTGGCGTTTGTGCCAGTTGTACCAGTATTGCTCGCAGAGAAGAAATCGGTGAATGTAGCAGATGAAAGCGCTATATCTTCTGTTGTAGTAGTCTCGGTATAGACTGGGACGGTTGCAGTAACACCTGCGTAGATAGATGACACGCGACGATCGTTTGTGCGTGTACCTGGGACAGATACGATTTCAGGGGTTAAGGCTATAGAATCGCAAGAAGGTAATACACGAATGGTAAAGTTTGGAATATTACCAGTTGCGCCAACCATTGTTTGCATTGTAATTTTAATTGTATCCCCAGCAGATACACTCCCTAAATCATAATTGACATAAGTGTCAGCTTTTGTATAATAAACTGAAGTTTCAGGCGTGGTACTATTATTTAAATATATTTTTAATGTCCCAGCTTCATTTTCTGCTTCAGCACTATTATCATATCGATAATTCATAAAAGCAAAAGACACTCCCGTTAATGCTCGTGCGAAAGTAAAACTCATAGATACTGTACTACCACTATTAACTGAAGCATTAGCAGCCTTTCCAGTTGCACACCACCAAGAACATTTTGTCACATCATCACTATTGCTTGTCCAGCCTTGCATCATATTTCCAGAAGTAGCAGAAATAAACTCATCTAGGTCATCTCGCCAAGAAACTTTTCTTAAGCTATCTAAAGCAATAAATACATTTCTTACCTCATTACTCGTATACTTCTCCGTACCGCCAACCCAAGCACCTGGCTTCGACGGCCAGACAAATGTATAACATCCATCTTCATCAGTCGTTGTCGTTACTTTCAGAGAAGAAGAAAGATTGATAGCCGGAGCTACACCGATATTTGATGTCTGTGCTGTATAGTCTCCTCGTGTACCAGTAGTTGTATTAAAAACACCCGCTATATTAAAAGTGTCAGCATAGTGCGGGGTTCGCAGCCACCAGTAATGGCACCCACTGCGACTAGATGGCAAATGTGTGCTGAGTTGTGTAGTATGATCGTACACCTGATCTGTGATTGTCTTCGCACGAGTCGCAGAAGTAAAATAGGCGATGGCGGTACCGTCACTTACGTTGTTTTCTTTACCAAGTCCAACTTCAGAGAGTGAAAGCAAAAATACTTTTCTGCTTATCGTCTTTATTGTACCCGCGTTGGTATCGATCCTCGGCATCAAAACCTTCAGCGTTGTATTTAAAAGTGAAGCTCTTTCCTGACTTGTAAAGAAGTGAAGGAACCCCGGACGTTCCACATAGCTACTTTCACCAGAACTCGTAACAGTTGAAGGAGGATAATCGTAAGCATGTGCAGCCTGATACCATTTGCCATCCGCATCGGACTTGTTAAGCCATTGGTCGAGGTTTGACACCTGATAATTGTTATTGCCGTATGTAACTCTATTTGCGTCCGGGTTATTCGGCTCGCTCGCGTCAAAAGCACGAACGTCAATGATCTGCGTCGTATTCAGTGTAACAGAATTGCTAGGATAGCCTGTGTGATTCTTGTCAACAATCGTCCAAATGATAGGCTCTGGAGTTTCGCCGTTAACTGAATGCTTGCCGTATTTGACCTTCGCACCGATAGGCAGATTACCCAATGCCTGAGTCGCGCCAGTCTCACCACCACCCGGTGTCGGATCGGGAGTCGTGCTTCCACTCCATTCAAATGTATAGCAACCATCACCGTCGGTAGTGTCGCTGACATTAAGCAGAGTAGGGACGTTTAATGCTGGACGAATGCCATTATTGCCATCGTAAGCCTTGAATATATATGAATTGGTACCGTCACTGCCGATCGTCCGAACGTATTTGACATCCGAATGTCTGGGTGTTCTCAGCCACCAATACCAAGCTTCAGTCTTACTCGAAGGTTTAGAACTCGCAGGAGTATTGTCAAAACACTGCTGCGTAACATACCCGATACGAGCGGTATTGCTCGTATAGTACTCCCACGCCGCACCTTCGGCGATGCTGTTTTCATTCGAGACACCTACTTCTGTTGTGGACGGCAGGAATACTTTGCGTACAATATCCTCATAAGAACCACCGTCTGCATTCGGCTTGACAACACGAATGGTTGTCGAGAGAATAGCGGCTTTTTCATTGTCAGTGAAATTATTTAGAAAACCGGGGCGAGCTGCGTATTGAGTACCATAGTTACCTGTACCCGCCGTACTATTAGGAGAATGGTCTGCACTATGAGCTGCGCTATACCATGCGCCACCTGCGGCATCTTTGTTGAGCCACTGGTCTAGGTTGGAGACTGAATAACGGTTGTTACCATAATTCTGTCTATCGGAATTGCTGTTACTCTGCTCTCTCGCGTCAAAACACCGTAGGTCAATAATCTCACTCGTATGCAGGGTCACGCTGTTACTTGGGTATCCAGTATGGTTTTTCGCCACAATCGTCCAGACAATCGGCTGTGCAGCTTCACCATTAACAGAATAGCTGCCAAACTTCACCTTACTGCCGACTGCCAGATTAGATAGAGCTTGAGACATTAAGCCTCACCCCCATCGTAAACGAGGTAAATCTCGCCTTCAGCCAGTGTGCTTTCGCCTTCTACGAGATCGGTTGTGCTGATAGTGATGTTACGGAGCTGGGCGGTAGACAAAGCTTTCATCGCATTAGTATTTGCTTTTACCCAAGATGGGAACATACCAGATACAATCGTGCTTGCACTTTGATTGTGCGTAGCTGCCGCAGCACCTAGCGCCGTTAGTGCACCAGCAGCCGTTGTAGCGCCAGTACCGCCTGAAGTGATGGGAATTGTAGAAGCTTCTGTGAGAATACTATAAGTGCTTACCTCATTATTTTTGTTACGATACTGAAGATATAAAGCATTCGACGGATTTTCAGCTTGAAAACTTAAACGAAGTCCTATATAACCTGCTTCAACCCATTCTTTATTTACTGTATCCTGTTCATAACAGTAAGACTGCAAGAAAAATCCATTTCCTTCATTAGGATTAGCCACATTACCGCCATACGGTGTATCAAAAGTAATACTACCAATAGTCTTTAAACCAGACGAAGTTGTCCAATCACTAGGGTCATCTAGCCAGTTTGAAAAATATACATATGATTGCAGATCACTGCGACGGGATGGGGCAATATAAGAATCCCCTCTTAAATGTAAATTATAAGCGCTTCCGTTTTCTAGACGGACATATTCACTTCTCAAAGCAGAAAAGTCTAAAAAGTCTTCAGGTATTTTAACAATATTATAACCACTAATAGAAAAAGTAATTGAACGAGCAGAAGTTGAAGGTGGAGTAGCAATTGCCGTAACCCGTTCTGACGGAAAAAGAATAATGAAAAATGGATAATTTGAAAAAGATGGAGATAATTCATTATCACTGATCTCAGCTTCACCTAAATATACAGTACCTTCATCATCCTTTGCAATGACATTAGAATACGTTGTACCATTCCATACTACGGTATAAGATTGTCCTACAATAATTGAAGTTAAAGATTGATTTGGGTTGTTGCCTTCATTCCCAAATGGATAGGGTACATAACCGGTTTCATATGGTACTGCACTTGTATTTTCTACTCCCTCAAATCCTACTGTCAAATCTCCGGTCGTAGCAACGACTGACGTATCAAAATACCCACCCGGTCTATTCTTAATATAATTCTTACTTGTACTATCATTCTCATTCCAATCCGGTGTAACCTTATACTTATCATCCAGCCCATACTTCGTATTTAGTTTATCAAAAGTATCAATACCTAATTCTTCAAGCGTAGTTGCTCTCTGTGATAGAGTAATAGTACGGTCAATAGAACCAGTAATATGTCCTTGTGCATCATACTGTACATCAGTCAACGTAATTGTACCACCATCGGCGCTTGCGGTTGTAGCTACAGAACCATATGCGGTTTTTGCGGTAATAGAATTAGAATGATTCAATGTACCGTCAGACGCGATTGTTAATCCCGAACCAACTTTTACCCCACCAAGTGCAGTAGAAGAAGCCATAGGGACAGTACCTTTGGCTTGATAAATGCTATCCATTTTACCCTTCATATAAGTATAAAGAGCGCTCATTGGACGACGATGATAAGTGGTAGCCCCACCAGTTATAAAATAATCAGCATCAACCGGAGTGGACGTTCCATTATCTAAAGCGTTTATTAAAGCATTAGCACTATTAAGCAAAGATGTTTGTCCAGTGCCACCGTGTGCCGCATCAATGACACCGACATCTATCGCCGCAGAGCCATCATAAGTTTTGCCGTTAATTGATAAAGCATTAGCTACCTTATCCGCAGTTCCCGCTGTCGAGGCTTTTCCGCTATAAGATGTAATAGTAGCCCACGCAGAACCAGTCCAATAAACAGGTAGCGTAGTAGAACCTTTTGCGGTTGAACCCATAAGTCCCGCCAGAGTATATTCTGGTAAGGTAACAGTTTTTACGTTAATTTTTTCTACGTGTCCATTCTCATCGCGCGATATGCTATCTACAGCCGTAAAGGTTTCACTGTGCGCTGGAGACGCAGTAGAAGAAGTATCAGCATACTTCGTGATATAAGGGTGTTCAGTAAGAAAATCCGCATTTTTTTCAACTGTGAAAGTTGAACCAGACACGGAGATGTTTGTAACAGCATTTCCCGCCCCTGTGCTTGTAATAGAAGGAGCCGTGAGGTTTGCTAGTTTAGTTTTTTCTGCGGTGGTGAAGTCATTAGAAGACAATCCTTTTCCTTCTTCTTTAGTAACTTTATCACCGAGTTTTGCGGTGATGTGCGCCCATAAACGCTCAACACCTTTATTGTCTAAATAAGACATAAGTTATCACTCCTTGATTTTATCAATTTCAAAAATTGAAGTGGTGATGAACAAACTGTCATTTCAAGTTTGTTGAATATCCTTTGGTGCATCAATTTCTGTCCAGCCTTCTGTACTAGAGACATCGGTGCACATAGTGGTATTTGTCCCATCTGTTAAAGTTTTCCCCTCATCTGCAACTAAACGAACCATTTCTGTGTATTCAACATTGGGTTTAATTGGTGAGACAGATATGCCACCATCTGGTCTTGTGTATCTATAAAGTGTAATGGTTTGCATAACTTACGCCTCCCCAGTGTAGTTGTAGTTAATAGTTGCATTAGTTGCGCCCCAAGGAGCATTAGCCACCTCGCCTTCAGCCCAAGGTACGTTGATTGTGGTGAGGTTGGTGCATTTGTCAAAAGCTGAACTTTGAATTGCAGGCTTACTTTTGAATGTTAACGTTGTTAGACCAGTACATCCAGAAAACGCAGACCAACCAATATATGCCATCTTTTCTGGCAATGACGTTAACACAAGGTTGGTACAGTCAGAAAACACATTGTTATAAAGCTGTGTCAATCTTGCCGGTAAAGATGTTAATGCTAAATTAGTACATCCACTAAATGCCCAATCGTTAATCATAGTCACTCCCGCAGGTAAAGATGTTAATGCTAAATTAGCACATTTATAAAACGTACTAAAATCTAACTGTGTTATTCCCGCAGGTAAAGATGTTAATGCTAAATTAGTACATCCACTAAATGCACTTGTACCAATCTTTGTCACTCCTGCGGGTAAAGATGTCAATACTAAATTAGCGCAGTTATAAAACGCAGATTTTCCAATATCAGTCACTCCTGCGGGTAAAGAAACTGATGTGAGATTAGTGCAACCATAAAATGCACCTTCACCAATCTTTGTCCAATTATCCGGTATTACAATATTTTGTACTGTCCTTTCAATTACAGTTCTTAAAATAGTTGTAGCATCATCAGATGGGATGTTATTAATTTCTGTAATCATTTGATTAACAGCCATTGTCCCAGTCGCCCCAGTCTTTGTCCTAATCGCGTCTGCAATTGCGGTGAGTGTTTCACCTTTGATTAAATATTCACTCATCAAAAACTCGCCCCCTCTGCACTAGCGATAGCTTCAGCTACCCATTTACCTGCGGAAGAAACTCGTAGAAATTTACCAGAATCAGTTGAAGTAACAGTTGGAAGCATAGAAAGGGCTGATTGGGCTGTAGTTTGTGCTTTGTTTGCTGTGGACTGTGCGTTGCTTGCTGTAGTCTGTGCGTTGTTCGCGGTGGTTTGAGCTTTATCTGCTGTAGTTTGAGCATTTTCTGCTGTAGTCTGTGCGTTATTCGCGGTTGTTTTAACTTCACTCACAGCAGTCCGCACACTGCGCACTTCACTTAAAGCGCTATTTGCATTAGTTAAAGCGCTATCCGCAGTAGAGCGAGCCAAGCTTATACTATCCCACATTGACGATACATCATCACACAATTGCTTTAGCAGATTCATCAGAGCATCTGGTAAATATTTTGTCTCTAACTTCTTATTTTCAACGAATACTCCATCCCAAGTATAATCAGGTGTACTCTTTTCACCGAAAGCGACGCCGCTTATGTATGCTTTTGTATACGACGGCTCTTGCGATAATCTAGTTGCCATTTACTTCCCACCTCCATTTGGTTCTTCATAATACATCACATAAACTCCTTTTTCTGGTATTGTTAAACCTTGGAGAGTAAAATTGTCTTCAAAACAAACAAGACCAATGGGATCAGAAGAAGGAGACGAAGAACTCTGTTTAAAAGTATTTCCTGGAGCAAATAGCCACAAAATATTATTTTCATCCATCGCATTCGCTGTAACGCCGCTATAACTAGTTTCTTCTTTCGTACCATTGTCCAATTCTTGACAAGCCCAAAAAGTAAATGTACCATTTTGCAATTGTTCAAGTGTGGGTAAATCTTTAGTAATCATTACCATTCTTCCACCATTACCCAGATCTATATACATCGTCGAATTATCCAATGGATACGCCAACCTATCTACTCATTGCGCATTACCACTCGCATTAGTTGTTAGCATTTTGTATGCTTCATTCGTAGGAGGTACTATAGAATTAGCAACCGCATCGGCCAGTTCACTAATAGAATATTTATCTGTCGTTCCGTTACTCGTCCGCACAGCGTTACCAATTTTCTCAAAATCCGCTTTATTAACAATTACATATTCATTTTCTGCCATCACACTCTCACCTCTTGCGCTGAATAAATCGCCGCGCCGCATATCGCGTCAATTTCTTCATTTGTCATAGCTACAAAATTAGCCATCTTAATTACGGCCATTCCTTCTACGCCAGTAGTATCAATCCATACATCATAATCACCTGTAGGCTCAGTATTACCAACATAAATCGCCGCATCGACAAAAGGGAGACTGTTAACGTTCGTCGTACCATCGCCCACTTTTATACGTGGAGGCGTACCGCTATATACAACCATTTCACCTTTTAGCGGAGAAAAGTTTTGCGCCAGCGCCCAGTGTTCAGCCGTATCTATTTTCAAACGCACTCGCGTCTTTAAAGTCTTTTCATTTGCCATAATAGCCTCCTTATACAACAAAGTTGGGGCAGAGACAGTTCATCTCTGCCCCATTATATTCAATTAGGCATTACCACAATTTAGAATGAGTTCACAATCATCTTCGTTAGCAAGTTTAGACACACCTACAGCATTTATAGACATAGTACCGTCAGTCTCAACACGAACCTTATTTTTGGCTTCGGCTGAAGAACTCTTTACGACACCAGCTCTCTCTTCATCAGCATAACCGATAATAAGCAGCTTGTTTTCGTTAGGAGTTACCGCAGTACCACCAACTAGAGCACCGACTACAAGGTTCCTCTGCGCGCCTTCTTCAATGTTAGACAGCTTAACGTGCTCTTCTGAGGTCATTGCGCCAGCCGCAGAATCAGTGGCGGTCGCGAGAACGATACCTTCTTCGCCTACAGATAGACCATTACCCGCCTTAACTTTAGCAGAAACAACGCCATCAGCCGCAATGGATACGCCAGCGCCGCCAGCTTTTACGCCGCCTAGTCTATCCGCAGTCGCTACGGGTAGCTCATATTCTTGCGCGCCCACTAGAGTGCCATCTTCATTAAGGGTCAGGCCAGTACCAATGGTTTTAATCGCAGGAATATCTACTAGCTTCTGCTTATTAGCTACTAGAGTAGTATAGTCCGCATTGTCCGCATCTAGCTTACCATTCCACGCAGTGCGCTCTTCCGCAGTAATGTGTGCAACAGCATCAGCCTTGTGCTCATTTAGATTATCCTGAACTACCTTGACCTTCGCTTCTACGCTAGCGGTTGTAGCATAAGGCTCAAGGTTAACAGAAGTATCACCAATTTGAGCAAATGCTCCATCGATGACCATATACTCTTTATAAGCGTCGCCAGTGGTTACAGAAGTGTCCTTAACCATATAAATGGTGTCTACATTCGCCGCAGAGACTTCAGGTAGCTGTTCAACAACTAGCCTCTTTAGGTGGCCCGCAGAGCCAATTGCGGTTGCAATTTTTGTATCAACTACGGTTTCACTCGCGGCTTTAGAGCCATCAGCTAGTGTCAGGTCTCCAGTCATTGTGCCGCCAGCCGCATCAATCTTCTTCGCAACTTCGGTCTTTAGGTCAGCAATATCGCCACGGATAGTACCGTCAGTCTCCGCGTCACCTAGAGCCGCAGTGATTCCTTCTACGGTAGTACGGATACTGCTAACAGTAGAGTTTAGACCCTCAACAGTAGTAGTAGAAGGCTGATACCAAGCAAGCTCAAAAGTACCATCCGCGCCAGCCACAGCCTTGGGTTCTAGACCAGCAATCCAAGGATGAGCACCATCTACAACCTGCTTTTCGTGGTGGCCCGCAACATAACCTTCTTTGCCTTCTTCGCCAACAGCATCAACCCAACGATAGTATTCTTTACCCCAATTCTTTAGAGCAAGAGTACCCTCTTCGAGGACAATAGTCTTATTATCGCCTAGAGTCGCAGCACCGACTTCAGTCAGAGTACCATTTGTATCAGCAATAATGTAAGCCTTTGCAGTATTATCAGCTTCATTTACATAAGCAAGAACTTGACCAACATAAGCGGTAGCACCAGACTGCGCATATTCAACCATCGCAGCAAAGTCGTACCATACCGCAGTGCTATCTAAACTAATCGGGTTCGCCCTTTCAATGGAAAGGGGGAGAGCCATTTTATTATAATCTTTTTGAATGACTGCCATAATTCTTTACCTCCTTCCATTAAAATTAGGCCAGTGTAATTTTGTGAGTCTGACCAGCAGTAAGCTTTGCAGGCTTATAAAGATAAACTTTATAAGATTTAGCAGTATAACCATTATCGCCTTCTACGTCTACAGCCGCGACAGTCTTATAGTCAGCAGTAATATCAGCATTCATAGAAGTGGTTAGTAGTACTTTACTAATACCCGCACGAGGTGCATCATTAGGATAAGCTACTACAATACCCACACCGTTATCAGCAGTAACATTTACTTCTATAGTCTTCGCACTAGTATACGCACCGCCCTTGGTTAGACCGCGAATAATATCACTAGTGAGAGCTTCGGTAGTAACTACACCATAAAAGAGATTGCGGTAGCCAGTCACCCTCGCACTGGTAGTAGCAGAAGCAGAACCAGCCTTAATCTGCTTGGTGGGAGCATCATTACCAATATTAGTCTTGGGCATCGCACCATCTTCATAAGTGGCTTTAGCAGTGATAGTATAATTAGTATTATCACCGACAGTGATTTCAGCAAAAGTACCGGTAGCAGTAGTTAGCTTCTCGGCAGTCGCGCTGTTGATAACCTCCCAAGACTTGGCGGTAATACCAGTCGCAGGGCCATAAGTATAAGAGCCGGGATTTAGTGAAGCAGTATAAGTGGGAGACACTTTAGTACCAACTTCATAAGCTTTGTTCAGGGCCGCATCCACTTTTACGGTAGGAGCCTTCATATCAGGCTGCTCTTCCTTCGCAAGAATGCCAGCTAGTACATCTTTCACGCTCTTACCAGCAGCAGTAATCGTAGTAGAACCAGTGCTGGGGATAGTGACAACACCAATAGGCGCAGTCGCTACAAAGTCCTTATCAAAATATACATTACTTGCATCATAATTACCGTCCATAGCGGCCCACGCAGTACCATTATACACATACGCAGTATAGCTATTCTTGCTACCGGAGATAACACGTTTTACTACAAAAGTGTCATCCTTTTCTGCGGTCGCACTAGCAGCCGCTAGCACACGGTCAATTACTTGAATGTCGGTTTCACCTTCAGCCGCAATACCTTCATAATGATTTGCTACTACGGTAGAAAGGTCATTGATATAAGAAAGTTGGTCCCAAGTAGTAGTGCCATCGCCAACTTTAATGAGATTTTTATCAGTGGAGATAGCCATCTCACCTTTTAGAAGCACAGGATTTGCTTGTAGCCACTCTGCTTCAGTAGCATTACGAGTGACTAGACGCACATTTACGGTATTCTGGCTCATAAAATAATTCCTCCTAAATAATATAAATATAAGGTTACTATTCTACAGAAGCTTCGCCGCCAAAGAGAATAGTATGTTCCTTTAGTCCTTGAGAAGATACCTCAATATAACGATTGTCATTCCATACATAAAGTGCGGGGCCGTTTGCATCAAAATAAAACTTATTTTCGTCTCCAACTTGTGGAAACTCATTATATGGCAACCGCACAATAATTTTACTTGCGGGCGTAGAACCGCCAGAACCAGAAAGAGCATTAGCAAAAGCGCTATCTGCTTCAGCTTTAGTCCCTTCAAAGCCTACGGTCGCCATATATTTGTACATTAGTTCTTTAAAAATTGAAAGTGGCATAACGCGCATTGGAGGTGGCGGCATACGATCCATCATTAGTCTATCGCGTGTTTCACTTCTTAAATCACTCATACTTGCACACCTCCTTAATCACGCAATATGGTAGTTTATAAGCAGCATAATAGCTGTCCACTTGCTCACTCGACACAATTTTACCATCCTCGTCGTGTTGCGGCGAGTGATAGATTTTTATGTCCCAATAATATTTACCCGCAGGAACATTAGTGTCCTCGGGCGTAATGTCCACAAAAAGTCCATCTTTTGTAATAGAGCATTGTTTTTCAATGATGACTTCTTGTGTTAGTGTATCCAATACAGAAAAATAAGCTTCATCATACTCCGCATCTACAGGCGCAATAAGAGGTAGAACAAAACTACCACTATCACCTCGCGGGATGATGAGCCTACGATTGATTAGCCGTATCATTGCCTCCACCTCCTAAATACAAGGCCCAGTAAATATGTATGGTAATAAAATGGTTTTACCGCTATTATTTAAAAAAATAAGGGAGGATTTTATCCTCCCTTTATGACATTCTCCATTAGAGCACAACGTGTAAGGAGTCCCACGCCGCCTGGTACAGGAGTGATAAGAATATCCGGGAATGCACAAAGTATTTGTTCACTCCATACATCTCCATAAAGCTTACCATTTTCGCGGTTAATACCTACGTCTATAATAATTTGTGTACGTTCTGACACATATTTATCATCTACTAGCCATTTGTGACCAGCCGCAGACACAATTATGTCACATTCACGCGCAATGGAGGTAATATCTACCGTATGGCTGTGACACAGCGTGACAGTCGCGTTTTCTTGCGTTAGCATATGCGCAAGGGGCATACCTACAATAGCTGAACGTCCAATCACACATACTCGTGCGCCATCAAGATTAGTAAGAGATTTAAGAAGCTTTATAATACCATTAGGAGTACAAGGCTTAAAATTACTGCGACCAGTAAGACCATCTACATCGTGCGAAGCATCCATCGCGGCGAATACTGCGTTTGTATCAATGTGTTTTGGCACGGGTAGTTGGAGGATTGTGGCGGCTTCTGCGCTCTCTCGTGCAACGATAGCCGCAAGCTCTTCTGTAGTGATTTCGTCCGCCAACTTGACGTGCTTAAACACTACTCCTAGCTCTTCGCAATCTTTCTTTTTGCCCCTAATATACGCGTTGCTTGCTGGATTATCACCTACTTGAACAACAGTAAGCTGATAAGTTTTGTCAGGCCGCATTGCGGCCTTAAGTTGTTCTTTCCATTGTTTCACAAAATCCTTTACATCAATATAAGGCATTAAGTCTCATCCTCCAACTTACACCAAATGGGGATTACGCAATCTTCTTCTCCTTCGCCCGCAACTACATCATAGAAAGAAGTAGGGCGTGGTAGTGTATTGCCCTCTTCTAGTTCAGTTAGAATGTAAGTTAGTAGAGCATCTTTCGCCATATAAACAGCATCTTCTATATTTTCATCGCAAGATAAGCACACCGGTAAATCTGGAAAAGAAATTGAAATACCATCTGTGTCATAATGAAAAATAGCGGGATAAGTATATCGTCTACTCATCTTCAATTTTAACCTCGACAATATCAATAAAAGTGCTCCAACTCCCGAAATCGTAACGAGTGATGTGCTCTTCAGGCTCCCATCGCCGAATGTAGTGTAGGTTAAGCTTTGGAAAAGTCTCACCAATCCACTTGCGTGCAATGGCCCAAGCATCTTCACGAGTGTCTGCACTACCAATACACTCACGCTCTTCGCCGCTAAACCAGTAAACATAATAAGCTACTGTTTCTTTTACAACTGGACGCTTTACATAGTTAGCGCTCATAAAAATCGGCTCTCCTTTTCCACTCTTCAGTTCTCGTAAACGCAGTCCCCTTACAACGCTTGCAAGTATCATAGTCCTTATGGAGATGGATACAGCCTGAACAGCCATCATGCTCCACTACAGGTTCTACGCCAAACGCCTTTGCGATATTTTCTGGGATTGGATTAGCACGACAGCTATCACAACGGACACCATTACATTCATATGTCTCATCAAAAAGGAGCGGGCAAATTATGCATTTTCCATTTGGGAATTTTTTCGCCCACACTTCATACCACGAAGGATAACGCTTTTCAGGGTGCTCTTCATCCCATAACTTAAGTTTTTCAATCTGCTCTTCGCAATTAGAGGTTTTTGCCAGTCGCCTCACAAGACACACGTTGTTTTCTCCACGCCACTTCGCCGCAGGACAACCGTCACACCCTTTTCCACAATGTTCTGTGCTAATACGCTTTGCCATTTCTTGAAGGTTTCTCATTATTTTAATCCTCCCGCTGCGGCACATACGCCTATTAGTAGTCCTGCAACCGCTCCAATAATTCCTGAAATAAGCAATTCACCTCGAAGAAAGAAACCAAAACAAAACATAAGAGCCACAGCCGCAAAACATATGGTAGTTACTACTACAAAAGTGTTCCAATCAAAATCCATTCTACATTTTCCCTCCGCATACAGGACAGAATTTAATATCGGTAATAGTTTGGTTTGCGTCAGTCAGACAAATAACTTTCTTTCCTTGCCACTTCAAAGAAGCGCTTCTTCATAATACTAATACTCCTCTTTTCATTTTCTTTATGATTAATTATACCATAAAATAGGAGTGAAGTCAAGTAATTAGATAATGATTTGCGTATTCAATAAATCTAATTGTAGTATCAAAGCAACAATAATACTTGCCATTGTATTCTTGTCGTGCCTCGCACTTTTCACAATTGCCGTTAATAAATTCACAAGCCTTATTTTTATAGGACTCAATCGCATCAATTGTATAGATATAATCTTCCATGCGGTCGCCAAGAGAATCTTTATTCATTATTAATCCTCTACTTTCAAATCTTCAATAAAAAGTCGCATAAGTTCTTTAATAAAATCTTTATCTTCGTTAGAATCCATATGCTCGGAATCTGCGGCAAAGCCGTCAGGAGTTTTATAAATAATATATTGCCCGAAACCAATATCCGAATCCCACTCAATTACAAAACCATTGTCTTCGTCCGAATGATAAAAAGGATGAATTCCGATAATTTCAAGGTTAATGGTGTCAACTGGATGTTTTCGCATAGTTTTCTCCTTTTTATAGCAATTCAACTTGATTAAACAGCATAGATACTTTTCCTTGCCCAGGATGAGCGCGGTCAATAGTTATATTGGGACGATGTGCGTGGAAATGTCCAAAATACCAATGGTCGAAGTCAATGATTTCAGAAACGGTAGTTAAAAACTGCTCCATTTTTTTAGATACTTTGGATTGGTCTATGCTACTCATAAAAAGGTCATAAGGTTGCCAATCTTCTGGACAAGTATGCGTAAATACAAAATCAAACCGCTTGTGGTCAATTTTATCCAGAATATTTAGTTGTTCTTCATAAGTTAATTCTTCATCAGGAAACCAGTGCCAGCCCATCAATTGACGATACTCTTTATCAACAGAATAAGCGCCACCGATAAACAAACAGCGCTTATCATTGATATTAAACGTAGAACCATCCGCGACATACCAAATATCGGGATAATTCGGCTCAAAGTAATAGCCGCTGGGAATAACGGGGTCGTCTTCTAAAGTCACAAACTGGATATTCTTATAATATGCGGGACGGGCTTCATGATTGCCCCGCACGCATAACAGAGTGATAGGACATTCTTCTTGCACGAACTTCTTTACATTTTCTTCTCGCCAATCACCTTGACCATAATACATTAAACCAGCATCACCGCAGATAATTAGAAGGTCAGTATTCTTACTTGTATTATGATTTTCGCACCAAGACTTAAGCCATTTAAAATTTCCGTGCGTGTCGCCTGTAACCCAAACTCGTTTAAATAACATATTTTTATTCTCTAATACCGAAGTCAATTACTTCTCTTTCTTCCAAATAATATAGTCAATTTTCGGTAAAACAAAATCTCCAAGCTTATCTCCATCATTCGGCTTGGCATATTTGAGCCAGTAAAGGTCACTTGCCATAAGTCTATCAATTAGTAGATTATCTCCTAATCGCTTTGCGATAGTTTCATCTCTATAAAATGAACTAAGTTCACTCTTCATATCTTTGACTTCTTCAAAAGTGTCGGTATAAATCCACATAATTTTATTCTCCCTTACCACTTTTTCTTTATTATAGCACGAAAAGAAGAGAAAGTCAAATGATTTTCTCTTTAGAACTTGAGACATTCAAAATTTTCGTGCGCCACCTGTAATTCAAGTTCATTCAAATAATATATTTTTGCTCCTAATAGCACATTAGAATTACTGTGTGTATATCTTTAAAAGCCCGTAACTTTTCAATAGTATTGAACCACATAGAACATTACCTTTCTATTTTCATTCGTACTGCATTAGATTTCGTGAACAGTTATGCCATAGGCGATGGCACAGTCATTTTCGATTCTGCATCCGCGGGCGTTCTGCCACCCCGGCGCGAACCACGCTTCGTCCGCATCCGCGAGAAGTTCAAGAGACTTTGATAGGTATTTAAGAGCTACATTACCAGTGGAGGGTTTGTAATCCTCAAAGTAGCTTTCGAGGATTTCTGCATCGGGGTACCGTTCCTTGATACGAGAAATCATTTCAGCCCGTTCTTCAAGGATGGTCTGTTCGTCTCTGCCATTCATTGGTTGAGAAATAAATACTTTCATTTCGTTGTACCTCCTATAATCAATTCCTTGCTTTGAAGCAGTTGAATGCCTCAGAGCATTCGTAGCAATAATGTTCGTGACTCATTGACATTACCTCTCTTTATGGGAAAATAGGTCCCATTTTCGCGCCACAATTGGGACAGTAACGCGTTCCTGCCCACATATAAGGATTAGCCCCCAAGTTTCCAATAGCGCCAGGTTTTCCGGCGTGAATATTTTCGTTTCTCCCTCCGCATTCACTGCATACCCAAGCGCCAATATTCCAATCCATCGCATTATCATTCCATACCCATCTAGCGTATCTAACGGGTTTAGCGTCCACCTTAGGTGACTCACAGATAATACGTCTCACATCTATAGATAACAATTCATCGTTCTTAGGCATTGCGTCTAGCAATGCATTGCGACTAATCAAATCGCTCATTTTTGATATCCTCCTTCTGCTGCACCGCTTCAAGCTGCGCCACCTTTTCAGTGAGTTCGCTGATTTGTCGCTCAAGCCGCTGGATATAACCTAATGCATCACGAGCAATATTCTGTGAACACATGGAAGTCTTGTCGCTATAATAAATACAATCATCCAAAATGCAATACCAAAGGTTCGAACGACATTGTAATGCTTTCTTGATATCTTCATTAGATTCCATTCAGCATCCTCCGTTTCCATAATTCATTGGCTTTAGTCTCTTAATGCGCTCAATAGCCTGCGCGGGCGTATGTCCGTCCCACTTTGGTGCGCGTACCAATTCTTGGCACTCAAACATATCCCAATATGGGTCAATGTCATAATGGTATGTTGCTTGTCCTTCTGGTGTATCAATTCCTACGATAAACATACCGTCATACATTGTGCCGTCATTGTGTTGCTTTGATTTCCAAGCCTTATCGGGAAACGCCTTTACAATAACAGAAAATAGAACCGCGCGATGATGATAAAGTTCATTGAAAGTATGATAACCATCGCTGGTGTCACCAGTCACAAGTTGTGATGGGTTGTTAATCAGGTCTATTGCGGCTTTAAGTGCATCGTACTTCTCCATCCTCTTCGGATCGTCATACGCTTCTCCATCTTTCGGAACACAGTTGTCACGAATTTCCAGCAGTACTCTTGTGATCTGTGTCAAATCATAGTTCTTTTTCTCCATTAGGTTCATCATTTTCACCTCCGGTGCTTTCGATAATGGCATCCTAACCAACACTAAATTTATAACTTTCTCCGCTCGTCAACTCAATAACAATGCATTTCCCATCAGAAGTAAACACCCAATCATAGATTCGCACATCTTTCTCGTCGAGGTGCTTAATCATATCAATAAGGTCAACCATTGATGCAATATCCATTATTTCCCTCCTACATAATAAAATAATCCAAATAGTCTGGCTCAAGAGACAAGTTATATTCTAGAATATCTTGAATATCGTCATAACTCGCGCCTTCTCCGATTGCTTCTTGGATTTCTTCTTCTGTTTGAAGAAAAAGGTCAATGGCATCTTCCCGCGTCATATTGTCGCGTCGCATAAGAATAGAAACAATTTCTTCCATTAGTTTTCCTTTCTTTAAGAATACCTTACTGCTTCATCTCTAGTAATGAAGAAGTGAATTTCTCTAGAACACTCGCGCCAACGATTATCATCAAAATCATCTACTCGGACAATTTCTCCAACACGATATACAAAACTATTATCGTAATCACTGCTTACGGTCTGCATTCCATCGTCCTGCCCATCAAGCGTTGTGATAGAAAGTACTTTAGCGGAACTACTCCATATCACTCGGACAACGTTCACCAAACCACTCTTCAGGACACGGTTCTTTTGATGCATACGGAAACAAACTCTGCCACACATCTCTCCAACTTGGATACCTCCGCTCCGGTGCATACGTAATCCATTTTACATTCTTCCTCCACATACTGGACAAAACTTGATATCATCGTCCGCAATGGTCTTATTGCTATCGGTCATAATGAAAAGAGACTTGCGGTTGCCACGCTTATCACGACAAATAGGACAACCTTCACTTGAAATTGGGCTTTCGTTACCCATACTAGATAGGACATCAAAAACTTGTTTGGTGTAGCACGGAGCTTCGCCGCAATCGCCATAAAGGTCACAATTTTGACACACATTATTCATAATAAAGTTCTTAACGAATAGAGCATCATTGTTCACGTTTAAATATTCTCCTTTAGCTTTCTAATAGCTTCTTCAATTTTGTCTGCGGCAAAACCGCACTTAAGGGTAGTTTTTACTTGCTTTGCGCGCAAATCTTCGTCCAATGTTTCATCGTCCAGAATGATGTAATGGTCAATTTCAGGCCAATGCGCGAGATAATTGCGGATTTCAGCAGAACGGTCAGGATTAACCTCTTCACCCACTGTGTCCCAGACACGAAGGCCGCGATGCTTAAGCTGAAGCATTGCTTTAATGAAAGCTCTTGTGTCGCCGCGCCATTGTGAAGTAATGACAAGTTTAACATCGGGTACAGCTTCAACTACTTTCGCGAGATTATCTATCAGTTCTGGCGAAAGCTCATTAACGGGCGTATATCCATACTTTAGAAAAACACTATCCTCCCAATCAGTAGAGACAAGAACGCCATCGTAATCAAGAAATATAGCATACACTACTTTTCTTCCTCCCATTCTTTCAATGTTTCAGGTATCTTCCACATTATAGGCGCACTCATATTCGGTAGAAAAGGACACTTATCCTTAAACCAGCAGTTTGGGCCGCACGTTCCTTGTCCTTCATCTACCTGCCGCGCGCAATAATCACTTAACAGTACAATTGCGTTCATCAGTTCTTGTTTTGTTATTTTCCCATCTATCCAGCTCACGTTCTGTTACCCACCTTATAATTTCTGTACCAGTCATATAGTTCATACCTAGAGAAACTTTAACCATTGGTATAGCAATAGGGTCATCATCAAAAGAATGAATCACTTTGCGGTCAAGCACTTTCACCAGATGTCACCTCCAAGCGGGTATCCAGCCCAGTCCAGTATTCTCAATTGACCATTCTTATATCCAACATTATCTGCGTGAATGTCTTCAGCACCAATCACAGAAAGAAAACGAGAGAACTCAATGTACTCTTGTCTTCCATACTCTTTAACAAACTCATATCCAATACGTGCATTGCGACCAATGAGCGGTGACTGTCTATAAGAAGTAGAAATAGTCTTTACATTTTGACTATATTCTTGATTTGGTACAAAACCCGCATCAATTTTTTCGTAGAAATAAAGCGGGAGATAGATACGAAGCGGCACTTTTTCTTCGCATTCACACATTGCTTGCTCCAATTGATATTTGTCCGCGTACTCGAATCGCGCGCCAAAGTAACTTTCTAGCTCATTTGCGTCAAAGAAATTAAAATTAGTATGATAAACACCTAAAAGCCCGCATTCTACTAGGTAATTAGAAAAATTAGCTCTGCGCGCAACTTCGTAACTATCAATTTCTTTTTTACAAAAAGTCCCTATCTCATTTTCGCGGTCAATATACAAATCAAACTTTACTACATATGGAAAGTCTCTATCTATAATACAACCGCGCGATGCGCCATACTTTATAGAAATGGTATCACTAATTTCTATATCATCTTCTAGGCTCCACGGCGTTTGAAAATAATACTTAAAATAAGATTCCTCCATTAACTTGTCCAATATCGCGGCGAAATGTTCATAGATAAGAGACTTATCCACAATAGCTACCTTCTCTCTCATTTGATGAGTATATTATACCACATTTGGTCGCTTTTGTCAATTTTTTAGAGTCTTATCAATTTTATCTTGGAGAAAATCGTATGTCAGTTGACGCTTGTTCTCATAAGCCATAAAATCAGTAGTAAACGCAAGCTCTGTAGCCTTAAGTTTAGAGAAGAAATAAATCCCACGCTTGGTAAAACTAGCATACACTTTCTTCTTTGCGGCCAGATAAGCTACGTTTTCGCCCACTTCGCGATTATAGGGATCTCGTTTATCGCGTCGCGCCATACCTTCAAAAGAACGATTCATCAGTAGACGCGGGTCAAGCTTAAATCCGTCATCTACAAAGAGTAGAAAACTCAATTCAGGGAAGTTCTTTTTAATATAGTTAACAAACAGATAGGTGCAATCATCAACAAAACATTTTGTAACGTCACCGTAATAACCAAAACGACAATTTTTCTTACTTACAAACTCACGCATTGTTAATAATTCCTCACTTCATCATAAAATAGTTCTTGCGCGCGCCGCGTAGCCTCGCGCATTACAGCTTCATTCACCGCAGCATTTTCTTCATAATCATGTGGGACAGAAAAGACCCTATCAAACATATCCATTACATCTTCACGAGTCACATCATTATACCCCTCATAACGAATAAGATATGGCTTTGTGCAAAGCGCTGTATTGCGCCAAGAAGTAAAATCCATTGCCATATCATTATTTACCATATTATTTGCCAGAAGCGCGAAATACCACGCTCGTGCTAAATACTTCGGTTGCGACAAATCGCACCCAAAAGCTTTTCCGCGCAATGAGTTCAAAAAGCCATTTGCACTATATTGTAATAGTGGCTGACTATTGTCCTGTAGAAAGTACAAGAGACGTTGCGCGCCAGCAGTATAAGTGCTAATAGCCGTCGAAAAAATACACTCCCAATAATATGCGTTACCCTTTAATACATATCGCATAAACTTAGGTAAAGAAATCATTGTATTATGCTCATCGCCTTTATAAGACATATCACTTTGTCCGTAATAAACATCATCACGCGATGGCATATACACAGTTACAAAGTCGCGGTCTGAATCTGGATTATTCAAGCCATAGTTCTGTGAGCCATACAAGAAACTTAAAAGGACTTTTTTGTCTTCAATTCTCATAACCGGTCATCCTCCTTTCTTTTGTCTATATTATAACACACTTCGCGCGCAAAGTCAAGCACTTAACAATTTTGTAATGTATTTGTAAGAAGGTCGAAAATGCTTTATATAGCTATGCTATTACAAGTAGGTAGAAGGAGGTGAGGTATTATGACAAACTCAATTCTATTATACCTTATCCAAAGTGAAAAAGAAATACCAACTCAACTTGTTCCGAATACAGCTTATTATATTATAGGTAAAGAAGTCCGCATTATTGATAATTTAGGACAGATGAGCATTTTTAAGATGACGGGGCCGCAAGAAGACGGCGAAAATACGAATGCGAATATGGACAAATTAGAACAATGCGAAAAACGCATAACGGAGTGCGAAAACAAGATACGAAAGGTTTATACCTATCTGTCCAGTTTCGGAGGGGATAAAGAATGAGTATAGAAAATCTCATGATAAATTATATCGAGCGTTCTTTTGTTAATATGCCAGAACAAGAGCTAAGGACAAAGCTCCAAAACTTCGGCATAAAAGATGAGCAACTTAAAGAAATTATGGACGCTGTTCAGCGCTCACGAGAAAAGCTGACGAAGCAGGTATCAAATCCTGAATAACTAATTCATTAAATCGCGTATATGGGATACGAATAAGCGGGATATTATGTTCTAAGCAATATTCATTTTTCTTTTTATCTGAAGAATGGATTTTTTCAATGCTTTTTTCTGAAAAATAGCCTTGTGGCCGAGTAAGAAAATGTTGCTCACCATCATATTCAATCAAATATGAAAGACGGTTGTGTTCATCTAAAATGGCAAAATCGAAAAAGAGTTTATAATTGGTATCTGTATTCATTAAGTCCTCAAACGAATATTCTTTTTCAAAAAGAATATTATTCTGAGTGAGAAGCTGGGTAACCTTAAAATTACCTTTGCTGGTAATACAGCCACAACTATTTGTAGAGCCGCCTTTAAGATTAGCGGCTGATACATAAGTGGTACAGCCGCAATCACAATGACACTCCCAAATCTTACTTCCATATCTGGTTTTCTCACCAGTCGGATTAGTAGCAACTAATTTTCCAAAACGCTGGCCTGTTAAATCCTGCATATTTTGGCTACCCAGCTCTTGACGATAACAGCCACAAGAGTGAGTATTTCCGTTTAGAAGATTATTAGAAGATACATCTCTTTCATTACCGCAAGAACAACGACAATGCCAAAGCGCGTGATGATCTTTGTTTGTACCAGAACGATATAAGACAGTAAGACGTCCAAAAATCATTCCAGTTAAATCTTTTATGCGCGTATTTGACTGTAGTTTTTTAGTTAAGCATCCACAGGATGTAGAATTGCCTCGTTTTAAATCGGCTCCCGCAAGAGCTTTACGAGTATGCTTTTCACACTGACACTCAACATTCCAGTAAGTTCTTTTTCTTATGGAAGTCATTTCTTGATTAAAATCTATAACTTTCCAATTACCAAATGTTCTTCCAGTCAAGTCTTCTCTTGACGACATAGCTATGACACTTCCTTTCTTTTTGATTACTATATTATATCATAAATCAAAAAGAAAGTCAAGTATATAAATATCATTTTTTATAAAAAGGAGGTCTTAATATGGATATGACTAACGGTATGGCGGGGGGCTCTATGCTCGACCTCGCAGGTTTACTGCAAAACTCTGTAAAAGGAAACAACAATGGTTGGCTTGGCGGCAATGGAGATGGAAGTTTTCTTCTCTTGTTCCTGCTAATCCTGTTCGGAGGCTGGGGCAATGGTTTCAGCAATCGCGGTCAGGCTGGCCAGCTTACAAATGATGCGGCGGTTACTGGCGCAGTGGACGCAGCTATCCAGAAGGCTCGTGCTGATGGTTTAAGCGATCAAGCTATTCTCGATGCTATTCGTGGCAACCAAACTGCTATTCAGACACTTGCTACCACTTTCAACGCCGACATTAACGCTATCCAGCAAGCTCTTTGCGCGCTCAATGGCGGGCTAGACAAAATTAGCGGCCAAATTGGTTTAAGTGGCCAGCAAGTCATTAACGCCATTCAGACTGGTAATATGAATATTATACAGCAACTAATGAACTGCTGTTGCGAAACTAAAGCTCTAATTTTGGAGCAAGCGAACGCTACTAGAATGGCTACTATGGAGCAAACCAACACTTTAAGCGACAGAATGCGCACTGGCTTTTCAGAAACACATCAGCTTATTGATGCACAAACTGCGCAGATGGTTGCTGGCTTCCAGAGTATTAAAGATATGTTCACCCAGAACAAAATTGATACTCTTCAGGCTACGGTTAATCAGCTACAGAACAACGCCAATAATAGCACGCAGACTGCGTATCTACAGAATTACATCAATAGCCAGCTAGCGCCAATACAAGCGACTGTGAATAGTATTTCGGGTCGCGTACCAAATGTACCGCAGCCTTCCTATATCGTGTCTACTAACACCGGTTGCGGCGCGAATTACGCCTATGGCGGCGGATGCAATTGTAATGGTTAAAGGGGGTGTCCCTTATGTTCCAAGCTTTTAGTAACACTAGCACTACCTATACCGCCAATGCTCCCATAGCGTTCCCTACAATAAAGTATGATGATTGCAGGGTGCGCGTCACGAACGGGACCAGTTTTCGCATCAGTGCGCCGGGACGGTATGTAATTGCTTTCAACGGTGTAGGAGCCGCGACAACCGCTACTACAGCTTTTAGTCTTCAGCTTTATAAAGATGGAGTAGCGCAACCCGAAACTCTTACAACAATCACTAGTGTAGCCGAGAATAATGCGGGTTCATTAGGATTTACCACAATTGTCAACGTGCTACCTTCTTGTAATTGCGTGAATAATACAGTTACTCTGCAAGTAATTGCAACTGCGGGAGTAGTAAGCACCGCAAATATTGTAATTTATAGAGTGAAATAGGGGGTGGCCGCAATGATGAAGATAATTGATGAACTAAAAGAACGTATAGTAGATGAGTTAGAAGAGCTTAATGATAAAGAAAAATGGTGTCCAGTTTGTGTAGAAGCTATGTACTATATGATAAAAACCTGGAAATATCTGTGTGAAATTGAAGAAAAAGAAAAGCTACCTCCACCTTCTACTAAATAAAATTAAGGGGATTGCCGCAAAGGCAGTCCCCTATTTTTTTTATTCTGCGCCCCAAGAAATGAAAAGTGGCATTGCTACGGTTTCTTCTTCATTATTGTAATCATAATCATAATCATAATCATAATTGAAGCCATCCGTGCAGAGATGAGCCATATAGCCAAGCCGCTCTAGCGTTTCGCAAGTAGCCTCAAGCAGAGCAACAGTCTCTTCTTCATCATCTTGCGGCACTATAAACGTAACAGTAGTTGAAAACAGACCTCGGTCGGTTGCGGCGGTAATGTCTTCTTCAATTGCCTTAAGAGTAGTCTCAACATTAGCGTTAGTGGTACAAGCTCGCTCACGAGCAGTTTTAGCAGAGATCATATTATTTGTCCTCCCAATTGATAGTTAGTTCAGTATAAGTATATTGATTTTTATAATTTATGTCTCTTACACTAGTCTTAAAACCTGACTGTTCAAGCATTTGAGCCATTTCTTTTAGTGCGTTCATTGTGTCTTTTACAACACCAGTAGTGGAGCAATGTGTTTCTCCCCTTCTTGCGGCTTCAAAAATGAGGTTTTCTACGCCCAGATAAGTCATCATATGAATAGAGAACGAAGTATCGTCCCGCAACTTGCGTGCTTGTTCTGCGCTAAGTAGCATTATTTTACCCCCAAATGATTTCTAAAGTGATACACAGTTTTGAATAATAGCAAAGATCATTTCTAAACAGAGTTTTATATCCAAGCTTCTTAAGCTTTTTTACTACCTCATCAAGAGCTTCTTCATCAGTATTGCCAATAAGTCGGTATTTACAATGCGTTTGGCCCTTACAAGCAGCTTCATAGATATTCTCTTCTATCGCACGATACAATAAACTTTTGTCATCAGAAGAAGTCCAATAGTTCACCGTATCGCGAGTTTGCTTCGCACTAATCATCGTAATTATCCGCCATACGTTTTGCCGTAAAAGCGTTTAATGCGCCTCCTTGTCAGCTTTATTGAGCCATTTCAACTCTCTAATAAAATCTTTGCTCATAATGCCTTGCATTTTATCAAAGTACTTACCGTCATATGGGGCCATATGCCACGCAATAAGAGCAGCTTCCCGCAAGTCCCTGCCCCCGCATAGAGCCATATACGCACCCCATCCTTCGTGGCCGATATAATGCGTCGTTTGCTTCTCTTCATCCCAGCGTGCGGTTTCAAGCTTACCAATGTCGTGTAGAAGTCCCACTTCATTGCCACCCATAAGTCGTTGTACTGCGCGCGAATGGTCGATGAGAGAAAGCGTATGCCACTTTGATTTTTGTGAGCCGAATTGCTCCATTTCAATTACCTTTTGTCCTAGCGAGTATGCGTAGCATTCGTCTGCGTAATGACAATAACAACTATCAATACCTTCCCATTCACAAGGTGGTTTAAAGCCGCCAATCATACGGTTGATAACGTCTTGCGGGACGTGTACGCTACGTTCCGCATTGCGCTCGTAGAGGACATCAGGAGGACAGATAAAGACGTGTGCTACAATTGAGATTTGGCCGCACTTGCGGGCCGACGCAATGATACCACGACGTGCCTTGTAAGAAATATTTGTAGCATCATAAATTACATCTTCTTTTTGTAGAAGAAGAGCCATTACGCGCTGATAAGCAATTTCAAAAACTTTTTGGTTCATCGATTGGTCTTCGACACGCCCTGTAAGCTCACGCCTAATAGCGTCTGTAGATACTACTGGTAGATTTTGCCAGTGAGCCCAAGTAGACTTGCCGCTGGCGGGCGGGCCGCAAAGAATATGTAACGTTGTCATAGCAGATACCTCATTTTTCATAGCGGATAAAACCTTTCGGCTTTGTAGCCTCCTTCCACAGTGTAGCAAATGTCTCGTATGCCTAAATCTCTCAGCGCACGTTCACAAGCCGCACAGGGGGCCGCAAGAGCCAGCGTGCCGTCGCGCAATTCGCGGTAAATGTAAACCACAACCCGCGAGAAGTCAATATCCAAATACTTTATCTTACGACACAGATTTATCTCTGCGTGTGCTCGTGCGGGCTTCTCCATAATGTTGGAGCGCTGATTGACACGGTAGCGGTTATAGCGCCATTGCGTAGTGTTGGTACGATTAGTGTTGTGCGCTTTCGCCAGTACAATCTTATCACCATAAACCGCTACCGCACCCAAGTGCTGTCCATCATAGTCGCTCAAGTGACTTTCTTCGCGAGCTTCATCAAAAAATCTACGCTTCACAGCGTCGTTCCTCCCATCAGTTGATGAGTATATTATAGCACAAGTTGGGAGAAAAGTCAAACGCTTGGCGCAAACCATCGCCGTGCCGCCGCAAAAGACAAGTTCTGCAAAAACTTATGCGGGTCTTCTTCGCGGCCAAGCAAATAGGTTGCCATAAGTTTGTTGTTGCCGCAAGCCCATTGCGCAAGCGACTTGCGGTCAGCAAACGAAGCAACTTGCGGGCGCAGTGCTGCGGCTTCATTTTCCCAGCCAACTATGCGGGCCGTAAGGCTTTCAACTTGAGGCCGCATATAAGGGACATAGCCGCAAAACTCGTCCTGCTCGCCCGCCATAACAACGTCCCATAGAGTGCGCCAGCTAATGGCTCCGTTATTTTTCACGTAATGAGCCATAACATAAGAGGGAGACTTCACTTTAATGCGATTCCAAGCCGCGTCAACGACGACAAATCCCTCTCCGTCTGGGTTGTGCCAATCAAGGACTTCTGCGGCCTTACGGATAGCTTTTAGCCCGCATAGTTGATAGGTCAAAGGACGTGCGTAGGGTAAGTTTTCGGGAGGTGGTACTTCCTCCTGCAAAGTGCGCATATTGCGGCAACCAAGAAGCACGAAATTGGGACGCTTCCAGGGGACAACAATTTGATGAGTTGGAGACACCCATTCGAACATATAGGTGTAGGAAGGATTAAGGGGCGCAAAACTGAAGCCCGTCGCCGCCATATCCGCTTTTATTTGCGGGGCCAGGTCGCCCGCAAAGAGCGTACCGCAAGTGGAGAAACGCCACTGGTCGCGCCAGAAAAACACATTTACAAGAGTACCATCAACTTTTTGCTGAACGCGAGCGGAGGCCCAATCAATTGCGGCGGCGTGCGATTCTACACTGTTAAAGAACTTATTAAAGGGATAGCATACGGGTTGGAGAGTAGCTTTGTCCACAATAAGTCCCCTACATTCTAGTACTAGCGGCTCATTGTAATCACTGCGGCCCATTGTATACTTGAAGAGAACCAAATCATCATCTTCTACAATACGCAAACAGTACGGTGGAGCCGCAAGAAGCTCACGCCAATTTGCGTGCGCCCGCATAAAGTCGATGGTAAACATAGCGCAGTCCTCCTATAGGTCGATTTCAGGGTTGCGAACCACTTCAATACCAAAATGATTTAGCACTTGCGAAGCAATCAGTCCATCGTCTTGGTCGTTTTCATTTCTATACACAATGCGTTTGATGTGCGCGGCGGCAAGAGCTTTTGCGCAAGTGGCGCAAGGATATGCGGTGACATAGGCTGTACCGCCCGCAAAGTCTGCGGCGCGAGCTTTCGACAATGCACCAATAATGGCATGTGGTGTGATTTCATATTCTTCAATGGGGAACTTTTGACGGCAATATACAAAATTATCGCCATTTACAAGAGCACAACGATTTTCTCTGGTCATAAATGTATCACTCCTTTTGTAAGTCTATTATAGCACATGGTGACGAAAAAGTCAAGCGGTTATCTCTTTCAAGGCAGTTAAGTCAACCGTAAATTGTTCATCCATTTCAGGCAATATTGGTTTGTCTAGCCATCCTATAAGTTGTCCCCAATAAATAGGATAACCTGCGCACATAACAGCCCAAGCCGCCGAGCCGCAAGTGTCGCCATAGCAATGCGCCAACTCCGCAATAGGCATAAGATGCGGCACCGCACAGCGCATTGCGGCCTCATCATCTCGCCGCAAGACACTTTTGTCTAGCATAGGCCCGCAGATTTCATAATCCAAAGCCGCAAAGCCCTCCCATGCGCAGGGTGGATCCCAGTCTCGCAATGGATGGTTAACGTCAAGAGATACTTTACACACTGTTTTTCTTGGGGGTATGGTATGGCGACAGAGCAATTCGTGAGGATAGCGCGAAGCATAGGCTATCCACTGGTAATTTGAACTGTCAATTTGATACAAATTTTGTACAAATTGTGGATAAACTGTGCATAATTGTAAGTCTTCTATACATAAATTGTGTAAAATTTTGTTTTCGTCAAGAGAAAAGTCTTGACAATATTTGTGAATAAGTGATTGAAATTGAGTGAGATTGATTAACATAAGTGAAAACCTCCTTTGGGCTTTTTGGTTTTCGAAGAAAACCAACTACGGCCCCCCTTTGGGGGGCGGCTTTTTGCTTTAGCAAAAAGCGTTGGGGGGAAGTTATCTGAAAGAACGCTTTTCAAAATGTTCACAGAATCTATTTTTACCGCATCCTTGTAAGTCATACCAATTATAACCATAGTCTATAACTGCATACTTGCAATCTACACAAGCCATAGACATACACGGTTCTACTTTTGGATTAGCTTCTCCGTGGAGATAAACTATTTTATTATATTCTTCATTCTGTTTCTCTATACGCTTTTCAAGTTTAGTAATCTTGTCATTAGCCGTTTGTAGTTCATCGTTAATATCTTTCCATTTTTTCTTATTTATCCACATTATTTTTTCCTCCTTTTAATTTTGACCCCTCACAAGGTAGCTAAGCTCCACTATATCGTGAAGGGTCAAAAATACAGTTAACTTATCTACCATTTCATTGTAAGTAAAGGGTATTACCCTACCCCGTCTGCTAAAAGGTGCTTTTTTTGCACATATATAGGGGGGGCACTGTTAAAAAAACGACACCTTTTACTGTCTTGCATCTACTAAAGCTAGAAAATCCTTATCATCAGGATAGTAATTATGCCATTCTCCCGTAATATAATAAAATTGTTGAGCTTTGCCTTTTATCAATGGGGTGTTTTTTTTGGTCCGGGGTTGTCTATATATATTATACCCCCGGACCCATTTTTACACCCCGATAAAAAATAATTTTGTTCCTTTTACAGTTTTTTCTTGAAGTTTATAATCATTTCGAGTTTCTAACATTTTTTTAAAAGAAGTCCATTTTTTAGGATAATTAATTACATTTAATAATTCATCTCGTTTTTCTTTATTTAACCATTTATTTAAATAATTTTCAGGCACAATCCATTCAGCACTCTGAATAGCTTTACTCGCGTTTTGTTTTCGTTTTATACGCTTTTCATTTTCTGCTTGTTTAGAGTTATAAAAATAAGCAACTTTAATATTTTGCCGCAAACGACCAACTGTTTGTTGTTGAATTATTTGATTGCTTGTATGAACAATTACTTCTTGAACACTATTATCTATTACATTATAGCCCGTTGTGTAAGCTTCTGTAATAATTATATCATCAATTTCTGGTGGAAAAGCTTCATTATTTAAAACATAATTTCTAATAGCAATTTGTTCTGCGGACAAGGGATATTTTTCATTTGAAAGACTCCATAAAACCGCGACTTTTCTTGTCGTATATTGATTCATTATAGCCGCAAAACGTTGAGCAAGCTGAATTGTAGGCGCATAAATTAAACGCTTATATGCGGTTTCTTCTGTCAAAAGAGGCATTACATCAGCATAAGACATTTTTTCCGCAATTTCATAAGCTACTAATTGTTCTTTCTGTTGAATAGTATGAATATAAGTATTTAATTCTTTATCTTTACCTAAAAATTGTTGCGGCGTAGCAGTCATTGCTACAACATAGCAATCTGCGATTAAGCTCCATCTCTTAATAGCTTCCATTGCTTTATAAGAATTACTTTCGCGCGAAAGAATAAGCGCGCGAGTTTCTTCGCTATATTCTGGATGTTCGTGATATAGAGCAGCTTCGTCTATTTTTGCGTATTTATAAAGATTATGAAACTCATCAGCTATAATTAAATCAAACATATCAGCTGAGATAGATTGTTCTTTTAATAATTTACCAAATAAATTATAAGTCATTAAATAGATTTTATTTTTCTTTTCTCCCCATAATTGAAAATCTTCAGTTTTTAATAAACCATCTTTTCCCATATTAGTATCTATGAGAAATAAAATATGTTGCTTGTTAGTAATTTCTAATATGTTGGGGAGAGTTTTTGCGGCCATAGTCGTTTTACCTTGACCCGTTTTTGCTATTACCAAGTTAATTTCACCTAAATGAAATTGATTTTTATTTATGACCTCACTTAAATACATTATCCTCCCCTTCCATCAACTTATAGATTTGCTCCATACGCTTCAGCGTAGTACCACTTTTTTTATTCATTATGCGGCCCAACTGTATACGTGTAATACCTAAGCGTTTTGCCGCTTCAATTTGTGTGATATTTTCTCTTTTCATCCATTCGCTTAATTTTATAATTAACTCGTCGAGAAACATTTTTTGTTTCACCTCCTACAGTATATGTAATAAACTGTAAGTCAAACGGGGTTATTTTTACAAAATGAAATGTTAATTTTTTGTAAAGAAAGGAGGGTAGCTTATGCAAAATGAAATGTGAAAATCCTCCGCCGCAAGCGTAGCATAGTATTAAAATGAAATGTGGTTTTCAAATGAAATATGCGTTAGTACCTTATATTATACTGTTGAAATGTGCGCCAGCACCTTATATTATACTGTTATGTAATTACTGATTTTTGTCTCAAAAACAATATAAGATTTGAGACAAAAATATTATAT
>ERZ779888.426-NODE-426-length-51856-cov-7.802012_pt1 | contig 51856 bp, 54 predicted proteins | sample MGYA00511245_ERZ779888 | MGnify/ENA primary metagenome ERZ779888 (study PRJEB29588, sample SAMEA2155255) | human gut metagenome | biome: human gut; feature: human-associated habitat; material: faeces | place: Denmark | collected 2008/2010 ...
CTCGATCCATCGCTCTGTCGGCAAGTTCCTTATCATCATTACGCCAAGCCATAACACTGATGAGCACACAAGTGAGCCAGTAGTCCGGCGTTTGTAAATGCTGGATTTCAACGGATCTTGTAATAGTCTGATCGCTTACCATTTGTACGTCCAGGTTGTCCATTATGCCTTGGACAATTTTTCTTATAATTCTATAGTTTGCGAAATCGTAGTACTTCTTGTTATTGGCTGCTCGGATTTTTTTATTCGCCAACTCTACATTCTTGAAACGGACATATAGCCGTTCAATGTCTCCCTGCAACGCTATAGCATCAACAACCCTCTGATGAGACGAGCGCATGCTTCCATTGCAGTTATCCAGTGTGTTGCGAATCTTGGTGTTATAATCTTCAAGATCTCTTTGTGCGCGATTAACGCCGTTCGCAACAGTTGACAGCTCTCCGCGCAGTTCAGAGTTGTACTGCTGAACTTGTCTTAGTTCTCTCTCAAGTTGGTTGAGCTGACTTTGTAGTGCGTAATTACTCATCCTTATATCCTCCTGACTTACTCGATGCGGCAACAGCTCTTTCAGATCCCCATTTTCGGATTTTTGTCACCATATCGGGGTTATTTTGTGAAATGGGAACTATCTTTTTGAAAGTTTCCATCAAAGATTCCTTCGTTATCACCGATTGCCCATTTATCAACGCTAATTGTGCAATGTCTTTAATGGCGTACTCGATGTCTGAGTAGGAAAAGCCTTCGGACACTTGCAGCAAATCATTCATATCGTCAGATGAGATCTTAATATGAAGTGACTGCTTGGCATATTGAGCAATCGCGGCTTTTCGCTCTGCGGCATTCGGTAAATCAATGAAAAAGATTTCTGAAAATCGACCTTTTCTAAACAACTCAAACGGCAATGCCGAAATATCGTTCGCAGTTGCTACAAGAAACACTCGGCTTTGGGATTCTTGGAGCCAGAACAAGAATTGTCCAAGGACACGTTTCCCTGTATCGTTTCCAGAGTCAGAAACAGAAAGCGCCTTTTCTATTTCATCTACCCAAACGACGCAAGGGGAAACATTATCGATAAATTGGAGGGCATCTTTCATCTTTTTCTCGCTTTCGCCAACCCATTTATCATATACTGTGCCTATATCAAAACGGAAGAGGGGCAACTCCCATTCTTTAGCAACCATTTTTGCGGACAATGATTTGCCGCATCCTGGTACTCCGGCAAGAAGAATGCCTTTCGGTGTTGTGAGATCTCGCTGTTGTAAGTCTTCATCTGAAGCGAAGAATATGCTCTTTTTTGAATTGAGCCATTCTTTCAGCGCATCTAATCCTGATACCGTCAAATTGCGGTCAACTTTAACCATTTGGATGCTTGATACAGCAGAATAGAGTCTGCTCTTTTGGCTGGTCAACCCATATAGATCTTCGCGGCCAAGTCTACTCTGACTAACAAGTGCAGTTGAGAGAATGTTCTCAATCTGTATCTCTGAAAACCCTCTCAAGAGAGTTGCTGCCATACGAATGTCTTCATTGTTCCATTCAATAGTGTATTTCCCACGGTATTGACTAATAAAGGACTTGATCTGACTTATTCTTTCCTCCATATCTGGATAATCCAAAGAGGTTAACATACCAAACTGGGAGAGCCGAGACCATACAGGATCTGCGGTTATGAGAATGAGCGTACAGTTCGTTTCCTTTGCTAAATACAAGATGTTTAGAATCTCACGGCTATATACGTTATCTTCACCGATGCGCTTTACATCACCAAATGCGAAGGTCGAATTCCGATTCTTCTTAAATGATGAAGCTATATACTGCAGTGGATCACTATCAACATCCTTTGAAACATTGCTATTGAGAGCACACACCTGTTTGGAATCAGTATAGTAACTAATATTAATATTCAGCTCTCTGGCGATCTCCTTCAGTATCCTTTCAACTCTTTCCCGTTCAGAAGAGTCGACAATAATGAGCGGAGTTCTTGCTCGTATATAGTTATTTATTTCTGCCTTGGTTGAACTGTAATTGCCCATTCTGCCCACCTATGTCCTTAAAATAGTCTTATTCTTTTTACCAAGAAGAGAACGTCCTCTAACTCAGAATTGGAGAACTCCAAGGATTGTTCATATAGGAACTTTATTGTATCCTCCCAAAAGCCACTCATCTGTTCCTTAACCGAATTCTCCAAATCAGAGCGTAAATCCTTTGGAAGAAAAGATAGCTTTGTAAAAAACAGTGACTTCGCAACATCCTTTTTTAGGCGCTTGAATAACAGCTCTGTTTGCGACAACTCGTTGAACGCGATATTCTCATTGAGATTTCGAATAAATCGCTTTACGCTCTTATCCAAAAAGGCATTTACTGTCTCTACGATCTGTTTTTGCAAAGCATTCTTCGTGAGGTCAGAGCCGACAAAGGAGCCCATGCATGCTGCATCAAAAACCTCAGTGTCGGCACCTGACCCGTTTTTCATCATGTCAAAGCACACCAGCCAATCTTGATATGTAGAAGGTGCTTTTATCGCAGTGTGCTCAACTGCAATGCTCATTTCAAGAAGCTATAGGGAGGCTCGAGGCTCCAACTCGGGAGTTTCTTGCTCATCTCCTTGAGACGCTCATCAGAGATTTCGACATTGTCTGCATTGGGGGCAGCAAAATTATCACGAATGCGCTGCTCCATCATCTGCTCGAACTCCATATCCTGGTTCTGATTGTTCTGCTCGTTACTCATGGTTATTACTCCTTTTTCTAAATTGATTGGTTTATTGATAGTTCTCTATTAAAGGAATTCAACTGTGCTCAGAAGTTCATCCTTCTTGGTGCGCTTTTCGTCGAAATAACGTCTAAACTCTGCAAGTTCTCCCATGCAAGCATTAAGACTATCGACGGCTGCTTGTACACGCAACGGATATGCTTTGATCGCCTGTAACACCCTAAAGACAAGGAACCCGGCGGCCAAAGCCGTTACAATCAGCGAGTACAATGTAACAAAAGCTAATCCAGCGGAGACGATGAAGAGGATAGCAGCGAGGATGTTAGGAGTGTTTACGAACATATTCTGGAACTTGTTATTCTCAAAATGGTTCTTTAAGCTCTCTACCTGCTCTGCCTGATCGTTGCCGTTGCTTACTCCATCCCAAGTGTCAATATGAAGGTTATACTGTGTCGGGAATGCTTCCTGAAGCTTGGCGTCAAAGTTATCAACTGCCTTCTTAAACCAAGCCTTCGTATTCTGGAATCCGAACTTTCGCACTTGAACATCTGTCTGATCGCTATCGTCATAGATTGCCCATTTAAGCATCTGCTTGCCGATGTTGAACTGATTGTTTGATAGATCCTCCATAGCTTGATACTGAGCTTCAGCTTGTTCGACAACGCCATTGTTTTCAACGATGAAGCGGTAATACTCTTGCTGTTTTTTCAGTTCAAGTTCTTCGCCATCATAGTTGGAAATCAAATTCATAAGAATCGCATCAATTCGACTCTTATAGTTTTCGCTGTCCTGAGGCTCAGATTCAACATCCAGAGATTTTACAAACTCCAGAAGAATTTCAAATTTCGAGACATCCTTGTAGGACTTCTCAACCTCAGAAGCATTTGTGCAGAATTGCAGTACAGACTGATATGTAAACTGCACCGGCGTGTTTAGGTTGGCAATGTATTTCTCATAAGCATCGAGAAGTTCATTAGAAATCTGCTCATTGTCGTTTATAATGGAGATCCACTCATCAATGAGCTGGATCACTTCCTGCTCAAGCTCTTTGTCCTTGCCGAAAATTCCATTCAAGAAGGACTGAAGCAGGATTGCTGTTTCTTGCTGGAGCATGGTCGGATCGAGTGTCTTGAAGTATTCATAGAACCACTTCTTGGCGGCGTCCATTCTTCCAAATCTCATGTTCATGAGGCAGAAGAACAGCGTCGTTTTAATTGCATCCTTTCGGCCGCTTTCAGCGAGAGCGTTTTTAGCAACATCGGGATAATTGTTCACCCAAGCAGTTATTGCGATGAGTGCGTAAGAGAGCCAGTATCTCGAGCTGGTAATCCAGAGTTCTTCCGAAAGCTCCTGTATAGTGCTGTTCCTGACCAGGTTGATATCAAAGTCACGAACAACACCCATAACAGTGCGCCGAATTGCGATATGGTTGCTGAACTGCTCTTTGATGATCTGATCAATCCTCAAGATGTTCTCGTGAGCGATTTGCTTTTCCTCGCCATGAAGCATCTCGGTCTTGAATTTCTCGATGTTTTCGTAGATCCGGTTCGTTGTTGCTTGGATATTGGCTGTCGATGTATTGACATCATTGACCTTCACGTCCACACGTGATTTGAACGAATTAATAGTTTGGTCAAGACTATTTATCGCTTGTGATGCATTAGACATTAGTTTCTACCTCCCATTATTAGAATCTCTCGATTGCGCTCAGCATATCGGCACTTTTTGCGTCTGCTTCTTTGTAGGCAGAGCGCCATTGCGAAAGTTCTTCAAGTGCTTGTTTAAGTAACAGCTTGCCTTTTCGTTTCTTCTCTTTAAGGATTTTCCCCATATCGACGATCCTGCGCCACAGAAGGAAACTACCCGCTAATCCAAGCAAGATACCGATTGTCAAGATAACCGGTGAGAAGAATGGAATCAGCAAAAGGAGGAGAAGCAGAGCCACCGCACACATTCCTGTGTAGATCAGAACGTGTTTATCCTTGAAGGTGTCCTTGACCTTGTTCTTGTCATAGTACTTATCAAGTGTCTTCTCGGCCTCGCCATAATCGTTCTCGTTACATTCCAATTCACACTCGTCAATATTGAAGTGATATTTATCTTTTTCTTTAGCCTTATACCGTTCAGCAAACTGTTCGAATCCTTTTGCGATTGCTTCCTTCATAAAGGAGATGGAAAACCGTTTAACGGACACGTCCGTCTGGCTTGTATCATCTGCAAAAGCCCAGGATAGAAGAAGATCACCGAGGTTTTTCTTTTTCTTACGTTCTTCGAACATTGCGTTGTAATTGGTCTGCGCGGTTGCAACGTCGCCTCGTGCACTAATAATGGCTTCGTTGTATTTGATCTTCTGAACAACCTTTAGTTCTTCCTCGTCGTAATCATTAACAAGCGAGTACAAAACATTTTCGATTCTTTGTGGAAGATCCTCGGTTTCGGTAACCTCCGCTTCGGCAAGCTCATTGTAGTACCGAGCAATCTCAACATTCTTCTCTGCCGTAGATAGAAGATCCTTCATCTCGGGGTATTCAGCGCAAGTTCTTCCGAGAATCGTGTACTCGTGGTTTGTTTTATGAACATAGAGCTCGGCAAATTCAATCGCTTTCTGTGTAAACTTCTTGGCAAAATCTACTGTAGTCACTTCCACTTGTGCAAGCATACTCTGGAAGCATTTAGCTACCGTTGCCTGGAACTCTTCATCGGCGCCAAACGCTCCAAAGAGATAGGCTTGTAAGAGATATTGCCATTCATCACCGAGGTTGTTCATGTCTGCTCGATCAAGGTAATTTACATACCATTTCTTCGCTGCATCAATACGATTGAAGCGAAGGTTGATCAGCAAGTAGAACAAGCATGAATTAAAGTAGCTGATGGACAGACTTTTGCTCATTGCACGTTGTGCGGCTTCTTTTTCATTGCTTGCCCAAAGCATCACTGCTGCGATGCAATATGCAAGCCAATACTCGGTGTTTTGCAGATAAGCCTTTTCGACTTTCTTTCGAGCGGACTCACTCGATACAATGTGAGAGTCGAGGCCAACTACATAGCCAAGGGAAATCCTTCGCAATTCATTGTAGTATGAGAATCTCGTGTAGTACTCGTCATTGTATTGAGTTACATTCTTCGAAGCAGTCGAAATGCTCTTGAACGAGAAATACTGCACAGTCAGCTCGTTTAAGGCTTGAAAGACTTCTTTTGTGCTGATGTCGGCTTGCCCAACGACATTGGAAAGATAGCCCATATCCTCATATACGGCTTTGTCAAGTTCACCGCAATTACTGATAAGGATGCTGACATTCTGGATGGCATTATCAAGCTCAACTTCAAGTTCAGCATTCTCTCGATTAGTGCGGTTAATCTGATCAATAACATTATTGATCTGTCGCTGTAGTCGTTCAGCTTCTTCTAATTCTCTTTGGTATTCTTCATCCGTCATAGTTGAGAACCTCCCTCTTAAAGATTGCTAAGCTCTTGATAGAACTTTTGATAGCTGGCCGGAGTTATTTCAAGTATTCTGTCAAGATAACGCCTATACGTCTCAGTGTCACACCGTCCGTTGTTTAGGTACTCAGCTCTTACAGAATCGAACAGAGAATATATCTCTACAAAATCTTCTCGGGTTGGCCTCTTTACGTTGGGATCATTTAAGTCATACAAGTCTTCAAATCCCGAGCTGGAGAAGTCGATTTCTCTACAGTCAAACTCATTAACAACATCACCAGAGGCAAGATCTGCAACAATCCAATGAACTGGACGTGGCATTTTGTTTTGCTGAATGTTTTCCCGATTGTAGATGTATACAAATGCAGCAATATAAGGCACATCATCAACAACACGCAAAACGGGGTTAGAAACACTGTGTGGAATCTTTGCTCCACCAAGCGCCTTACCATTCAGTGCTGAAACAATTTTTTTAATTTCAACCATTACTCATTCCTCCTTCCGAAAATTCTTTGAAACCAATTACTTTGATCCCCGGTATTTGAGTTATCGCCTGTGTCATAATTTGCATCTGATGCTATAGGAACATCATTTTTTGAGACCACAATTGCTGTAGGATCAATAACTCTATGTTCATCGGTTCCAAAACACATCTCATGATACTTATCGGCATCCACATAGTTCACTCCGCCGCCAGAATCAATAATGTCGAATCCTTGAATGTTGCCCAGTTCATCACGCTGAACGCCTGTTACGGTAATCCAATGGTCAGAATAGAAGTCATCGCAAGGAATGCCCATGGAATTAACGTATTCTCTTGGCTGATCCCAAAGAGCAGCGGCATCTACTGCAACATTCAACACACACCCCTCATCAAGTTTTGATGCAACATCTTCTACATCAAGTGCATTATTAAACTCATAGAGTTCCGTGTTGATTTTTCCATCGAGTTGCTCGTTCATCTTATCGTATAGCTCCATAAATTGCTCTGTTGTCGTGCCACCGCAGTTCTCTGGAGAAGAATCCATACTACAAAGATTGTTGTCAACTGCCACATTGAGGACTTTATTTTCTGTGAATTCGTTAGTATCAAACAGTTCATTCAACGCATTGGCTTGTGAAGTCGGGCCGCAGGTTCCCTGGTAGCCGAACTCATTTATTCCCTGTTCGTAAAACGATCCAGATTCGTAAAAATCGGGCTTCCCTTCGAGAACACTTTGCTCGAAATCGTCATATTCTCTTGGCGTCATTACTGGCAGATCACTTGCCACATCTAATTGTTCATCAGAAGTAATGTCGGACGAAATATCTTCAGAGCCTGTTTGGGGATTACTTTCAACTTCTTCGTCAATCTCACTGTCTGTTATCTGCGGTTCTGAATTATCAAGAGGAGGCTCATCATAAGTAGCATCAGTTTCACCGTCTATTGACGACTCGGCGGGAGAATCCAAATCTTGTATGTTCTCGATACCTTCTTGTTCATTTGCAAGGATAGCATCAAGTTCTGGACTGTTTTCTGGAATTCCAGCCGCAATCAGTTCATCCCGTATGTCAGTAATATCGGATGTTTCTCCGCCACTATAATCAATTGGTTCTCTGCCAAGTTCTTGCAAGTAGGCATTATTTAGTTCTTGCCATTCGGGATCTTTAGAGTATTCCGCGTAGTCCTGCTGACCATAATTGTGTGAGTTGTAATAATCGGCCAATTGGTCATACGCCGAAACCTCCGCATCAAGAGGAGAGCCTGGCTGTGTATCAGGTACATCTGAAAGAGCTCCCTCCAGTTCACCTTGCTCATCTTCTGAAATATCTGTAACGCTGGAATTAGTCTCAGTATCAGCATCAATCTGCGTGGAATCCAACGGCTCTGTTCCTTCGGATATTTCTTCTGTACCGATCTCGTTTTCTTCCATATCCGTTTCAACAGGATGCACATCCTCTGTCTCGAAATCGTCAGACGTATCTTCGATGGATTCATCGACGAGAGGAATCGTGTCGCCCACATCACTTTCATCCATTAGAGCGGAGACATCTGTTGCTTCCTGCATTTCCTCTGTATTATCAGAATCAAGCTCTTCCACAAGATCAGAAGCGTCATCCTGTGACAGTTCTTCTGTCGCCAGGAGTGATTCAACTTCATTGATGTTATCATCACCGTTCTCAATTGTGTCCATCTCTATCTCTGATGGATTCTCAGCAGTATCCGATACAAGCTCTACATCATTCATTAGTGTTTCTATGTCGTTATCTGTGGAGTCATTAACTTCGGTCGTATCCATTGCAACCTCATCGAATGATTCAATTGCTGCCTCGTCCATCAAGTCAGCTATGTCGGAACCAGCGTCCATTTCATAATCATCTATGTCATTTGAGATATCTGATGGATCAAGGCCAGAAGAATCAAGCGTGTCAGATGGAACTTCTTCTGTTGTATATGTATCAGTAGCACCATCCATCAAGCTATCTATATCTGTTGTTTCTGCCGTTGGAAGCTCTGTCTCAAAGCTGTTATCGAGTGGTTCGACATCAAAGCTTTCAATTGGCTCTGTAGGGATATCATCCATCATATCGCCAACATCAACAGGATCGGAAAAGCTGCTTGTATCAGTGGTATCTGTGCTTATATCGTCGAACGACGAAGTGTCAACAGAGTCTTCAAAGTCTTCACCCATTACATGAACCTCCTTTTCTCAGATTTTAAGCAGCTTCTACTGCTCGGTGCTTCTCAAAAACCGCGGGTGGTTAAGAATCGTGTTGTATTCAGCCTTTGTGATCCCGAAGCTTTTAATCAGCATTGACTTTCTCAAGAACTTTATCTTTACGCAGTTAATGAGCCGGTTGCTCGCTTGGATTGAAGGATTCTCTTTCAACAAGTCGATTATGTTCTTATCCATCTTCACCAAAAACTTCACAAACGCTGCCTTATCCGTCAACTCGTATAAGCAGTCGTTCACTAAACGTGCAGCGAGGAAATCTGCGTTGGCACGGAGTTTGAAGTCACAGCTATCTTTGCAATAACAACTGTATTTGCATTCAATGTGGGGGATAAGCAATTCTTTATGCGTATCCCAATATGTTGAAAGAGCGGCAATTTCCTGGTCTGGAATGACAGGCCTTATAGTAGCCTTGTCATGCACGTTATAGGTTTTTATGTGGAGGGGGCTATATACTCTGCCATAATGGAGCAGGGCTTCTCCGACGCCAAGTCGGCCAAGCAAATCGTAATCCGCATCATTCATATTGGTCGCCGTACTGATTGCATCCTTATTTTCTTTTTCGACGAGCTTAAAGATTACCTTCACATTCGTATTTGCGACTACGCTGCGGCCAACTTTAGTGGGCGATTGGTCTGCGATAATAATGCTGGTACCGTAAGATCGTATTTCAGCAATCATATCTTCGAGGGCTTCTACTGTAGATCCCTGCGAATCTGCGCCGTCATCCGATCTTGAAGTGCCACCGGCAAGCAGAACATGCGCCTCATCAATAAGCAAGACATTCTTCAGCTTTCCGTCGCCGGATACATTGTTCTTGGTATATACACAAATCATGATAAGGAGCAGTGCCATTATCAGCGATTTCTGCTCTTTGTTGTTGATTGCGTTGAGCTCAATAACGGTCGGTTTGCTTAACAAATCTTCAAGGGGGATGGTATTGATGGTGTCATAGATATTGCTGTTTTGCTCAATCAAGCTGACAAGGCGAACAACGCCTGCACTTTCCATGTTGGCTTTGACGTCGCCTTTATAATCCATGTGCTGGATCTTTTTCTTAAACACCTTAATGAATTCATATAGCCCAAAACGCTGAACGGTTGGATCGTCTTTTGTGCTGTCAGTTTTCCAACCGTATTCGTTGTAGCAATCATTGATTGCTGACAAGAAAATATCGGGCAGAGGATCTGGCATTGAGAAAGCAGCCTTAAATGCAGACATAAGGCTGGGGACATAGCTTTCAACCGTCACACCTGTTGGGGGAAGAAAGGGGTTGATGATATAAGGAGATACCGTGTTTTTTCCAGGAGTGAATATCTGCAAATCCTTTATATCGTCAATCAAAGAACGATACTCACTCTTTGTAGGTTCGATTGCAAGAAACGGTATACCAAACTCGTTCCAAAACTGCAGAAGGAGACCAAGTGAGAAGTTTGTTTTGCCTGATCCTGGCATGCCAACGATAAGCCCGTGCTTGGTAAAATCATTAAGTGGAATGCCAGCATGAGCATTGTCGTTCTTTCCACTTTTGCTGGCGTTTTGAATAATACCAACCTTAAAGTTGCCGTCTGAAATAATGCTCTGATGGAGTTTTTCTCGGTTTGCAAGGATCTTATTGCTATCCAATCCGATAATTTTTCCATCATCAATCGGAAACTTGAAAACGCCTCGAAGCTCTCGTGTTGTCATCAAGTGTTTGAGCCGTTGGAGATGTTTCGGTGCATTCTTGTTTCCCCAAAAGCTCATTTCCCGAGCTCGATTGAGGAGGACATCATTGGTTATCCAAGGGCTTGCAAACAGATTGGTTGCTGGAGTCAGACCAAACTCCGAAACGTCAACTATGTCTAATGAGCTTCCTGTGGCTTTTCCTTCTGTTTCTACGGCGTCCATTAGTTTATTGGCAAGATCAATGGCACTGCTGTACTCCGAATACACAACAAAGTTATATAGAAACAGAAGCTCGTTATTGGCTTGAGAATAGTAGTCATATGCGTCTACGATCATTTGCGTATTCGCGTCCACTCGTATTCCTTGCCGATACCGAATCTCGCTCACATAATGAGCCAAAAAGTTTTTGCTTTCTTCAATGCCGTATAATTCCTGAATGTTGTATTTCGTGGGAATAATCTGCATTGAAATAACGCTTCCGGGATATTGCGTTAAAGCATTGGTGAGTGTTGCAATATTGGTGTTCTCGGATGGTTCGATGACGTCGTTATAGTACATTAGACCATTCGCTGAAAGGGCGTTTCCGATTACTTTCTCTTTCTTTGAAATAGAAAGCACCTTGGAACAATCAGTCTCCGCGAGCGTCTTTTCAAAAGCTGAGTATTCGCTCTCAGTATCAAGCACAGATACCGAGAAGTTTTTATCCTCGAGATCATTCTTAATGCTCAACATCATATCGAGAATGAAAGATTCGTTGCTGAGTTTAACGTCGCCGATCTTTCTGACAATTATGTATAACCTAACTTGTGCCTTATAGGTTTGGTTGTCTACGCCAATACTCTGAAACAAGAACTCAAATGCAGTATTCTCCGCATCTGACTTTCGATGCATTGCTTGGAGAATCTGTGTAAATAAGACTTGATTCGAATAATTAGCACGGTCAAGGTCTTTGGCAAAAAGCTCATAGTAAGGGACGGAGGTCACTTCTGCAACCGCCATGCTGACAAACATTCCATTTGCCAATTCAAGTGTCTTTACCATCTGTAGCCACCGTCCTTTCCATTAGAAAAGCATTGAATATACTTTAAATCTCTCGCAGATCGAATTTGTCGCTTCGCTCAGATTTGCTTTGTTTGCTACTACATATTTCTTCATTTTCATGCTCGAACCCGAAACGCTCATTTCCGCATTGATTTTCATTTTCTTTGAAGAAATGAAATAGTCAGCGATCGCCAGCGCAGTTGTTTGAGAATCGTTAGTAACAAGCGTGTATGCTTGTACCAAATTACATGTGATACTGTTCCCGAGATGTGAGATTTGGCATCTGGAGTTGAGGACGTCACCCGTTGCGCGGTCGACAATTGTTTTCACGTTATCAGCTTTTACTGCGTCCCTATCCTTAAACCGGAGAAGATAATTCTCAACTGCTCGGCTTGTAAACGAACTGCCAGGAGTAAATATCATTGAGAAGAGTTCCGAACTGAACTGATCAGCCGGAGTTCTTTCGAGATATGCATTTGCTGCATCAGCCCTGAGCTGGGAACCGTTTGAAATCATCTTTTTGATGAACTGCATTTTTACTGAGAGTTCATCTGTTGATGAGCAGATATACTCAACAAAGTAGCTGGGATCGATTTTTAAGCCCTTCTGCGACAAGACCTCAATAATGGCTGCCTTGATATCTTTCGAATCTACGCTGCTGTTCATATACTTTGATAAAAGGTCATTGAAGAAGCTGATATTCAATCCTTTTTCAAACATTGCTCTCACAATAGAGGGCTTGTTATCCCCGTCTATAGAGCACTTGAGAACATAGCTTTCGACTGTTGAGGTCGGGATATTAGACGCCCGGTCAAGAAGATAATCGAGAACGACTTTCCTGTCATCAGCCTTGTCCAGGTTGAAGCACAGGTAGTTTGTTAGCACAGACTCAAAAGACTTGCTACCTATTTTGAACTCAAAGGACTTTTTAAGCAGTGAAACCTTGTCGCTCGCACTTAACTTGCTGTTTGAAAGCATTGAGATAATGAGCTTTGCCGGGACTAAAACATATTGACCGCTGTTCTTCAAGCAATCCATCGCATTACAAGCAGTCTGGATGTTTCCACACTCATATGCAAAGGCGAGAATCTTGATTACGTCTTCATCGCTAATCTTGTTTTTGCAAAAAGCAGATAGTGTATCCTTAACAACCTCGGGATCTGCAAGCCTTATTATTTGATCCATCAGCAAATCAGAGTTAATAGATAATCCGTGATTTAATGCAGCAATACTTGCTTTGCTTTTTGTCTTAACACTATCCTTTGTATCTGCTAAATAATTCTCGATTAGCTTTCTGTCCTCGTACTTTATTCCTCCTGTTGCGAGAAGAGTCGCAATACGATCACCTTTTGTATCTCCGTCTGGATACCTTGCGAGAACCTCAGACAACGCCATCTTGGGATCGATATTATCTGAGTTGCCGATAACTTGATCGGCGAGGTCTATTTTCCCGCTTTTAATTGCATAACTCAGCAGATTGTTGTTTGCCGGTTTCGAGTAAACATCTTTCGCATCGAGCATTTGAGATATAAAATCGCGTCGAGTCACATCGTTCAGGGAATCATATACTAAGATCAAAGTTGCAAAAATATCTGACTCTTCGAGGAATTCATACAGAGCTTCCTCATCATCTGATACGCTTGATCCTGTCGATTTAAGTTGTTCATATGTCTTCTTCAATTGAGTAAAAATAGATTTGGCGTCTCTTGGATCACACGCGCCGGGTGTTATAACCCGAATCATGTCATAAGCCAATTTCGCAATAATCGTCCCGACATATCGAGAATCTATTTTTTCGCACTCAATAAGATTTTTTGATGCACTGTCAAGTCGACGGTAGGCAGTATCAAGCAACGACTGCCTGACTACGTTTTTGATTGTAAACAGGCCGTCATATTGTTCCTGCCTCTCGATCTCTGCACCACAATAAAGGCATTTCCAAATTTTCTTTTCTTTTATGTACTGTAGTTTTCCAGCACACTGAGTACATTTCCGAGCTACGAAACTTACAGCCATTTACAGCACCTCACTACGATTATTTCGAAATGGCAAGTTTCTTGTTTCGCTCGATATACATTCTTTCAAGCTCACCGCACGCTTGCTTTGCATCAGCAATCTGACCATCGTCGATATTAATACGGAGTTCAGATACTTTTCGCATTATGCGCTGTTCGACGCTTGCCACAGAGTCATTGGTCATTGGGTCTGAATACTTGACAGTTTCAGATAGCTTTCTAAGTGCCTCTTTCAATTCCGGATCAGAGCAGGAATCTCTTATCAATTCGATGTCTACAAGAACAGACTTGAGGTTGGTTACATTCTCTTTGATGTTTTCCCCAATCTGCTGAACAGTATCCCGCGCCATTAGCGAAATGATTGCTATGATCAAAAATGCAGCAAGGACAAGTAGTTGAATGACAAGCGCAAGAGTAAAACTCGCTTGCTGGAAAATCATGAACAATGCGCCGATGACAAGAGCTGCGCATAGATAATAAATTGAGAACGACGCCAAAGGGATACCGAAGAATGCGGTTTCAACATCGGCAGTTTTAAATGATAAAAACATGCTTATAATCTGAACGACAAAAGCAAGCGTCATAAAAGCATAGCTCAGCCAAAACACGTTAGTCCGAGTTTTGAAGATGGTAAACACAAGGAGGTTGAATACTCCAAGCAAGATTACATAAATCAGGGCTATTCCTACAGTGTTTTTTGTCTTGGTGTTTGAGTTTTTCATTTTCATTCACTCCTTACAGTCTTTCACCGCATTCGAGGCAAAATTTAGCGCCTTCCGGCAATGCTGCTCCACATTTAGGACAGGTGTTTGCTGAGAATTTATATCCACACTCAAAGCAGAACTTTCCCTTCGGAACGGTCTTGCCGCAATTCGGGCAGACTACCATGTTGTTATCGTGCTGAATTCGTTCTCCACAGCTCAAACAGAATTTAGCATTCGGAGGCAAATCGGCACCGCATTTCGGACATTTCTCTCCGTCGGTTGCAGGCTCTGCAGATTCGTCTTTGGGCTTAAAGAACTCATTTACATCGATTTTCCCAGGGCCCTGACCGGGGCGCGGATGTGTTCCGGCTGCATCTTTGGGAGACTTTTCTTTTGGGATTTTTTCAGGATCAAGCGCATTTCTTGCAATGTCTACGATTGAGCCGCCCATAGCACCGCCCATCATAAAACCGCCGACGGCGCCGCCAACATTTCCCATGGTACCTTCATTTCCTGCAAACTTTTCGGCGATCATCATTTGCCGTTCTTCTTGCCATGTATAGCCCTCAATCATTCGGCTGGTTCTGCGCTCTTTTGCTTCACTGACCTTTTTGTAGTCAGCTTCGGGAACCTCGATTGTCTCCATGTTGAAGTACTGAATCTTGATTCCGTATTCTTCAAAAATTACATCGAGCCTTTCTTTGATAACACCGCTAAGTTCAAACAGATGGGCATTCATCATGAAATAACTCAGCATACCGTTGATCATTATTTTTGAAATGCAATCCTTCACATGCGAAGAAATAATGCCTCTAAATTTTGAGATCAACTCGTCGTTACTGAAGTTATCTCTAAAGCCGACCATCTTCAAAACAAACTTGCGAGAGTTATCAACCGAGATAGACATGCTACCGTTTGCCATCACATGCATGAAGATGTCGTACAAGGGATCTTCCAAAGCAATAGGGCCTTGCGTACCCCATAGCAGATCCATCTGGTGTACTTTGTTGATAAAGAAAACCTTGCACGGGAACGGGGAGTTGCCACCCGTTGGAATTTCAATAAGCTTTCGGGCAATCGGGATGTTAGGAACAGAGAGCGTTCTCCGTCCTGCCGTGAAAAGATCTGCCGCATTTCCGTTTACAACGAGAAGTGCTTCGTGTGTCTCATCGACTATTAACTGCGAAGTCGCATTAAAATCCTCCACAGGGAATTTCCATACGAGCGCATCCTGGGGGCCTTCGAACTTAATTACTTCTGCTATTGCCATAATCAATTCTCCTATTCATATAATCTGTTTGTCGTTTATTTTTTGTCTGCTAATAGGCGTTCAAATTTTATCTGAACCGCTTTAAGTTGCGGGGATACAAGAGAAGCCTCGCCAAATACCATATAATTTGAAATGGCTGTAATCATCATAAAAACAAATGGCGTAATTTCTTTTGTATCCGTATTTAACGCTTTAGCGAATCTGGTGGCATATTGCGTGTACCTTTTTCCAACTCGCTCCAAAACTGGCCTCATACCTTCTGCATACCGCATATCTGTACATACAGATACGAAAAATCGCATGGTCGGCGCAATTTCCAATGCGTTTATTTGGAGGTGCTCCATCATTTCTTTCGGCTGTGGTAGTTCTTTCAGCGCAGGAACAAATAGACTGTTTTCAACACGAATAACTGCTTCTTCAGCGCAAGCGATTATTAATTCATCTTTTGAGTTAAAATAGTAGTACATGCCTCCGCTTTTTAATTTCATAGCTTTACTAAGCTCACGCGTTGTGGTTTGGGTTAACCCTCTCTCAACAAGAAGCTCGAGGCAATTGTTTATAATCTCTTTTTTCCGATCAGTAGCTTCCATTGTTTCCCGCCTTTCGTGTGTGCAAAACACCTTCCACTGCGTTTCACCGAGCGTCCGCTTGGTATTCCTCCAAAAAAATAAGCTGCGCTCTTTCGCAGAGTTCACAACTCTGTCAAAATGAACGCAGCATCGCGGAATATAAAGGTATTTTAGCTTTTCTCGACGGCTGATTTGACGGCTTTAATCTGAATCAGTAACCGATTGCGGACAGTTTCTTCATATTGTCCCTTTTCAACTCCATCGATGAGTGAACATATCTTTCCAACGTAATTCGTGGGCTTGAATGTCCCAATACTTCACTTAAAGACTTGATTTCAAAGTCAACCTCTACACATCGGGTAGCGAAAGTATGGCGAAGAACGTGATAATGAACACCATCAAGATTACAATCCTTGGTATACTTCGCCAGACGGTATTGTAGTGTTCGAGGTTCAACAAATCTATCTAAATCACCCGTCAGCACATAAGCTTCTGGAGCCATCCAAGTCCATTGATTGCAAATATCAATGAGATAATCGCTTAAAGGAATGATCCTCAAAGAGCTATCGCTTTTAGGCGTGCTAATTCTAATACTGGTTTTGGATGAACTGCCTCCATCAGAGTTTTTTAATCGTTGCATTGTTGAAGAAACAGAAACAGTTCTGTCAGTTAAAGAAATGTTTCGCCATTTCAAGGCACAAATCTCTCCGATTCGCAAACCGGTTAACAGCGAAAAGAGAACTCCGAACTTACATGGGTCGGGATCATTGAGAAGATATTGAACAAAGATATCCTGCTCCTCTCGACTTAAAATTCGCATTTCTTGCTTCGGCAATTTGGGATAAGTGACTTCGACCAAGTCAATTCCAGAAACTGTTTTATGCGCATACTGCAAAACCGTTTTAAGCAGAGAGAGGATATCTCGCACAGTTTTTGGAGCCAATGCTTTCTCGGTCAGCAAATCATGACTGAATTGTTCAATCATCAAAGAGTCTATCGCTTGGATAAGATATCCGCCGATGACTGGTTTGATATGCTTATCAACAATGGCGCTATACTTCACATATGAAGATTCTTTTACCTTGGTTCGATTAAGCTGAAGCCATTGATCACAGATGGATGATAAATGCAGACGACTATTCCTTTGAATTGTCTGCCCATTGATCAGAGCCGCCTTAACCTCATTTACTTTTTCTTTTGCCTCTCGATAGGTTTTTCCGTAGCAGTACCCATAGATGATTTTTCCGTCAAATGAGCACCCCTTAATATACCGTGCCTCCCACCGGTTGTCTTTTCGTTTATAGATGTTTTCGCCTTTTTTTGACACAATTAGACCTCCTTCAAATATTGGTGCAGTTCTATTTTACCGACCAATAATGACGGCGGTTTTGACGGCTGAAGGATTCATTTTTGATTAAATAATCGAATTTATCCCTCTTGCTTAAGTCAATTTCCATAATCATTTTCCATTTCAATCCTATTTTCTTGTCGAAACTCCTTGTTTTTTGACGATACTTGGTGTATAATAAGCCTCGTAGAGTTGTGAACTCTGCGAAAAATATCCGTCTATAAGATCGCAATTCGGAAGAGTTGCGGTCTTATTGTTATTCTACAATATTAACTACCCGCAGTCCTTTCTCTCTGGCGTATTGAACTGTGTAAGCAGTGCCACCCTCTTGTTTTGCCAAGTAGCAGATGCAAAGACTGCTACCGTCAACTAAATGGCGGTTTCTTTTTTGCATACAGCCGTTATAGTATCGTTCTGCCGTGTAGACTATCTTATCAGCATGTGATTTTATCCGTTCATATTCTTTAACGTCGTTGGCTCTCCACCTGGTCGCTTGATCCTTGCACGGCAGAACAAGAATCAGCTTTATACAGGGATACCGCTGTTTAAGGTGTAGTACCGTCTGTGCTGCAAGAGTGTCAAATCCCAACGCACCTCCAGCGCCGAAGTATTGGTATCCTTGTTCAATATAAAAAATCAGAGTATCCCGCAGCTTTTCTGAGATAGCCGGAAGATACTCTGCTGGTATTTGTCTGTGTCCTGTAAAGCAGCAGGTCTTCTCTCTCATCTAACCACCAATAACGATTATAGCGAATAACTAACGCCAGTATCGTTAGTATAGCACATGAGATCGAAAAAAGAAAGTCTTTAGCGAAAAAAAGTTGAGAAAGGAAAAGAGCCCGTGCTTACAGGCTCTTTGTGGGTCATTTCTTCGATTGACTAATAAGGGCATCCAACACAGCGAATACTTTTTTCTGCTCGTCGGGTGGAAGTGCTTCGATTCGATCAGCTAACCGGGAACTTTTAACCTTATACCCGTGATCAATTACATCTATGAACACCTCATCTGCAGAGCATTCAAGAGCGTTGATAATTGCGGCGAGCTTTCCTAATCTGACGGAGCTTTTTCCTCGCTCAACATCAGAGAGATAATTTGTTGAAAGTCCAACCATCTCTGAAAACTGCTGCTGGGTATAGCCTTTCGACTGGCGTATTTTCTGAATACGCTTACCAATGATTTGCTCAATGTGGTTATCCTTCTGCACACACCCACCTCCTTTTCATGCTAATATCGTAAGCGGCAATGCCGTTAGTATTAGTATATTGATGGGGCGGACATTAATACACAAGGCAACAGCGAATTGCTAACGATAGGATGCGGAATCTGTGAAAAAATTTACGCCATCTTCATATCTTGTTCGCCATTATCGTTATCTGTGTATGTGTTTTTCTTTCTGCTGTGGTAGTTTTTCAGATGGGAGGTTCGCCTTCTCCTTTCATCATGACAGGTGGCACCTGTCAGCAAATAGGTATAGTTCCCTCTGGGCGGAGGGAACTGTTTCTCATTCTTGTTTCAACGTGTATAGCAAGCTGCTCTTACCGCCATGCTTTCGGTATCGCTGCTCAGTTTCCAGCAGTCCGGCTTTGCGCAGATCCTGCAGAGCTCTGCGCACGGTGGATTGAGACAGCTGGAGTTCTCTGGCGATTGTAGGGATTGCAGGCCAGCATTCGCCGTCTTTGTTAGCTCTGTCTGCAAGATAGATATAGACGGATTTCGCGCGGTGAGGAAGATCCATTCTATACAGAAAATCAAGTCTGCCCATCAGACACCTCCTGCGGCACAGGTTCCGGCTCTGGTTCAGCAGTCATTTGCTTCTCTGATGGCTGGGAGCCGCCTTTCTTGCCGTCTTTATCTGCTTGCTCGGAAAGAGGTTTCGGCTGTCTGCTTCTGCTCCGATTGCCTTTAGGAGGTTGATGGTTCTTTGCCTCTGTCTGCTTGGGTTCTGCCATCTCGCCGCCTTCACCGGCAGCGTCGACTTCGAGCAAGGCTTCGGGATGGTACTTTTTCACGATTCCGTCCATCAGCTCCGCTTTATTGGCGTACTGAACCCTCCGATTGCCGTTTTCTGCAACGGTATAGGGATGATCTTTGTCAAACTCAATACCCCACTTAAAGAACAGCTTGAGATGGACTCGCATGGGATGGACGCCGGTCTTCATTACCACAAAATCACCCTTGGGCAGCGATTTCAATTCGTCAGGTGTTAGGAGCGGTCGCTCCATCATCTGCAAGGATTCAGACGGATCGTTCTTGCTCCTGGAAACCGAGCCGGACATGACTGTGCGGCTCCCAAGCGCCTTTGACAAGGTATCCGCAGAGGAGCTATTAGGGGCAAAGCCGCCGAACAGCGTAATTTGTGTATTGTCCACGATGATTTCACCGCCTTCCTTGCCGTAGTTCTTTTCGAGCTGGGCAAAGGACTGGATGATCGGAACGATCTGCAGGCGTCTGGATCGGGAGGCACTGAACATCATTTCCGCGGATTCGATCTTCGGCAGTGTTCCGAACTCATCGCAGAAGAAGACACAGCGGTTCTTGAGTTGACCACCGTTCTCATCTGCAACGGCCAGGATCTCACGGTAGAGCTGCTGGATGATAAGGGAGATCATGAAGAAGGTGTTGGGGTTTTCCTCTGGCATGATGATAAAGATGGCAGACTTCTCTCGGCAGAACTTCTCGGCGTCGATCTCCGTATCGAAGCATAGAAGCTGTTCCAGCTCAGAGTCCAGGAAGGAGTTCAGTCGGGACAGTGCTGTTGACATGACGGACGCCATGCTCTGCTCGGCCGTATTCAAGGCGGCTCCGGCAAACCACTTGGCCTTGTGATCATTGGGGAGCATCTCCATGAGCTGCTGGAACTGATTCTTGCCTTTCTTTCCCGATGGAGCCAGCAGTTCCTGGATAATCTTGAACACGGATACGATGTGCCGTTCTTCCGGCTTGCAGAACTCTGCAACCAGCAGGATAGTTGCCGTCAAGAGTCCTTCGGCTGCATCGTAGAAGTAGGCGTTCTGACCGAAGCTCGCCGCATCCATACCGGAGAGGATGATGGTTTTGGAGATGATCTTCGCATACTTCTCAGCCTTCGCTTTGTAGACGAGGGTATCGGGATTCGCCTGGTACAGATCCATATACTTATTGACCAAGTGCAGAAGGTTGTTGCCGTTGGATCGGGTTGGGTTACGAAGATCAATCACAGAAACATTGTAGCCGTAGCCCTTTGCGATGTTGCCGTAGTTGCGCATGACATCGCCTTTGGTATCGGTAGAGAGGAAGCTCATCCCGCTGGCGCAGGCGTACTCGATGCAGGGATAGAGCCAGAAGGCAGTCTTGCCGACACCGGCCGCGCCGATCATCAGCACATGGACGTCGCCGGTGTCCACCATTGCAGTGGTATTTCCTGTGCATCCGACGACGATGCCTTGAGGAAGTGCCTTGCCGTCTTCGCCTGTGGGAGCTTTGCCGTTCTTAGCCTGCTCCCGCCATTTCTTCGGCGTGAATAGAATGTGCTGATACACCCTGCGCTGCTCGCCTTTGGTCATCCAGCGAGCAGTTCCGTGCTGACCGTCGCCGACCGTCTTCGATTTGATGTTGTTGAGGCTGTACACATACGCCAGCAGGGTGATCCCGCCGAGGACGCTGAACATGACAGCCCCGACGATGATCAGAGTTGTAATACCGGACACGGTTCATCCACCTCGCATTCTTCTTGGTTAAGAGATAAAAGATCCTCGTTCCAGTCCTTGTGCTCGGGAACGAGGATCTTCGCATTGATTCCTTGTGTGAACAGCTTATCGCTGATTCGTTTTGCCGCCGCCTGTCCAGGCTCGTCGTTGTCCATGCAGAGGAACACCTCTGAGATGTTGGGGTTGTCCTTCAGCATCTGAAACAGGACTCTGTCGGACACCGAGCAGGCGGCGGCATAGCTGTGCTGCTGCCAATTCTTTTTGTGCATGGAGATAAAGGACAGCATGTCTATCGGCGCCTCGAATAGTAAAAGGTACTTGCTTCTGCCGGTCCAGTGAAAGCTGTACTCCGGTATGCTGCTGTCTGCGTTGCCCTTGAAGGTGCTTTCGCTTCCTGTGCCGCGCATATTGGCATGACGAGGGATGCCATCCTGATCGAAGCCGACGAACACGGCATTGTGGTACTGCGTTGACTCATAGATCATTTGTCGGTGTGCAAAGGTGTACACCACGTCACGATCCAGCCCACGTCGGGACAGCAGATAGGCATACACCCTTCGCATGTTATCATTGCGCGGAGGCAGTTCGAATGGCTTTGACGGTGTGCGTTCAATCGGCGGCGATACGGTAAGGGTTCCGTTGCAGCCGCCGAGCAGATACTCTACTGCCTCGGGATAGTCCTTGTTATAGAACCTTCGGACGAAATCAATGGCGTCGCCGCCTTGCTGCTCGTATTGATGAAACCAAAGATTTCCACGAATGGTGACCTTCTGTGATCCGTCCAGCCATTCGTATTCCGAGCCGGATCGCTTGAGCTTCTCACCCTGCGAGCGAAGCAGCTCGCAGAGATCGGTCTGACGCGCCTGCTCTTTCTGCTCGTCAGTAAAGTGAACATATTTTGTTGGCATGAAATCCTCCTTATCCTTGCTTGAGGCCGTGGGCTTGTTTCTTCTCGTCGATCTTCCTCTTGAGCTTCCGATCAATGGCTCCGGCCTTTCCTTTCTTCTCATCGTCAAGCTGATTTTGAATCATCCTGCTCAGATGATGCAGGAGCCTGATCGCACCAAGTGCGGCAGACCAATTGCGGTTCGACTGGATGCTGTGCAGGAGCTGCTCGGCATACTGATTGCCATGCTCCGCTGCAGAGGACAGATAGGCGATGGCTTTCTCATAATCCCGCTCGACCTCTTTTCCGTAGAGATAAATCTTTCCGAGCTGGTATTCCGCATAGTCGTTCCCGTTCTCTGCTGCAATTTCGAAGTCACAGATTGCTTGAAGGACATCTTTGACTTCTGATTCCTTGAGTCTGAGCTTTCCGGCAAGATATGCGGCATAGGGATTCTTCTGTTCGGCGGATCGCTCCAAATACTTTATTGCACGAGAGACATCCTGCGGGACAACCTCGCCACGATAGAGGAGCTTTCCCATCTGATACTGTCCGGCCGCAAAACCTTTGTCAGCGGAATCCGTAAGCAAACGAATTGCCTCGGGGATATTCTGCAGGAGAAGTTCTCCGTCGAGAAGCGTTTTTCCAAGTGTGTATGAGGCATAACGGTTACCCTGATCCGAAGATCGTCGCAGAAGTAGTTCCGCACGTGGAAAATCCTGATCAACATCTTCGCCACGGAGAAAAGTTTTCCCGAGCAGGTATTCTGCGTATTGATTGCCTTCGGACACGGATTCTTCCAGCCAGCGCAAGGCGTAGTCAATGTTTTTAGGAACATCTTCGCCTCGAAGGAACATCTTCCCGAGTCTGTATTTTGCAACGCCGCATCCAAGTCCGGCTGCTTCGATCAGAAGATCCACAGCGGTGTTCGGATCGTAGGCGTTGCTCTCTCGGTCGAGCAGTTCCTTTGCGCTTCTGTATAACTGCCACATCCGGGAACGCTGAACAGATCTCGGCGCAGGAGCATACTCTTGGTCCTCAACCTCATCTGTTTCCGGTTCTGATGTCTCTGCATTAACCTCGGCTTGCTCATCCTGCTCGTCTGCAATCACTCGGTCGGCAGAAATATTCAGCGCCTCTTGAATGACCATGTTCTTGATCGATTTGAATTTGGGATTGTCCACCAACGGAATCCGTTCTGGCAGTTCTTCTGTGTAAGTTCGAATAACTTCTTCCCGCTGTTCATACCACAGGTCATAGAGAGAAGAGATCCGCTCGTCAGCGGCAAGGTCAGATACAATTCCGTTCACGATAGCCTTGACATCTGCTTTCAGATACCCATACTGCTTTTTCCCGCTCGTCTTTGACAGCCGGTCGGCAAGATCAAGCAGCTTGTTTTCAAGCGCAGGATTGTCATAGGCGCCGTTGTTGATCCGAGAAACGATTTCTGCAATCACATCACGGCTCTGCGCACGAAGCGCGTTCCGATGCTCCGTCTGCTTCTCATATATGGAGAGCAGGTCATCCGCAAAGACATCTTTTGCAAAGGCAGAGCGCAGATTCATAATGCCTTTCTGTGTGAGGTAGGGCTTCGCCTGTTCGGAGGAGTAGACCATTAGATGAACGTGAGGATGATGGCTCTCGTTATGAAAGGCGGCGTACCATTTCAGATCTTCCACAGGGATTTTGAAGTTCTTTGCGATTGCCTCTGTCTGAGTCCGAAGCATATCACGCCATCGTTCACCGGAATTGAAACCCAGGCGCTCCGCATCTTCACGGCGAAGAGAAATAATCACCGTCCACACGTTGCCCTCATATTCATTCAGCTCCTTTGATACATCTTCGAGCTTTACACGAATTCCATCGTCAGTGAACAGGCCATGCGAACCAAACCTTTCAGCACGAGGGCGAGTAGCAATGTAGTCCGCGTATGTTTTGGCGTTGAGAGCTTCATTTGCATTGTCCTCCAAGGCGCGGGTAATGAACTCAGAAGCATTTCCGAGTGTAGGCTCTTTGAGATAGTCTTCGTACTCCAACATGGAATTGCTGTCCGGGAAGTCACGAAGGATTCTTTCAATCAGCTTCTTCTGTTTCTCAGTAGAAGGATCAGTTTTGAAGGTGTCATCGACTTTCTCCACGCCTTCACGGGTAGCAATATATTTTGCGTAGCCGCCGACGCTCTGTCTTGCTGACGGTTTCAAATATTTGAACTTGGTTATCAGCTTCGCCATTGGTTAGTCCTTCTGCCAGTCAAGCGCATCCTCGAAAGAAAAGGAACCGTTGAGCCGTTTAACTTCTTTGACGCAGTCGCCGCGCAGTCTTTCGAGCGACAGCGGATCGATGTCTTGCTGAAGCGCAACGAGATTCTGCATGATAGCAATCTCCACAGCGAGCTTGAACATCATTCTGTTCTGCCGGTTGTCACTCTCCGCGACGATGCTTTTCAGCGTAGAGATCACCACGTTGGGAAGATACTCTCTGGCGTTCTGTGTGGAGAGATATCCGGCATAGAAGCGAACCGCCTTTTCTATGAATTCAGATCGGCTTTTGCAGTTGTCATCTTCATATAGGCGATCCATGAGCCTGATCGTTGACGGGCGCAGCCATGACTGAAATCTTCGCTTCACTTCCTTTTCCTTCGGTGTTTTCTCGTCATTCATCGGTATCACTCCTGTTCCTGCGGCGGCACCTGTTGCGGCACCGTGAAATATCCTTGTAAAGTCGACGGTTTCGGGAATTACGGCACCGCCTTTCAGCGTCAAGACGTGAAATACGGCACCGTAATTCTTTGCGGGACAAAACCGTCAAAAACCCTCGTGCGGTCGGCGTTGCCGTCCGCTGTGAACCGAGGCGGAAGCCGTTTTACGGCACCGCCTCTTTCACCTGCTTGATTTTCGACCCTGTCGAAAATCCTCCTGCGAGGCGTCATCTCGAGTCTGAACGTCTGCCCGAAACCGCCTCAAATTCGGCTCGTGTCCACCTTGTGGGTTGCTGGTCGCCCTGCTTCGGAAAAGCCGACACAGGGGCTTCACGGCTTCCGCGGTGGGCTACATCTGCAGGGCGGGACTCTCGTCTTCACTCTCGTCGAATGTGATTTCCTTGCCTTCGAGTGCGGTGGCAAAGATCTCGTGTCTGGCGTCCAAGGACAAGCCTTCTTTGCGCTCGGCCTTATACATTGCCGTCGACACATCTTTGAGGTTGTACGTCCACCACGCATTGTCGCTGCTCTCGCAGACGCTAACGGTGTTGTGGTCGAAGTCAAACTCAACGAGCGCGGTGATCCTCGGATCATTCGGCATGGCGTTGCACAGAACGGAGAACGTCACGTCGTTGATCGACTGGCATCCGCTGAAGTTGCTCTGCGCAATACTGTCCAGCGTGTATTTCCCGATCTCGTCTTTCAGAGTGGAGCGGTACAAGCTGGCGATACTGTAGAAGCTGTTGCGCAGTTCTGAGGTAAAGAAAAAGTCGTCATCTCCTTCATGGAAATGAACGACGGCGAAGCGGCGGGAGGCTTCTCGCTCTGCCGCTTCACGTTCTCTCTCCAACTCGATCTGCGCTTCCACCTCCATGCGCTCATTCTCGGGAACGGTTTGCTCGTAGAAGCGGTCGAGCAGATTCTGAAGCTCATGCTCGACGCTGTTGCCGTTTTTCAACAGATAGCTTTCCAGCTTTGCGAGCTTGTGTTCGTTGAAATACAAAACGAGTTCTTCGTCAGTCATGATCGGTCACCTCCGCGGTAGGTTTCGGCTCCGCTTTCTGCCTTCGCACTTTCGGCGCAGGAGGCTCCGCATTGCCGGAGCGCATATTCAAGAATTCACGAACGCCTGCGGGGACGTTCTTGGCATAGAGTGTATCCAGCGATTTGGTCAGCTCATCCTCGACCTGCATACCTTTCTGTTCCAGGTACAGTCTGAGTGTGGAGAGCTTTTCTTCATCATAGGAAACGCTGACAGAGATTTTCTTCATAGGATTCATCTCCTTACATGGTCATTCCGAATCCCGTATCGACATAAGCAAGGCTGGCGTCGTTGAGAACGGTGAGGCCGTTGTTGTAGTCCTCGACCATCTTCTCAGCTTCGGTCTGCCTATGTGTTGCGTCGTACCATCGGGATTCCATTTCATCAATGGTTTTGTCAACGCTCTCGGGATGGACATGGCAGGAATAGTAACCGGCCGCATCCAGGAACTGATCGCGGCCGTGCTTCTTATAGATTCCGTACACCGATTTCATTTTTCCGTGTGCCACAGTTCATCACCTCACATCGTCATCCCTTGAAAGGGTTCTTCTTCAAAATCGTCTTCTTCGACAGTGTCAACCTCACTCTCGACCAGCTCATTCTGGAAGAGCTGCCGTGCCATCGGGATATATGCGGTGTAGCGGGCATAGTCGTAACCCTGCGGATCGACAAGGATGCCGTCATCGACGCCGTCGCCGAGCACCAGCATACACGGGATGGCATGGAACTCGTCTGTCTTCAGATCCGGCAGATGCTCCTTGATGAAGTCGTGATCTGCCAGAGGATTGAATTGGAAGTCATAGAACTCCGCATTGGAGAGCTCCACGATGCAGGCGACGTCGCAGCGCACGGGCTGGATTTCCTCTTGCTTGCTTCGGAGCTGCGCTTTGATCAGCATAGGCACCTCCGTCACATAGAAAGCACCTGCGTCTGATCATCTTCCGTGAGATCCTCCGCAGGTGCTTCGTCGTGCTCGTCGTAGATATTACAGCCCATGAGCGAGACGAGGTTCAGAGCTCCGGCGATACCGCCCTGCTGACAGTTAGGGCAGTGTTCCAGATGATAGGTCATCTCGATGGCGTCCTCGGTCATGATCAGCTCATTGATTTCTTCTCTCTGCCGTAATTCTTCTTCGAGCAGTTTGCCGTTTTCATTGGCGTCGGTGATTTCCTCGCCGAAGTGATAGTACAGCTCGTCGTAGGAGACAGACCATCGTCCGTCTGTCGTATGCTCTGTGCCTTCGCGCACGGCATAGTCGGCGAGCCTTTTCAGCTTGTTTTTGTCCATAGGCAGCTCCTTTCTACATAGAGAAAGATGGAGCTTCATCCTCATTGGAGAACTCCGGTTCCATCTCATAGCATTGCTCTGCATCACCACGGTCTTGCAGCGACCACAGTAGATGGCTCATCTCGTCATCCACAATGAGCGAGTTGATACCGTTTCTGCTGATCCACTCATCGCTGACTACTTCCAGCGGATCATAGAAGCGAAGCAAGTATTCCGCATCTTCCTCCGACACGGCAGAAGGAAGCTCTTTTGCCATGCGGGTTACCGCTTCGAGTTCCTCGCAGCGTTCAATCAATTCAGCGGGCGACATCCGCAGCCAGCGTTCCTTGTATTCTGCGAAGTTTGCGTTGATTCTCTGCTTGAGACGAGTCCGGGCAGATTCCTCGGGGAAGAATCCGTCGAGGCTCTCGATGCTGTGGTCATGGAGCTCGTCTTTGGTCATCCCGAAGTGGCCGTGCAAGGTTAGAAAGAGATCCTCATCGTTGGGGATGTGCTCACAGATCCATGCAATCATCTGATCATAGAGCTCGTCTTTTCGTTCTTGTGTCATAGGCTTTCACCTCCGTATTGATTTAGGCGGAGCCGATACGGTCAGATCACTGACCGTATCGGCTGTAGTAGACGCTGCCGTTGGCAGCTCGCTGTGCTTGCACGGCTTCACTTTGATCCAGCGGTGCTTCGAAGTTGAATAGCACATAGTCGGAAGCCTCACGAACCGATTTCGCATTTTTCAGCACAGACAGCACGTCTGGAAATTTCGTTTCCAGCTCGTCGCAAAGGAACGCCAACTGCATATCCAGATCCGCAATGGAACAGCCTCGTGCATTGGCAAATGCGAGGAGCGGCGTTTTCCGATCCTCAACAGTCCACTGTGCCAAGCCATAGCCTGCACTGTCGGAAGTGAAGTTGGTGTAACTGCCGCTGTCAACAGCCTGCGTATAGGAGGCGTCGGAATACCCGAGGGATTCCTCATAGCTGTTTTGCAAGTTGTTTGGCATCAAGCCGCTCTCTGCATAGAGATTGCCCATCAGTCCGGCAACACCATAGGGATTTCCAATCTTGGCGTAGAGAACCTCCCAAATGTGAGCTTCGTCTGGAGCCTCCGTGATGTCGCTGTCGTAGTAGGTGATATACGGAATCTTCAGCCAGTGCGTCCATCCGCTGTTTTCGATTGGCGTCTGGATCACGCCGACCTTCGTTCCGCTGGCATGGATGACTTGTCCGTTACCGATATAGATTCCTATATGCCCTTCGTGCCAAACCGCAAGCCCAGGGATTTCCGGGATCGTATCGATGGTTCCGCTTTCCTCGGCGTTTGCATACATGGTGTCAGCACCAATATCCGGCATGCCGTTTGTGCCGTACTCGATCTTGCCAGCCTCGGGATCGAACCAGCCGTAGCCTTTGATCAATCCGACGCAGTCTGCTGTGCGGCCGCCGATCCAGTGTTCTTCGATGAAGTCTGCATAGCCGCCGACCTCGTCGGGATACTGCTCGGCTTTCGCCTTATACAAGCTCCGCGTCAAGACCTGTCCGTAGGTTCCCCATACGTAGCCCCAGCCTCTGGAGTGGGCGTTCTTTGCCCACTGCACGAGATCCAAATTGTTTTTGGTGCTCGGATCGATATATCCCGCCGTCGAGATATACACGGCGCGGATCGCGCTCATCACCTTCGTGAACTCATCGACAGAGAGGTTAGTGCCGAAGGCTGAGTTCACGGCAGAGATCAACTGCGCGTCTGTCTGCCCTTCTGCGAAACATCCGACCAACTTGTCCACGAACCCCGCTTCCTCAGAAAAGTCAGAAAGCGCAAGCACATAAAGCACTTGCGCCTCCTTGACTCGCTGCTTATCAAAGCCAGCCTCGGTCATCTTGTCTTCAATCTCGTACATGAGATCTTCCACTCTCTGCAGCCTTGCTTGTTCTTCCGCTGACATATTCTGTACAACGAGTGTCTGCAGGCGGTTTGTATCGATGTTGATGCCGCCGTTAAAGAGAGCGATGATTGCGGCAAAGGGCATCACGATAATTACGATAATGCCGAGGACAATCCCAAGGAAGGTTTTTCGCAGTTTCTTGTCGGTCAGTATGGCGACGGCAATCTTCTTGAGTGCCGCCGCTACTGTTGCGCTCATTACCGACCTCCGGCTTTGCCAAACAGGGCAGCTTTATAGTCGGGAGCGATTACCTGCAGAAGATATCGCTCGTTGCCGCACCTGAACAGGCAGGTACCTCTTTCGGGATATTTGATGAGCTCAAACTCTGACGGCTCGACCTGCAAGGCGTCCATATACTCCTTGGGGTTGATCTGACCGGCATTGAACAGGAACTGATGCGTGGGGATACTGAACAGGGGCTTTGTGAACTCTCGGATTGAGGGGATCAAAAAATCCTCGATGTTCTGGCTTGCCAGAATGATCGAGGAGTCCTTCTTGCGGACACGCTTCATTGCGTTTCGGATATATTCGATTGCCGTCATGTTGGTAAGGAACAGGTACAGCTCATCGATGCTCGCCGCCGTCTTGCCCTGTCCGAGAAGCTGATTGCTCATGAAGGACAGGATGTTAAACAGCATGGCGTCCTTGAGCCGCTTGTTGGTGTCCATCAAGCCCTTCACGCCGAAGACGAGGAAGTGGCTGTCCGTGATGTTGGTGTGTCCGTTGAAATACTTGGACTCGGCGCCGACGCACATGGAATGGATTCCGAGGCATACGTCCTGCAGAGTGTCCTCCGTGTAGAGGTACTTCCGCTGCTTGTCGTAGCTGTAGAATTCTTCTTCGCACAGTTTGTAGAAGTCCTCCATGATCGGGAAATCCGTGGGCTTCTTCGTGCTGTAGTCAGTGGCATCGGTGATGCCGAAGCGGGCGTACAGCTTGGAGAGCAGAATCTCAATGGTGTCGATCTGCGTGTCAGAGAAGTCCTTGTAGCTGCGGAAGAAGTCCTTGAGGAAGGCGATGTGCTGGGACAGTCTCGTGACCTTCTTGAAGGCTTCCGGCGTGGTGGCGTCGATATCCTCAACGCTGTCCGTCCATGCCTTCGGCTCGAGGGGATTGATCGTGTACTCGCCGCTCATGAAGTCGATATAGCAGCCGCCCAGAGCATTGCAGAGTTCCTCATACTCGGACTCAGGGTCCAGACAGATGATCGCCTTGCCCGACTCTCTGATGTTGGTCAAGATCAGCTTGAGCAGATAGCTCTTACCCTGGCCGCTGTTGCCGAGGATCAAGACGTTGCTTGTGGTCTTATCCTCGGCGCGGCGGTCAAAGTCCACGAGGATATTCGTGCCGTACTTGTCCCGTCCGATATACAGTCCCTGAGGGTCGGTCTTGCCCGAGAAGTTGAACGGGTAGAGGTTTGCCACGCTGGATGCGGGAAGGACTCGTTCATACTGCGCACCGAACTGATTGTATCCGGTCGGGATCACGGACAGGAATCCTTCTTTCTGCCGTAAGGTCAGCCTGTCGACTGAGATCTTGGATCTCGTCAGCTCCATCGCAATATCGCTCTGAAGCTCTTTGAGGGCATCCATGCTCCTTGCCTTCAGTTCAATGAAAACGCTGCAGTGAAGAAGCGGTTCCTTGTTCTTTCGAAGGTTGGCCAGGAGCTCGATCACATCCTGCAAGTTGCCTTCGGCCTCGATGGTGTCATTTACGTCATTGCCGCCGCTCTTGAGCTTATTTCGGCGGGTGGCGTTCTGAATGATCTTCCTCTGTTCCATGCTTTCCACCAGACGGTGATAGATGCGGAGCGTCACGCCGCTGCGGTCAGCAAGCTGGGACAGGATGGCCTGTTCCTCAGTGGAGGGAGGATATTCTCGGATAACCCACACAGATCGGTAACTGTCGCCAACAACATAGTGGTCGGATAAAAATTTCACGGAGCCGGGTAAAATCATATCGAAGAAGTCCTTCGTCCGAATTTCCTCCATCTGTGCCGGCGTCAGCACTTTCGGTTTTCCAAACATTTGCATTTTCCTCCTTTGCAATGATGATGAGACGGCTGCTTCTGGTGCTGCCATAGCAGGTGGACAGCGTCAGAAGGCGGTCGCCGTACACGGGGGTATCCCCGTTGGTGTAATAGGCGTTTTGAATGACTCTCTGGACAGCTTCATTGAAAGCATCTTCAGACTCTGCATCGATGAAGCTGTACCATGAGTCGAGCTTATCTACACAGGCAACCGCAAAGATGGTGAACTCGTGAGCCCCGTCCTCCGTTTCCAGCAGGATCGTCGGATTGGAGGAGAGGCGTCCATCGTTCAGATATTCTCTGAGAGAGGAGAACATGGTTCCGTTGCGCATGTTGTGACCGAAGATGATGAGGTTGTCGCTTTTGAGCGTACAGCGGTAATCCAGAAACGGAACGCCGGAGTCGCTGTACTGCTGATAGAAGTTCATGCGCAGGTACTTCTGCGGCCATTCCGGGGTGTGCATCACGGGATAGTCCACGGCGGTGTTGTCGATGGTGATCCAGCCGATGCAGTCGCTGTTCTGACTGATCAAAAGCGGGATGTCGTGGCGCGGCGTGAGAACAGGATTATCCTGTTCCTCCTGCGTATCCGAATCCGTATCCGAACTATCTGCATCGCCGTCTGTATCCGGTTCCGCTGTTTCTTTCGGCTCGTCAGGCTCCTTGATCTCTGCAAGCTCTGCGAGCTCGGCGAAGGTATCGATGTCTTTCTGGCGGCTGCTGTACTCCTGCCAGATCTGAACTCCGCAGAAGACCACAACCGCCGACAGCAGAAGGGCAAGAATTGCAAAGAGAATCTTGGGATTATTCTTCGTCTTCTTCATCTTCGTCCACCTCATAGAACTGTTCGCCGTCGATGTCCGGCATTTGTTCGCCGTTCATGCTCGCCTCGAAATACAGGGCGAGGAACCGCTTAATGTCCGCCTTACGCATCCTTCTCACCTCAAAGCCCTGTTCGGAGATGATCTTCTCCACACGGTTGGCTGTATCGAAGACCTGCTTGTCCTTTGAAGCCTTGATTCGGGCGGTAAAGAGGAACTGTCTGGCAGTAGCCATCTCCACCTGCACGTTGTCGAGAAACTCGATGTCCTTCTTGATGAGCTTCCGAACTTTCGGGTTCTGCTCATATTCAAGACGCTCGTGGAGATAGGCTTTGTTGTCATCAAAGCATTCGGACGAGTCGGTGCAGGTGATCTCAATATCGGGGATCGTCGAAAGCACCATCATCAGATGGCGGATCTTGATCTCGATGTTGACGTAGGACAGCACCGAGATATTGGTCGGGCTGACCAGATAAAACAGAAGCTCGCCCTTCTGCGTCATAAGGCCGTATTTCGTGAAGGTCTTCACGCCGATGAAGTCCTGCACCGAGCGGCCTTTTCTTTTTTTCTGCTGTTTTACGTGTTTCGCCTGCTTGGGCGGTTTCTTCTGCTTGGGCAGCTTTTCTTTCTTGGGCATGCTGTTCACCTCCATTCGTAGTACTGCTGTGTGGTGATAAAATAACGACCCGCATATCGGATGAAATCGAGGATCGTCGTATCATCCATGCGGATCGTCAGAAAGCCATAGCAAAGAGTGGCGGCTGCTGGGAGCATCAGATGCAGCTCCACCAGGATCACTATGGAGAGCAGGGCGGCAACGCCCATAATTGCGAAATCCCGCAGGCTCCATAGCCACATGTTCGCTGCGGCCTTGAGGTTCTGCGGATAGATATAGTGCGTCATAGTATTCCTCCAATCGTCGGATCTTCGCCGTAGTATTCCTCGCAAAACTCCTGAGGGGTTTGATGGTAGTCCTCCGGAATCTTCTCTGCGATCATGTCCTTGATGAGCTGTGCTTCATCCTTAGTCGGCTCGTAGTCAAAATACGAGGAGCTGTCCTGACGGCTGATCTCGCACTCGATCCGCAGGGTGTCATCGAAGGGATTGTAACGACCGTACATGTTCAGCCATGTGTCATCATCCGAAGCGGTGTCGATGTGGAACTTCTTGTCCACATCGAACCACGTTTCGATATACACGGCGATTTCGCGGCCTTCGTCGCAGTCGACTTCCATGTCATGGTCGATGGCGATATCATCCCGTGTCAGTTCGTTGTTTTCCTTCAAATTCTCACGCTCCTTTGGGCAAAAAAATAGGGCATCGCTGCTTGTGCGATGCCCGAAGTGGATATATAGGTTTTTACATTGTCAGTGTCGGCCCGGCTTCTTCCTGTTCCTCTGCTGCAACAAGCTCCAATGTGGGGCGAATAATCAGATCATACCTTGCGTTCACATATTCCTTGTAGAATTCCTTTTGCAGATCGGAAATACCGGGTACTTGATCAATGAAGCTTTCAATCTCTCCCATATTGATTCTTGGTGCAATCCGCTTTAAAGCTTCATTGGCGTCCTCATTCTCGGCACGGCTCAAAAAGTCGTAGTAGTTGATCTTTCGCCCCTTCAGCTTGATCGCAGAGGTGGGGAATTGAAAAACCCTGGCGTGAAGCTCAGCTTCATTGGCAAGCACCTTTTTCATCACCTTGTCATCGGCTTGCGGCAGCAAGCAGCTCCCGCAGTCAAAGACGGGGGCGATTTCCGCTTCACCTTTGGCATCATCATAGAGAAAACCCCAATTGCCGTTGTGCCGGTCAAAGTTCCCAAGCAGAGCGTCCGCAATGAACATGTTCCAAAAGTGCTCACGTAGAACTATTGGGGAGACATACTGCTGCTTGTCGATGGTGTCCATAACGTCGGAAAGCTCCGTTCCGCTTCCGTTGCTATCGGAGTCAAGAACCGTGTTCTTTATGGAACAGAAGTCAAACAGCCTCTTGCCGCCTGCGGTAAAATCCTTACAGGCGCAGACGAGCTTTTCCTTTCCCTTGACGGTGAAGAGACCGAGCATGGTTTCCTGCGCTCGGATGCCCAGCATATTGAAGATGCTGCTGGCAATGTGTTCGCTGATACAGCTATTTGTATAGGACAGGTCGGTCGGCTTTCCCTCGGCAGAAGGCGGGAACTTCAGCATATATGCTTCGCCGTTATATTCAACGGCGATCTTGCTTCCGTTTGCTCCGTTGTATGCTCTGCCGGGGATCACCCTGCAATTCGTAAAATCAATCATATTCTCGCTCCATATAGATATTTCTTTCTCAGATAGTTTGCGTGTTCGGAGGTAATGATTCCGTCGCTAATCTCCGCCATGTTGATGCTGCCGTAAAGCTCGCCCCACAAGCAATCCATGAGTCCGCTGTGAGATTTCAGACCGTCCTTATAGGCATCCAAATCATGCTGGAGATAGTCGGGCAGTCCGTATTCAAAGGCTTGTTCACGTTCTGCCTGGTGGATGCCGCCCTCGGTCAACAGCTCCATAGATACGCCAAGTGCCTTTGCCAGCTTATACACAGTTTCGGCGGAACACTTTTCGAGCTTGGTTTTTCCGCTACAGATGTCGTTCAGCGTAGCATGGGGGATTCCAGCTTGTACCGCAAGCCGATATTTCGTCATATCCCGCTTGGCAAGCAAATCTTCTATGATCATCGTGTTCGCCTCCTTCCTCTATATTATATCGGCATACCGAAATAAAATCAAGAGGTTACTCATAACTTCACAGAAAATTTGCTTTTCATCTTACTTTCCGGTCGCTCTGGCTACGCTTCGAGTCAGATTGACGGCGGTGGTGGTCGCATGAACGACGCTCATCATGTTCACCTTGACGGAGCTGTCGAGGCCGAACTGCTGGGCGATACGAGGCACTTCGTTGGCTGCGAGCATGATGCCGAGTCCAAGAAGCATGTGATCCGGGAAGGTAAGCAAGCCGAGGAACAGCAGCGTTGTCTGCATAAACGCCGTCAGACAGATTGCTGCTACCTGCTTACACCATTGGTTAAATCCATCGGTATATCCACGGGGGACGCTGAACATATACAGACTTCCGACTGCCATCTGCACGAGCAGGATGCCGCCGCGCTTGATATTCTGGAAGAAAATCTTGATCACGCAGTAGGCAAAGGCAATCAGACACAGAAGGTTGAGAAGTCCGAAAGTCACTTGGGTTGACACGGCAAAGCTTCCTTCCAAGACGGATGTGCTTTGCCCTGCAAGATCCAGGCTTTGACCGCCAGCTACCATGCTTGTCAGATCATGTGCAAAGGTGTTTTGCAGACTGATGCAGAATTTGTACAGTTCCACAGGAACCACGCCGATCAAACTGCAGGCAAAGAAGCCCTTAAGGATATTGATGCTTGTGGTTTTGATGTTGGCTCTGCCGTTCTGATACTCTATCGCAACATCGAAGATGGCTACAACCGTACCGGCCACAAACAGCGACCATCCAAACAGCGTGAAAAGCCTGATTGTGGCCTGCACCCAGGACAAGTCAAAGATTTCAGCGCCCATGTTGCCCATCATGGTAAAGAAGTCAGCAACGGCGCCGTAGATGATCTCATAGAACCATTGGAGGATGGCGTCAAAGATGGTGTTGGCAATCTGTGTGCCGAGATACTCAATGGTATCTCCAATGGCATTGCCGATGCCGGAGAATATATCTCCAAGCCAGTCAAACATAGGTTTTCACCGTCCTTTCCAGAGGGGTTATAAGGTCATTCCCATGTCTTCCTCCTGGTACATGGAAATATAATCGTTCACGGTATCGGCGATCTTCTGATAGGCTGCGGGAGAAGGACGGTATCCGTACCAATCGGCTTTCCCGTTGTTCTCCCAAATGTGGATTTCCCTCGCAAACGGGTTGTTCTGATACGCAGGATTGCCACCGAGAATATCGCTGAATTTGAAGGTTTCGGCGTCAACTTCACCATCCGTGCGGTTAATGATTTTCAGCCGCAGTGCATTGTAGTGATCTCTCGTCTCGGTATAGACGAACTGCAGTTTTACCCGCAGTTCATCGTCAATTCTACTGAGGAGCGTTTTGCCGCTGTACTTCGCGTCACGGATGACGTTGCTGCCGCCGAACAGCTTTTTGAGTTCCTGTTCGTAGAAGGTCATCGCTCTGACTTACAGAATCGTCCAGATATACAGAGGCGCGGTCAGAGTGAAGATGAGGCAGGCGAACAGAATGCAGGGCGCAGCGAACTCAAACTGACCGTGTTTTCTGTACTCGAAATACGAGGTGCCGACCTTGACAAAGAACAGGATGGCAAGGATCATGTCGATCACGGGGAAAACCACGTTGTTGACGACGGTCTGCACCTGCGACTTCGCGGCGTTCCAGGTGCTCTCGATGGCACCGGAAACATCGCCGGCCGCAAACGCAGTCACGCTGAACGTGGTCATGACCATCACGCACAGCGCGAGGGAAAGAATGATCCGAAGAGATTTCTTTTTCATGTGCATTATCCTCCTAATACTTTTTTGATGTCGCTGTCTTTCACAGCGCGGGTTTTGATATTGAGATTTTTGCAGAAATCGATTTCACGCCGCATCCCTTCGGTGATTTCGTCGCCGAAGATCCACAGCTCATCGCAGAACCACAGCAGGCTCATTCCTGCGGAAAGCCCGATTTCACGCTCGCTCGGGATATCATCGTTTAGGCAGAGGGCATAGAAGTGCGGCACCACCGGAGCAGTGCCGCACTTCAGTGCGTATTCAGTGTATCTCTTTGCTTTTTCGAGATTACCTTGGATATCCCCGCCTAACGGAGCGCAGATATACACCTTTTTCATCATTGCGAATCCTCTTACTTCTCGCCGTCATCTTTCTTCTTCTTGAAATACATGATGACACAAGCGATGGCGCCGCCGAGGGCGATGCCGCCGAGCCCAATCCACACGCCGAGATTGCTGTTGTCGCCGGTCTGAGGCACGTCGGGCGGAGGAGTGATTGTCACGGTCTGATCCTTGTCCTCAATGTCCTTATGCGTGGTAATCTCCACATCATCACGATACAGGCTCTCGAATACGACTACCTTAGTGCTGGTGGTAAGATCGTGAGCGTCGAAAGTGAACGTCACCTTGACCTCGCCATTCCTGCTTTCGGGTGTGAACTTGACCTCTGCGGTGATCGTCTCGCCGTTCACGGTAAAGACTTCACCGGTTGCCTTGTTCATCAAAGTTCCGCGGATGGTGTACTCAGTGCCGGGGATGAGGTTGGTGTAGGACACCACGTCCTCAATCGTCACCTTACCGGCTGTAGTGATCTCCTTCTTGCCGTTGATGGAGGCCGTGGTCTTGATCTCGGGGACATATACCTTCACAGACTGGCCCTCATCCTCGATGTCGGCATGAACTGCGATCTCGATTTCCTCACGGTAGAGGCTCTCGAACACCACAACATCGGTCGTTTCGGTGATGACGTAGGAATTGAAGGTAAACGTCACCTTGACTTCGCCGTCCCTGGCTTCAGGCGTGAATGCGGTTTCCGCAGTCACAGGCTCGTCATTGACAGTCACGGGCTTACCGGTGGTCTTGTTCATGAGAGTTCCTTTGACAACGTATTCCTTGCCGGGAGTGAGGTTGTGATAGGAGACGATATCCTCGATGGTGATCTCGCCGCCGATGGTCGTTTCTTTCTTTCCGTCGGTAGAAGCTTCGGTCTTGATTTCGGGAACAATGACCGTTACGGTCTGCGCCTCGTCCTCGATATCCGCATGAACAGTCAGCTCTTTGCTGTCGCTGTAGAGGCTCTCGAACACGACGATGCTCGTATCCGTCTTGATGCGCTTGGCGTCGAAGGTGAACAGCACCTCCACACTGCCGGAGGGAGCTTCGGGAACAAAGGTCACCTCGGAAGTGATCTGCTCTCCGTTCTGGAGGAACGGTTCGCCGGTCGCCTTATCCATAAGGATGCCCTTGAGGGTATACTCCTTGCCGGGGACAAGGTGCTTGTATTCAACCGTATCGGTCAGGGTGAATACCTCGGTGGCGCAGACTTCCTTCTCATCGTTGATGGTGGCAGTTGTGCCGATTTCGGGGATCAGATCGTTCACTACGGTGATCTCAACCACGTCGCCGTCCTTATCGACTGTCACGGCATAGACCGTTTCGTTTTCAAGATAGCCAGCCGCAGGGCGCAGCTCGCGCACGGTATAGCTGCCGTACACCACATTCTCAAAGGTGAAGACGCCATCTGCGCCGGATTCAGCAGTCAGCAGTGCGTTTGCCTCTGTGAAACTGGTTTCATCCGCACGGAAGAGTCCGAACAGAGCACCGGAGATCTTATCGCCGGTTTCACGGTTGACCTTATAACCCTTGATCGTGCCGTAAATCAGCTCGTTGGGGATTTCATTGCCGTCGTTCACGGTGATGTGAACAGCAGCAACTTCCTGACCTGCGTACTCGAATACGACAGGGTACTCCTTATCGGACAGAATATAGTGCTTATCGGTGCTGATTTCCTTGACATAGGTTTTAGCACCAACGGGAAGGTCGGTGCTAAAGGCTGCATAGCCGTTCTCGTTGCACTCAACGACTTCAAGCACCCAGCCAGCGGGGATACTGCTGCCATCTGCCGCAGCGATTTCCTCTGCGGTGAACAGGCCGAAGTTGACAGAGGTGATTTCGCCGTTGTTGCTAACGCCGAAGACCTCGTTCTGCTCCATGACCTTATTCAGATCAATCTCGACCTTCTGACGTTCGTTGTAGAAGCCGGTGGAGGTTTCAGTAATCTCCACCTCCTGGCCTGCGTAGGTCAGCTCCACAGTCTGAACCGTAGGATTGATGATCATACCATAGGGAGCCTTTGTCTCTACAACGTTGAATCTGCCAAGGAACAAAGGCTCAGTCACGGCTTTGCCGTCAGCCTCGGTGACGAGGACAGCCACGACCTCATCCTTGCTGTATCTGAGAGTGCCGTCCAGGGTGTAGATATCCTCGGCTGCGGTCACGGTATACTCGGCTCCGGCGAGACCGCCGACCTCGTAAACCAAGCGTTTGCTGTCCTTCGTATCGATAACGGAGGAGAGATATTCGCCGGTCTTTTCCACGGTGATGACGCCCATCTGAGGCGCGTTCTCCTTGGTTACGACCACCACAGTCACGGCGTTTTCTTCCGTGGAGTTTTCCTCGGTGATGTCGAAATAAACGGGATCGCTGTTGAGCACATATCCATAGGGAGCCGATACCTCAACCAGCGAGTAGCCCTTGCCGTATTCCAGTTTTTCAGGCGTAATCAGCATACCGTCACCGTCCGTGTAGAAGGTGTCGATGGTAGTGACAGTCGGATAGGTGAAGGTCATCTGAATCTGATTGCCGGAGGGATCGTAGATGTGGAAGCCGATGCCGGAAGCCGGAATGGTCTTACCGGTCGTGCTGTCGATCTTGACCACCTTTACATAGGAGTAGAAGTTGGCGTTGTTGATCAGATAGCGATAGGTTTCGCCGTTCTCGCTGACGAACACGTCGAAAGGCTTGAGCAGCTCGCGGCCTTCCCACCCCTTGATCTGCTGGACAGTATATCTGCCGTAGGGCAGATCCTTCGTCTGAGCAAAGCCGTTCTCGTCGCAGACCAGATAATCGCGCTCGGAGTCCTTGGCGTTGTCATAGGAGCCTGCGCTCTTGAGATATACGGCAAACTCTGCGCCTTCCTCGGGAGTCTCGATCTGCGTCTCACCCTCATCGGTGTGCTTGATAATGGCGATATTGCCTTTCTTGACCTGCTCGTACTGCTTCGTGGCTTCGCTGTTGTACTCTGCGGTATAGTTCTTCGGACTGACGCCGATCTGCTCGTTGCCGGGGGTAACGAGGTAGCCCTCGCTGCTGTCCAGCTCCTTGATCGACCAATCGGTGCCGCAGACGTAGTACTTGGTAGTGAACTTGCCGTCCGCGTCGGTGACGTAGGTGTCGATCAGCTCATCGCCCTTGTAGATGCCGTACTTGGCGCCAGCCAGATTCGCATCGCCCTGGGCAGAGCCGATTTCCACATCCTGCTTGGTGACGGTCAGATTCCATTTCTTGAGCACGTTATCGAAGCTCTTGCCCGTGACCTTGTTCCACTCGATGGCTGCGGTCTGCTTATCGGGGACAACATAGCGGATCGGGGTGTCAACTTCCTCCAGGGTGTACCCTGTACCAATCAGAATATCCTTGAATGTCGCAACGCCGCTGGCGTCGGTCACGGCGTACTCATCCACGGGGATGCCGCTGTAGGAGATGCCGTACAGATGGAACTTCAGACCTTCGTTGAGCCCGTCCTCTGCGGTCTTAGTGACCTTGAGGTCGCCGCGCTTGAGGTCGTTGTCGAAGCTCTTGTTGGTTACTTTGTTCCACTCAATAGCCGCAGTCTGATTGTCGGGGACAATATAGCGGTCGGGAGTACTGACTTCTTCCAGGGTGTAGCCGGTGCCGATGAGCACATCATCAAAAACCGCAATACCGCTGGCATCAGTTACGGAATACTCGTCCACAGGCAGCCCGCAATAGGAGGTGCCGTACAGATGGAACTTCATACCATCGACAAGGCCATCCTCAGAAGTCTTCGTGACCTTCAGATCTCCACGGCGCAGGGTGTTATTGAACGTGACGGTAGAGGTCTTGCCGCTGACGATGGTGACAGTCTGTGCAGACTGCGTTTCATACTTATCATTGGTCTGCTCAGTAACGGTATAGGTGCCGGGAAGCAGGTCGAGATCGACTGTACCGTTCTTACCGGTCGTAACCGTCTCATTGACGCCATTGCCGGAGATATTGAACTTAATACCCTCGACTTTGCCGTCTTCGCTGGTTTTCACGATGTGGCCAACGCCATAGGTCTCTGTGTTCAGTTTGAGGTAGAAGTACACAGGGTCTTCTGCGCCAGAGGCCATCGTCTGCTTGCCGGGGCAGCCCCAAATGAGCATCTTGCCCATACCGAGGTTGGTTTTCTTCTGTGCAGAGACCATCACGGCATTGGAAATCATGTTCTTGCTGGTGAAGGTATACTGATTCCCGCTGCGGGTGACGGTAATGCCGCTGGCAGAGAAATTGATATCGGCCAGGGTGTTATTGGTGTCGGTCAGGGTGATGCTGTAATTATCATTCGCCTGATCGTACTTCATCGTGTAGGTCTGTGCATTGCTCTGATTGCGGGAAGAGAAGCTCGGTACAACATAGTGCTTGGACATCTGCTCTAAGATCCAGTTGTAGCATTTCTCGGCAGGTCTGCCCTTGATGGTGTGGTTGTACATATCCGCATCGATGCCGTTGTTGGAGGCAATGGAGGTCGGACTTGTACGGAGCTGCTGCTGATACTCCCAAATGATGCACTGCGTAGCAAACGCAAAATCATCATTGTTCGTTCCGGCAACGGGGGTTGTCATGCCCTCATGATAACCGTACATCAGCGCCATCATAATTCCGAACTGTGCGGTAACGGGCAGGTTCTGAAAATACTTGCTGTTCTTGCCGCTGGTGGAATTGTAGGTGTCGCTGTAATCATAGGAGACGCCGCCCTCAATACAGTACACATGGTGCTGATTGCCGTTGCCGTCGATCATCATATACTTATACTTGGCGTTGCCGGAGCTGTAGGTTTTCACATAGAAACTGCCGTCATCGTTATAGAAGATGGCGGTGGTGGTCGGCTTACTGTAGAAGTAGTCGCCGTCCGAGCCGAGATATTTGTCTCCGTAGGTGGAGGTACACTTCGTGCCTTCCTCGACAGACCATGCGAATGCGCTCGTGGGAAGCATCGCAACGATCATGAGAACGGCCAGAAGTGCCGAAAGCAGTCTCGTGCTCTTGGATTTAAGAATAGCATTCATCTCGATAGTCATCCTTTCATTTTGATAAAGAAAAAGCCCTCCGCTTTTCAGCAGAGGACTTCGTCCCGTATTTGGTTGTCGTTATGCGAATACGAAGTAGATGACGTATGATCCGTCGCCTCGTGCTTCGCAGCAGATGTTGAACTCTGTGATCTCGTCCATACCGTAGGCGCTGAGATTTGCGACCGTGTGGAATCGGATATACTGTTCCAGTGCCGACTTTAGCGAGCTCCCCTGGTTGGATTCCGATGCCGTCACCGGATTCCACCATGTGGCGTTCTGCGGAGTCAGCGAGGTGTTTAGCGTATAGCCCATGCTCTGACCGATGGCGATGCAGTCGGCTCGGATCGCATTGATGTCGAACTCATAATCGTATGCGGTCTTTGGCTGCGTTTCTGCGGGAGGCTCTGTTTCCACCGGCGCAGGAGGCTCAGCCGGTGCGGGAGGCTCCGTTGGAGCAGGCGGTTCGGTCGGGGCAGGCTCTGTTGGAGCTGGAGGCTCAGCAGGCTTGGGCTGTTCCGTTTCTTTCGGAGGCTCAGTCGGCTTTGCCGGTTCGGGCTGTGATTCCACAGGCTTTTCCGATTCCGTTGGCTGGCTCTGATCGCTTGACCTCGGCGTTTCTGCGGACTCGGCCTGCTTGGACGGTTCTGTCTGCTTCGGTGGTTCCGATTCTCTTGTGGGATCGGTTTCCGGCGCCTCGCTTGTCTGCGGTGCTTCCGTTGAAGCTGGCTGGGCAGGCATTTCTTTTTCTGCCGTTTCCGCAGTCAGAGTCACAGTCTGCGTATCTGCAGAAGGCTCTGTTACGGCTTCCGTGTTGACTGTGACTTCAGCGTTATCGTGGAGCATCTGCGCAGTGTTGTCTGCGGCGCATCCCGTGATTGAGATTAGGAGCGCACAGGCGATTGCTGTGGTTAGGAGTTTTGTTTTCATAGTAGTATCACCTCTTAACCACAAGAATACGGATAGAACGCAGGAAGTCCAGCGAGAATCGGAAAAATTACCGAAATCTACATACTCTGCCCAAAGGCGGGCGCGTCCTCGTCCTGCTCGTCGAGATTCTCGCCTTCATCAAGATCCTCATTCTCGGACTCAACCTCATCAAGCTTCTGCTCATAGGCTTCCAGCACCTTGCTGTTCAGCTCACTGCGAGCTCCTGCAGTGACAGGATGGAAAATATCCGAATACTCGGTCTTGCCGTCCTTCTGGAAAGAGTTCTGAGGCATCTGCACGAACAGCCCCTTCTGCGAATCGATGACACGCAGACCGTGAATGGCAAAGGCACCGCCGATATTGACGCTGGCAATAGCCTTGACCTTCGAGTTCTCATAGTCCATGAGGCGGTCGATCCGAGCCGAAATGTTCGGAGTGCTGCGCTTCTGCTGTTTCGCAGGAGCCTTGGTGTTGGTTTTCTTGGTTGTCATGATTGGTTCCTCCTTCTTTACATGGGGTAGATCATGAAGCCCATATCGGCTTCCACTTCTTCGGGACTGATGTCCTCCGGTTCAGCGAACCGAGCCATATATCTCGTCACCTCCTCGTCAGTGAGACTTCTGAATGTTTCGCCAGAGTCGCCGCATACGAAGAAGGGGCCGGCCATGATGGATGTGCCGTCACCGATCCTTCGATTTCCGTCCATGCCCCGGAGCTTTGATTCCCCGTTGCCCACGAGACAGGTACCGTCATCGTTGTCAATCGGCTCGATCAAGCCATCACCAACCGCTTTCTGTTCTGCTTCAAGCGTATGGGCGACGTCAGCAATATAGGGAGCCTTATGCGGTTCAACATAGACGACATGCATGAGGTTGTCCGGCTTTTGAGTCTGCGACTCGTCAAATGCAATGGGCTGAAACCCGATGCTGTCGCAGAAAAAAGCACCGTTGTCGTTCACCACCACGTCTGAGACGGACAGTGAGTGACCGCGGTGCAGGGGATGTCCTACCGTATTGAATCTTTGATAGATCGCTTCGAGATCCGTTTCATCTATCTCTGCGTTGAACACCTCGTCGTAAATGGAGGGATCAACGGCAGAGGAACCTTGATACCGTTCCAGCAGATCCAGACCTTCGAACTTGACACGGTTGACGTCCCGCTTAGAGTTAATCTGATAGATCTTCGTTCTCATCCTACATACCTCCCATCGTGATTCCTTCGGATTCATCCTCGTCGGGAGGCTCAAGCTCGGCGAGCTTCTCCGCAGCCCATTCGGGGATGCACTCGTCCTTGATCACGCCGAGGAAGTCGCTTCGGTTGAAGCTCGTATTCTCACCGTCCTTGAGGAACTTGCCGAAAACCTTTCGACCGGAGGCAGTCGGACTGCAGCCGAAGCCGCTTTCGGCATAGAAAAGCTGGTAATCAGATGCCTTGAATTCGTCCTTCAAAACGGACGGCTTGAGGATCAGCAGCTTTCCGGCATAGTCGTTATCTTCGGAGCAGTGAGAGGCATCGAACAGGCCGAGCTTCTGCCATGCCTCCCGAGTCTGATTGATAAAGAGATCCGTCAGTCCGGGGTGAGACTCTACGCAGAAGTGCCAGCGCACGTCATCGCTCGGGATGAAGAAGCCCTTTGCCCATCGCTTGTTATCCTGGGAGAAGCGGCCATCGTGAGCCTTCTCCTGCAGGGTATTTGCCAGCACCCAATTCACACGGTCGAAGCCGTAACGGTCGATGATGTCCTTTGTACCGTTCTCGAGGATGTTGTCGTGGTAATGGTCAGCGATGGATCGCTCAATGGCCCTGGCGCAGTCGCAGTTTTCTCTGTAGCTGTCTCGCCAATCCTGCACCTCATTGTGGGCGATGGCATCCTGTAGCGACCAGCGGTAAAGAAGCTTATGATCTGCCATAGAGACCACTTCCTTGCACACGATCCCATTTCAGCTTGAGATGGGCGAAGGCAGCCTTCTGCTGCTCGTCGGAGAGACTGTTGAGGAAGTCAAAGAGCGTAATCGTGTCTTCGGCATCCTTCCTCTGCGGTTTTTCTGCCGCACAGTTGTCGCAGATCTTCTCTCGCTTGACGATCACGGTTCTGCCGTCCGGCGCCTCCGTGAAGGAGAGAACGTCGTTGTAGGAGAATCCGACGCGCTGGCGGATCTCGAAGGGGATGGTAATGCGTCCACGCTTACCAAGAATTCGGAACATCTGAGCCATATTAGAACACCTCGCTTTCATCACAGCAATTATTACAGGGGCAGACGGCACACTCGCCGGTGCAGTCGAGCAGGAGCATGGGACAGCCTTCGCAGTTGCCATCACAGACGAAGTTCATGTCCTCGGGAGAGATTTTCTCCATTGTGACTTTTCCTTTCTCAACGGTGAACTGCAGGGGATCTCCGATCTCAATGCCTGCGTCCACAAGCGCCTCATACGGCACGGGAACCAGCGCAAAGAGGGGCGGCTGGCTTTTCATCTGAATTTGCATGATATAATGCTCTCCTTTAATATTTTTTCGTAGTCGTAGTTCTCGTCGCCGTAGATGTCGAACAGCGTGAGCTGCTTGGGTTTTGCGTTTTCGCGCTCGTAGTAATCGTAGTTGGCAATGAGAAGCTCCTTGAATTCCTTTCCGGCTTCATACCGCTGTGCCATCGAATGGGTGCGGGAGAAGTCGAAGAGGCTGAACCCGTCGTACAGTTCACGGATCTCGGGGCAGTCGTTGTAGGACAGAAGGAACTTGCCTTTGATCCTTCCGAGAGTTTCTCTGAGCCTGACATGGTCATCCCAGCCGAAGCCCACCTCGTACATGTCTTCCGTTGAAAAGTAAGGCGGATCGGCATAAAAGAAAGCGTCGGGACGGTCATAGTGGCGGATCAGCGTCTCGAAGTCCTGGTTCTCGATGACCACGTTTGCCATGCGGTCTTCCAGCTCCTGAATCAGCCCGAACAGTTTTCTGATGTCAAAGGGCTGTGAGGCAAAGGATTTTCCGCTGCTGGAGTAGCTGTTGCGGAGAAGCTTCAGGAACATGGCCGCTCTGCGCACATCGTGATCTTCGGTAATGCGCAGGCGAATTTCCTTCAGCTCCGCAGCCTCGGGAGGAGGAAGCATGATCTCCGTAAGCATCAGTTCCTCCGTCAAGAACCTGTCATCGAATGTCTCATGATCGAAGAACTTGCGGATCGCAATGAAGTCCTCTCTGGAGTTGAGATTGCAGAAGCCAAGTTCACGGATCGTTGCCATCGTCCGTTCCTTCATACATCGGAACAGGTTGACCAGGTTGCGGTCAAAGTCGTTGTACACTTCGAAGGCGTCAATGGTCGGCTTGCCGAGAAGGACGCTGCCGCTGCCGCCGAACACATCAATAAAGCGTCCGTAGTGCAGCGGGAACAGAGCGTAGAGAATGTGCAGGATCGCAGTTTTGTTTCCTACACGTGATACAGGGGTTTTAATGTTGATCACCTCGCTTTTCACGAGATACCAACCGCGCCATAAACGAAAAAAGACGGTACCAATCGTTATGGGCGATTGATACCGTCTTCGGAATTACTTGTTATTCAGTTGTGATCGGAGCTTTCGAAGCTCGGCTTCATATTCATTGATGCGGTTGATCTGCAGGTGGCACAGCACCAGGGTTGTCACAATCCCGCCGATGAAGAGCCCAACGAGGAACCAAAGGAACTCGGTCATGACATCACCATTCCTTCCTCATCATCGGGGAGCCATGCGTTGTCCATCGCATCCTGACCGAGTCCGCGGAGAAGATTATTGAAGTCCTCCGCGTCCTCGCAGTTTCGGATGCCGTATTCCGCGCAGGCGTTCAAGACATACTGCGCCTGATCATCGGGCAGATCGGACATCATGAAGTCATTGGGGGCGAGCCATGCTTTGCCTTGCTCCCAGCAGACGCAGAGCGAGGTCGGAAATCCGAGCGTCTGATCGCACTGGAAGTCCGGAGACACGTGGATCATCAGCGTATCCTCGTCCTCGATGATGCGGTCAACAGCTTTTTTGAATTCATCGTATTTCATAGCTGCATGCCCATTCCTTCCTCGAATTCCTCTCCTTCGTCCGGGGCGTCATCCACAGAAGTGATGTTGACGTACTCTCCGATGACGCCGAGCGCCTTGTAATAATCACCGGACTCACGGATGCGGTCGCACATCTCCTTTGCCTGATCTGCAAGGCCGTTCTGCTTCAAAGTGCGGGATGCGATACCCATCAGATTGAAGATGTTGCCGTCCTGACCGATCAGCGGACAATCGGGCTTTGGCGCTGTCTCTGCGGTCTGTTCCTTGGAGATGAAGCCGCCGAGTCGGTTCGGAACATAGTCCGAAAGCCATGTGCCGCCGAAGTTTCCGTGTGTCTGGAGCCGCCACATGGCGAGCCTGCCAACATCGAGCTTAACGTCATCCTTGAAGGGAAACAGGAGGCAGGTTGATCCGTCATGCTCAAAGGTGGAGCAGTCGTGAAACCTTGTGCCGTCCAGCAGAATGCCGTCCTCCGTGAGCATGTCATTGATGCCGTCCACCCATTCGTCGAGGCTGCCGCCGCAGCCTTGAATGATCAAGCCTTCGGAGCCCTCCATCCTGCGGAGTTCGTCCTTGGATATGGTTTTCACGCTCATAACTGCATACCTCCCATCGTCAGAGATTCATCCTCGTCCTGGCTGAAGTCCGTGTTTTGAAATTCCTCGACAGACATATGGTCGCCGAGGAAGTTGGGCGAGGAATCATCGTCAAACTCGATGTATCCTTCCTCGCCGAAGATGATCGGCTCTTTGGTGATGATCGTTCCCGCATGGTTGACAGCCACACTTGGCTCGACCGTGGCGAAGGCGATGGACTCGCCCTCACGCAGATCATACTTGTAAAGCCCATCGGGGAGCTCTTTCTGCGTAACGCGGCCGTTGGTGAAGAGAGCGGTCTGACCGAGCACTTCGACTACCTCGAGTTTTTCGTCGGTCATGGCCTGTGTCTTTAACTCTTTGGCTTCCGGCGCCTCAACGGGGACAGGCTCGAACAGACGACCGCCACGGGCAGAGAGGATACCATAGTCGGTAATGCACGCGCCCAGACGCTCAACCAGCCGCTTGCCTTCGTTCTGCGTCAAGAGCGTATCCAGCCAATGATCGTCAAAACGGACGTCGAGATTGTGGCACACATGGGTTTTGAAGAAGGAAGCTGCATCGCTGTCGTAATACGATAATTCATATTCGTTCAGCCTGTCTGCAGCCGACAGAGCGCCGTCCGCGTCATGAATGTCCTCTGCTTCGAGAATCGCTTTGAACCTAAGCTGTGCTTCGGTTCCCATTGTGAGGTAACGGTCTGCGACAGCATTCAGAGCATCAAAGAAAGACATTTCCTTCGCGGCGACAGCGGTGATCTGCGGGATGCCGGATTCGAAGTCAAAGCAGGAGCAGTCCTCAATGGAGTCCACTCCAAAGGCGTCCCTGACAATGGCATCCGCATCCGCTATCGGAATTGGGAGTGCGATCCACACGGTGCGGACTTCCGCTGTTTCGGGATTGTTGAGATCCGCGGGGCCGACCTTCAGTCTGAACACGCCGTCATCAGCCGCAGCAGGGATATTCTTTCCATCATAGACCTTGGGAATCTCATAGTCGCCGGTGACCACATAGAAGCCGTCGATCAGCACGCCGCCTTCATTCTTCCGCTGGAGTTCTCCGATCCTGCGCTTGTCCAGCAGATAAAGAGAGTCATCCGGGATGGCAGCGACGTCGGGATGGAGGTCGTTTTCAATTACGAACTGTCCAAGCTGCTCGTCATTGTGGATGTTGGATGCAACCATCACGTTGTCCAGACCATAAGTCATGTTGATGAGATCCTTGACCGACAGAAGCTCGTCGGAGTCCACATCACCGAAACGCTGGTCGAAGAGCGCCTGATAGATAGTGAACTGCTCGTCCGAGAGCGAGTCCAGCCGCTGGGCAAGGTAGTTCAGTTCCTCCACGGAAGTGGTGTCGAGCTGGATGTGTTCGAGATCGGGAAGCGGATCGAAGTCAAGGAAGCTGATTGACTGATAGGTCATATCCTCTCTGCTGGTGATTCTCGCTTTCTGCCTGGCGTCTCTGATCTGCTGGGCTGTGGCGGGAAGATCCAGCACGGCATAGAAAGGTTCCCATCCGAGTCTGCTCTCTGACGAGAGCTCGATTCTGATTTTGTCTCTCATAGGCAATTACCTCACTATTTCATACTTTTCATTGACTGCTTTGATTTTCTGCCCGATAGCAGAAATGACCGGCACAGATACGCTGTTGCCGGCCATCTTGTACAGGTGACCGTCCTTCAGTCCAAGGGCGGCCGCCTTATTGAATTGTTCATCGGCATATCCCTGCAGACGCCAGCACTCAATAGGCATGAGTTTTCGGATTCTGCCTTTATGCAGGATTCCATGCCTGTCTTGGGCGGTGATCGTAAACATCGGCTCGTCCGGCTCCTTGATCCGTCTGCCTTGCTGACGCACTTTTTCTCTGTCAGGTGTGAGGATGGCTCTCGGCGCATCCTCAATTAGCACGGCGGAGTGTTCGCCTCTGTGTTTGCTGACGCCGGAATCCTGACGGGCAGTGATGCATCGGGCAACGTCGGTAACGACGGGATCGGCATTCATGTCAATGAAATACAGACCTGTCTTGCCGCCCCAGCCTCCGCTGGTCGCCGCTTGGGTGCAGGCTACTCCGTTGGGATCGTAAACCCTTTGCCCCTGGGCGCCGCCGATAAGTTGCCGGAGATGCGCCGCATTGCCGCCGCTGAGAGGAAATATTTGTCCGGCACATCGGGGATCAAGATATCCGACAATATACAGGCGCCGTCGCTGCTGGGGGACTCCGAAATATCTGCTGTTATGCACACACCATTCAAAATGATACCCCATTTCAATAAGCGCGGCGTAGATGGTTTCAAGCGTCTTGCCCCCGTCATGCGATAGCAGCCCCGGGACGTTTTCCAGAAGAAAAAAAGCAGGCCGTTTGGCTGCAAGGAGTCGGGCAACTTCAAAGAACAGAGTTCCTCTTGTGTCTTCGAATCCAAGCCGTTTTCCCGCAACCGAGAAGCTTTGGCAAGGAAATCCGGCACAGAGCAGGTCGAAGTCGGGCATTTCGTCGGGGTTGATTTTTCTTGCATCGTCACAGTAATATTCTCCTTCCGTGTCATAGATGGCGCAATACGCCATATTTGCGTGTTTGTCGATCTCGCAGTGACCAATGCATTCAAACCCGCCGACAGCCTCCAGACCAGACCGGAAGCCGCCGATACCGGCGAACATATCAAAAAATCGGATTGCCATAGGGCATCCGACCTGTTACTTATGCTATTTGGTCACCTCACATTCCCATGGTGAATCCCTGGGCTTCATCCTCGGACTCATCTTCGTCCTCGTCGGAATCGGCTTCAGAATCGTCAAGGGCGGCGTCTTCGTTCTGCTCGGGATCATCTTCGTCCTGGTTGGGATCGTCGCTCACAGCCTCGTTCTGGCTCTCACGCTCGGTCTGATCCCGTTCCAGCTCGTCCTCAATGAGTCCGATGAGGAACTGCCGCTGAGTCATGTTGTTGCGCTGCAGGTAGTCCTTGATCCACTGAAACAGATCCTCCGGCACCTGCACGGCAATGGTTCTTGTGTTTGCCATTGTACTTCCTTCCTTCATCTGATTTTTCGGGTGGAGCTCGTCATCCAGTGCCAGACTGACGAACTCTGCCATAGTCATGCTGTGATCCCGCAAGTACTGACTGACCTCTGCATGGAGGTCGGCGTCGATCCGCACGGTGATTCCTTTCTTTTCGCCGTTAGGCATTGTCCTGGCTCCTTTCCAAATAGTTTCTGAGAGCGTTTTCTACGATGTCCTCCACGGGAAGCTCTGTTTCAGAGGCATACTGCAGAAGCGGTTCGGTAAGCTGGGGCGGGATTTCGATTTCAAATCTTTCTCCCATAGGCACCTCACATTCCCATGACGGGGCCGCTCTCGTCCTCGTCCATATCTTCTGCCTGTTCCTCGGCAAGTTCCTCATCCGTCAGCTTACGGAAGGAGTCTTCGCCGGGGACAACGCCAAGGCTCCTGCCATTGTCGAAATCGCAATGCAGGGTGCCGATGTCATCCACGACTCTGACCGTTCCTCTCGTGCCGCTCTCCACGGGGTTCGGATCGTTTTCCATGCCGAGAAGCATAATCCTCGTTCCGGGGGGATAGGCTTCCTTGTATCGCTGTGCCTGTCTGTGCAGGCGATCCCATTCATTCATGTCGGGTACCTCCTTGTTCTGTTCTGACATGTTCTGTTCGCTGTCGTAGAGTTCCATTTCATAGAGAACGCTGCCGTCGTTCTTCCTTGTGTTGAGCACTTGGACGGTAGACTCCGTGAAGTGGTAAGCTCCTGCCTTGTTGAAGGGTGACCAAAAGCCCATTCCATGATTGCAGGTCGACCATTTATGATCCGGCTGATCCTTGATCTTGGAGTAGAAGCCGTTGGTCTGCACCTTCGTCACCACACGGGTGAGGCCGACGATATCGGGATGGTATTGGTGCGCCGTTGCCACCAGCTCGGTTCCGAGCCTAATATGCCGCTTGAGGTCTGCAAGGTTCTTGATCTGGAGCGGCTTGCGGTCTTTCTTTTCTGCTGTCATAGCTCCAGCTCCACTCCGTACAGTTCGTCCGGCGACCATTGGATGGTGAAGTCCGCGTCCTCGATGTTGTCACAGTGGTCATGCAAAAAGTCTTCATCCGCATCCGCTCGCATCTTGAGATACGCCACTTCCTCGGGCGTTGCCTTGAAGGTTTCGCCATCACCGTAGAGATAGGCTTCCACATGGACGCCGACTTCCTGCTCGGAATCCAGCTCATCCATAAAGTTCTCATAGGCAGTCCAGCCCTCGAGATCGTCAGCTTCTCTTGGAATACCGGCAGCGAGAAACTCTACCTGATTATTCTCTGCGGTAAGTGTTACCGCAGAAAAGAGCACAGCCATATATCACATTCCTCCCATCGTCATGCCCTGATTATCTATATACTCATCCAACTCGTCACGAGTCATGATGGAATAGTTGTCGCCGCTGTTCCAGAAGGAGACGTACAGATCGCCGTCCTCAGTATCAATCGGCTGTTGCTCAAAGTGCTCTCCGTAACCGTTTTTATGTAGAATTCTACATAAGGACGGTTATGTGCCGTATTTTAATATGTTGAAAAGGAGCCGAAATGCGTAGTGTT
>ERZ779888.427-NODE-427-length-51837-cov-11.183056_pt1 | contig 51837 bp, 49 predicted proteins | sample MGYA00511245_ERZ779888 | MGnify/ENA primary metagenome ERZ779888 (study PRJEB29588, sample SAMEA2155255) | human gut metagenome | biome: human gut; feature: human-associated habitat; material: faeces | place: Denmark | collected 2008/2010 ...
CTGAGATGTCTCGCAACTCCCAAGGGTTGAGTTACTTACACGCGCAGAATTTCGGCTTATAATCGCTTCCCACATGCGATGGACGGGGCGGCAAGGAGGCGGATTTCATCGCCGTGATGGGAAACGACGTCGAATATTATCAGGTCGCGATGACCATTCTTTCCGAGGAGACGAAGAAAAGGGAATTCGGTTCTCTGGAGGCCATAAGGGACAACTTCCCGAAGACCGTGCTGACGATGGACAGGTTCAACCTCGGGAATTTCGGCGGGATCAGGGTCGTGAACGTCATCGACTGGATGCTCGGAAGATGAATCGTTCGTGAGTGATAGGTAAGGACGAAACGATCCCGGTTTCCATGGTGTGCTCCGAATGTCACTATCGATGTCACCGCCATAACACAACCAAAACTATCAGGGATAACAAATGTGTTCGTTCAGAATCCATCAGCGGATGCTTCTGTCGAAGTTAGGTAATGGGAAAAGATATTCCGAGAGGCCGGCCGTAAGGCCGGGCCTGCTCAGAGGACCATGTCCATCTTGGAAAGGACGTCCGCAGGCGTCTTCCCCAGTACTTCGATGGTCACGTTCTTCTTGTTGGACAGGTCCGCAAGGACGTCCGGGAACTTCCTGGACGATGCGATGGCCGTACGGACGGTCTCCGCGATGCTTTCCTCCCTCTTTCTGATGAGGGTCACCTCGAGTCCCGCATCCTCCATGTTCTCCACGAACTCCTCGGGTGCGGAGAACTCGATCAGGCACCGGATGTCGGGATCCGCCTTCATGGCCTCCAGGAGGACGAAGGATATGTGCTCGGCGGCGCCGAACCGTATCTGTCCGTTCTTTTTCACGAGACCGTTGTGGACCACTATCCTCTTGTCGACGGCGGCGATCTCCTCCGGTCCTTTGGCCCCTTTCTTGGCGTAGGCGAAGTTCATCCCGGTCTTGGGTACGAGTTCCGTCGGCATGATCTCGCAGACCTTCCCGACGGCCGCGTCCAACTCCCTCAGTACGGCGACCTTGTCCGAGTCGTCCTTCTTCGTGAGGGTCACATCCGTGTTGACCACGGGGACTCCTTTTCCGACGGCGTACTGCGTCTCGATGGATTTCTGGATCATCTTCCTGGATTCCAGCACGGAGGTCACCAGGTCCAATCCGTTGGCCATGTTGGCGGTTATGAATGCGGAGAACGTGCATCCGGACCCGTGTCCTGCCTTGTACGGTAACCGAGGGTTCCTTATCCTCGTGATCTCCGATGACAGGTAGAGGTAGTCCACCACGTTGACGGAACTCATGTGCCCTCCCTTGAGAAGGACGGACGTACCCTCCTTCCCGATGATCTCGCAGGCGAAGGTGACGTCGTCCTCGTTCTGTATCCTCATATTGGCGAGTACCTCGGCCTCGTGCCTGTTGGGCGTGACGAGCTCGCATATCGGAAGAAGTTTCTCCTTGAGCGCACGGACATAGGTCTTGTCGTACAGGTCGTCGCCTACGGTGGCGACCATGACGGGGTCTACGATCAGAGGGATGTCGTGGTCCTCGAAGGTATCCGCGACGACACCTACTATCTCGGCGTTGTAAAGCATGCCGGTCTTTACTGCCTTTATGTCGCAGTCGGACAGCACGGCGTCGAGCTGTGCCTGCACGATGTCTGCCGGCATGGGGAATATGTCGCTGACCTTACAGGTGTTCTGTGCGGTTACAGCGGTGATGACGGAGGCGGCGTGGACGCCGACGGAGGACATGGCCTTAATATCCGCTTGGATGCCTGCTCCTCCGACCGAATCCGAACCCGCCACCGTAAGAGCGGTTCTCATGTGTCTTTCCCCATGCCATTTAAGTATATAATTATAGAAAGGGGCGTGTGCTTTTTCTTTTAAGAATATTTATTTTATTATTATTACAATATGAAAGAGTGTCCGATTCATCTTTTAATAGATTGATGGAAATGGGTCGGGCATGGCAAACAAGAGCAGCGTTCACTTCATCCTCAAAGGCAAGAGCGACTACAAAGACCTCGCGCCTGTCTTCCCGGAGATACTCAGGTCCGCCCTCGTCATCGCGGACCAGGTGCCGGAGGAGGAAGAGCTTACCATGATCATCCAGCTGAACCTGGACGATCTGGAGAAGAACCGCAAGCCGGAAGGATACATCAGGAAGGCCAGGATAAGGATGGTGTTCCCTCTGGACAGGAAGGAGTTCTACCTTCAGAGCTACAACCCCAAGATCGTGGACCTCGGGAAGATCAGGGAGACCGTCTCGGAGATCCTCACCAGGGGCGGAGTGGGTTTCGACGTCACGGAGGACGATGATATTCTCTTCGACCTTCCTTCGAAGAAAAATTGAAGGCTGATAAGAATAAAAATTTTAATTTATTCCGATATGACTTATATTAACAATAGATAATAAGTACTTAGGAATAACATAGTAGTAATCAGAAGCAGCGCACCGCTGCTGACAAAGGAGATAATCAACATGGTATTCGGAAACAAGACCGAGAAATCGAAAGAAGAGAAACAGTTCCGCGTAGAGGACAAATACAACATCCCCGCAGGACCCCTCAACCCCAGCAAATACAGGTTCGACACCCTCCAGATCCACAAGGGACAGGAGCAGCCCGATCCCGCCACCGACTCCAGGGCCGTCCCCATCTACCTGACCTCGTCCTATGTTTTCAAGGACTCCAAGCAGGCCGCCGACAGGTTCGCCCTCAAAGAGGGAGGAAACATCTACGGCAGGCTCACCAACACCACCCAGAGCATCTTCGAGGACAGGATCGCCGCCCTCGAGGGAGGAGCCGCCGCCCTCGCCGTCTCCTCCGGAGCCGCCGCAGTCACCTATGCCGTGACCGCCCTCGCACTCTCCGGCGACAACATCGTCGCGGCCAACAACCTCTACGGAGGAACCGTCAACCTCTTCGAGCACACCCTGCTGAAGAACTACGGCATCACCACCACCTGGGTGGACCCCAAGGACCCTGCCAACTTCGAGAAGGCCATCACCGACAAGACCAAGGTCATCTACGCCGAGACCTTCGGCAACCCCAACTCCGAGGTCGTCGACATCGAGGCCATCGCCGAGATCGCACACAAGCACAAGATCGCGTTCGTGGTCGACAACACCTTCGCGACCCCCTACCTCTTCAGGCCTCTCGAGCACGGTGCGGACATAGTCGTAGAGTCCGCCACCAAGTTCATCAGCGGTCACGGGACAGTCATCGCCGGCGTCATCGTCGAGTCCGGAAAGACCGATTGGAAGGCATACGGCAAATACTCTAACCTGACCGAGCCCGACCCCTCCTACCACGGCGTCGTGTTCGCCAGCCTCGGCCCCGGGGCGTTCGTCACCTGGATAAGGGCAATCCTGCTCCGCGACACCGGTGCGACCATCTCGCCTGTCACCGCCTTCGCCCTGCTGGTGTCCCTCGAGTCCCTGTCCCTCCGTGTCGACAGGCAGGTGGAGAACTCCCTCCGGATCGTGGAATACCTCAGCAAGAACCCCCACGTCTCCTATGTGAGCCATCCTGCCCTCGAGGACAACCCCACCCACGGTCTGTACAACAAGTACTTCCCCGACGGTGCCGGATCCATCTTCACCTTCGACGTCAAAGGGACCAAGGAGCAGGCCCAGAAGCTCACCGAGAGCCTGACCCTGTTCAGCCTCCTGGCCAACGTCGCCGACGAGAAGTCCCTGATCATCCACCCCGCGTCCACCACCCACTCCCAGCTGACCGAGGAGGAACTCGAGAAGGTCAACATCCACCCGACCACCATCAGGATCTCCATCGGGGCCGAGAACATCAACGACCTGATCGCCGACTTCGAGCAGGCCTTCGCCAAGGTGTTCGGTAAGAACTGAATTTAAACTTCTTCCTTCCTTCCTTCGGGGAGCGGGGCTGCCATGGTCCCCTCCCCTTCAGCGGTGCGTCATACCGGGGGTGCGGAATCATCTCTCCGCACGGCCCGGCGCACCGGTATCTCCCACTCACAGTCGGCGATCATCTCCGCCGGCAATATCCGGACGTGTGTGCATTTCCGGGAAAGGGCGATCATCTCCGTCCTTCCGCGACACATCCGTCCGGATCTTATAGCTCCTTATTTTTCAAAGGATTCGTAATGCTGGCACATGCTCTCTTTTAACATGGTCCGATAAATGGCGACACCATTTCGACCGTTGTTCTTGTTCTTCATCTTGCTCGAAGGCTGCGGTCTCCCTGGGAAGAGGATATCGCCTATATACATCGACGAAGGGGGCGGCATAGGTCGCAGCGAGAGGGATATCGCGGAATGTTGTCCGGGGACGGCCGTCATGCCAGGTCTCTCCGTCCACGGAGGCTCCGCAACGTCTTCGGACAAATGTATGGAAAAATGGCTGAGAGATGGTGAGGTCCTATGACCCAGATCCGAAAAAACGATGCGGGCGGGGGATGTTCTCCCCCTGCCCTTGTCTTACTCGTTAAGTAATTTGTCCCAGCAGCTCTGGATGAGCTGGTCCTTCATCCTGACGTCCTCTTCCCTTCTCATGCTGTCCTGCATGGAGAGGGTGATCTCGACATCGGTGGATGCAGGGGATGTGCCTCCGTAGGAGTCCCTTCTCTCCACGCAGTTCTTGACGGCTATGGCGGAGAACACGTCGCTGTCCACCAGCGGGGAGAACTTCCTGAACTGGTCGAGGGTGAGGTTGTCCAGCGAGATCTTGTTCTCGATACAGTACCTCACGGTCTCCCCGACGATCCCGTGGGCCTCCCTGAACGGGACGCCTTTGGTCACCAGGTAGTCCGCCAGGTCGGTGGCGTTGATGAACCCGCTGTTGGTGGCCTCCAGCATCCTGCTCTCGTTGATCTTCATCGTGGATACGACCTTGGCCATCATCCTGGCACAGTCGGTGACGGTCTTCAGGGAGTCCATGACGGGTTTCTTGTCCTCCTGGAGGTCCCTGTTGTAGGAGAGGGGCAGGCCCTTGGTGGTCATGAGCATGGCCACGAGGCTTCCGATGACGCCGCCGGTCTTACCTCTGGTGAGCTCCGCTATGTCGGGGTTCTTCTTCTGGGGCATTATGCTGGATCCGGTGGAGTAGCGGTCGTCCATCTCGATGTATTTGAACTCCTGGGAGTTCCAGAGGATCAGTTCCTCGCACAGGGAGGACAGGGATATGGCCACCATCGATGCGTCGAAGGCGATCTCCGTCACGAAGTCCCTGGAACCGACGGAGTCCATCGAGTTCTCGGTGGGGTCGCGGAATCCCAGGAGGTCGGACGTCATCTTCCTGTCTATGGGGTACGTCGTCCCTGCCAGGGCGGCGGATCCCAGGGGGCACTTGTTCATCCTCTCGAAGGCGTCCAGGAACCTGTCCGCATCCCTGCCGAAGCGGAACGCGTGGGCCATCATGTGATGTGCCAGAGTCACCGGTTGGGCATGCTGCATGTGGGTGTATCCGGGCAGGATGACGTCCCTGTTGCCGTTGGCCACGTCCTGCAGGGAACGTATGAGTCCGTTGACCGCCTCGACGGCGTTGAGGACGGCATCCCTCAGGTACATCTTGAAGTCGGTGGCCACCTGGTCGTTCCTGCTCCTCCCGGTGTGCAGTTTCCCTCCGGCCGGACCTATCATCTCGGTCAGCTTGACCTCCATGTTGGTGTGGACGTCCTCCAGGGAGTAGTCCATGTCGAGCCCGCCTTCCTCCAGCTGATGTGCCAGCTTCTTGAGTCCGCCGACTATGCTGTCGGCGTCCTCCGCGGGGATGATCTTGCATGCCTTCAGCATACGGACGTGGGCGAGGGAACCCATGATGTCGTAGAACGCCATCTTGGAGTCCACGTCCAGGGAGGAGGTGAACTCCAGGGTGCTGTCGTCCATACCGTCCTTGAACCTTCCGGACCAGAGGGCTTTTCCTGCCATCGGGATCACTGCTTCTTCTCGGGCGTGTGGGCCCTGGCGGCGGTCTGGTCGGGCAGACCCCACACGTAGATGAATCCCATGGCGGCCTTGTGGTCGAAGGTGTCGACGGTGTCCTTGGAGTAGGTGGCGAGGCCGGTGTCGTAGAGGGACACGGGGCTCTTCCTTCCGACGATGGTGACGCTTCCCTTGAAGAGCTTCACGCGGACGGTACCGGTGACGAACTCCTGGGTCTTGTCGATGAAGGCGTTGATGGGTTCCCTGAGTCCGCCGAACCACTGCCCGTCGTACACCATGCGGGTGAATTTCTGCTCGAGGGTCTTCTTGAAGTCGAGGACCTCCCTCTGCAGGGTCATGCTCTCGATCGCCTTGTGGGCGGCGATGATGACCACGGCGGCGGGGCACTCGTAGGTCTCGCGGCTCTTTATGCCGACGAGCCTGTCCTCCACGTGGTCGATCCTTCCGACGCCGTTCTCCCCGGCGATCTTGTTGAGTCTGTCGATGAGCTCGACGCCGTCCATCTCCTTCCCGTCCAGGGATACGGGGATACCCTTCTCGAAGCCGATCTCGACATAGGTGGGCGTGTTGGGTGCCTTCTCGGGGGCGACGGTGTGGATCCATACCCCCTCCGGAGGCTCGTCCCAGGCGTTCTCGAGGGCGCCGCACTCGCAGGACGCTCCCCAGAGGTTCTCGTCCCTGGAATAGGGGCTGTTCTTCTTGGCCTTGATCTCGATACCGTGCTCGGCGGCGTAGTCGATCTCGTCGTCCCTGCTGGCGATCCACTCGCGCTGGGGGGCGATGATCTCGAGGTTGGGGTCCTGCGCCTTTATGCCGGCGTCGAAACGTACCTGGTCGTTCCCTTTGCCGGTGCATCCGTGGGCGATGTACTTCGCCCCCTCCTCGTGGGCGATCTTGACGAGGGTCTTGGCCATGAGCGGGCGGGCGATGGCGGTGCTCAGGGGGTACACGTCCTGATACATCCCGTTGGCCTTGACCAGGGGCCACACGTACTCCTCAACGAATTCCTTGCGGACGTCGAAGAAGTCGGCGCGGATCGCACCGTTCCTGTAGGCGCGGGCGACGATCTCCTCGCCGTCGGTCTCGGGCTGTCCGACGTCCACGGAGATGGCCACGACGTCGACGTCGTAGTTCTCCTGAAGCCAGTGTATGTCGACGGAGGTGTCGAGACCTCCGGAGTAGGCGAGGACGACCTTGTCCCTCTTGCCTTTTTCGTTTGCTGCCTTGTTAGCTGCCATATGGTGCGTCCATATCCCACGCCCTATAATAAAATCTCGGGCGCGCGGAGTAGGATGGAGGGGGCAGTATGTCCTGATACCGTCTGGACGGGACATGCCTCCGGTATCGGAGGAGGGAAGGACGGGGTCGGACCATCGCGTACGGATGTCCATATAAGTCGCCCGTCCGGGCGGATCCGGACCCCTCCGTACTTGTCCCTCTTGGGAATCATCCGTTGGCAGGGGGTCACGCCTGTTGCCACCGTAACGGTTCCGACAGTTTGTGTCTGAAATAGGACAATACCTTTTTTAATCTGTTATTTGTGGGCGGTCCTCCATAGAAAGGAGAATTCCAAATGTCCTACAGAGTGGGTATCATCGGCGGGACCGGCTACACCGGAAGCGAACTCTCCCGTCTGCTTTGCAGACACCCGGACATCGAGTTGGCGGCCCTCACCTCGCGTTCCAACGCGGGGAAGGACGTGACCTCGGTCCACGGGTTCCTCAGGGGATACACCGACATCAAGTTCACGGAGAGGATCTCCGATACCAAGGACCTCGACTTCGTGATGGTGGCGACCCCGTACGGGGTGGCCATGGAGGAGGTCCCTGCCCTCCGCGAGCAGGGGATCAAATGCATCGACCTCTCCGGGGACTACCGTCTGAAGGACGCCGCCCTGTACAAGCAGTGGTACGGCAAGGAGCACTCCGACCCCGAGGGTCTGGAGAAGTCCGTGTTCGGGCAGCCCGAACTCTTCAGGGAGAGGATCAAGGGGGCCGACCTGGTCGCCAACCCCGGATGCTACGCGACGTCCGCCATCCTGGCCATCGCGCCTCTGATGAAGTCGGGTCTCGTGCACGACGACGTGTTCGTGGATGGTAAGAGCGGCACCTCGGGTGCCGGCATGACCCCGTCCGCCCGCCTGCATCATCCGACGTGCGGGGAGTCCGTGATCCCCTACAAGATCGGGGCCCACAGGCACCAGCCGGAGATCGACATGGCGGTGGACATGTTCGCGGGGAGCCATCTGGACGTGGCGTTCGTTCCCCACCTCGTACCCATAGTCAGGGGGATCATCTCCTCCTGCTACTTCAGACTGAAGAAGGACGCGTCGCAGGAAGACGTCGACGCGGTCTACGAGAAACAGTACGGGGCCGAGCGCTTCGTGCATTATGTGCCAGAGCCGTCGATCCGCGACGTGGTCGGTTCGAACCACGCCCAGGTCGGATCCAAGGTCCTGGGGAACAGGGTCGTCTCCTTCGGAGTCCTCGACAACCTCGTCAAGGGCGCCTCCGGGCAGGCGGTCCAGAACATGAACCTGATGCTGGGACTTCCGGAGGCCGACGGCCTCGACTTCCCGGGACTGGGAGTGTGATCAAGAATGGTAGAGATAATAGACGGTGGAATCACCACCCCTCAGGGATTCAAGGCGGCCGGGGTGCACAGCGGAGTTAAATACCGCTCCCTCGACCTGGGACTTCTGTACTCGGAGGTCCCGGCGACCGCCTTCAAGGCGTTCACCTCCAACAAGGTCAAGGCGGCGCCTGTGCAGATGATGATCAAAGACGACTCCCCCAAACTGTCCGCCATCGTGGTGAACAGCGGGAATGCGAACGCCCTCACCGGGCGCCGCGGGTACGAGGATGCGGAGACCATGCAGAGGGCCGTGGCCGCGGAGCTCAACATCGACCCCAAGGAGGTCGGAGTCATGTCCACGGGTCTCATCGGACGTTTCATGGACATGCACAAGATCCAGTACGGGATCTCCAAGGCCGCGAAGCAGCTCGACGTGGGAAGGGAGGCCGACGGACTCCTGTGCGAGGCCATCATGACCACCGACACCATCAAGAAGGAGTGTGCGGTCCGCGTCCGCCTCGGCGACGGGACCCTCGTTTACATCTCGGCCATCTCCAAGGGCAGCGGTATGATCTCCCCCCATCTGAAGGTGCTCCACGGGACCACCCTCACCATGATCACCACCGATGCGGTGCTCACCCCCAAGTTCAACGAGGTCTACCAGTCGATACTCGACGACTCCATGAACATGGTGTCCGTCGACGGCGACCAGTCCACCAACGACACCTGCATCATGCTGGCCAACGGGATGGCCGGAGGGCAGGCGGCCGACGAGGACCCGGCCTTCATCGACGCCCTGCGCATGGTCATGACCAAGATCGCCCGCACCATCGCCATGGACGGCGAAGGTGCCAGCAAACTCATAACCGTCGAGGTCACCGGTGCGGAGACCAAGGATGACGCGAGAAAGGTCGTGAAGACCATAATCAACTCCCCTCTGGTAAAGTCCGCCATCTTCGGGTCCGACCCCAACTACGGCCGTGTGATGATGGCCCTCGGGAACAGCGGGGCCAACTTCAGCCTCAACGACGTCCATCTGACCATAAAGGGAGGGGACATGGAGGTCCCGATCCTCGACTCCGGGGCACCCGTGTTCCAGGAGGAGAGGTCCGTGGAGGTCGTCCGCATGGCCATGGATAACAAGGAGGTCATCCTCCAGCTGGACCTGGGCGTCGGGAACGAGAGCGCCACCGGCTGGGGATGCGACCTGACCTACGACTATGTCCGCATCAATGCGGAATACGCAACCTGAGTGGTCCGGATGCGCGACATATATCTCCTGAAGTTCGGCGGCAACGCACTGGGGGACGACGGTATGGAACGCCTCTGCAGGGAGGTAGCGGCCCTCACCGAGGAAGGCGTGAGCATAGTCATGGTGCACGGCGGAGGACCGGCCATAAACGCCGAGATGGAACGTCTCGGCATGAAGCCCGTCAAGGTCGCCGGCAAGCGTATCACCGACGAGGCGGGCCTCGAGGTGGTGGAGAAGGTCCTCAGAGGGATCAACGCCGAGGTCGTGAGGTGCCTCGAGGACGCCGGCGTCAGGGCCATAGGCATGCCCGGATACTTCCTCAGCGAATGCAGGAGGGACGGCCCGCAGACGGTGGTCGACGAGGGCAGGGAGGTCGAGGTCGACTACGGTCTCGTGGGAGAGGTCGTCAAGGTGGACCCGCAGGTGGTGTACGACCTGGTGGACGAGAGGATCGTCCCGGTCATATATCCCGTCGGGTCCGACGGAGAGCAGCACCTCAATGTCAACGCCGACTCCATGGCGGCGGGTATCGCCGCCGGCATCAAGGTGAAGGAGATGATAGCCATCACCGATGTGCCAGGCATACTCCGTGACGTCCACGACCCCTCATCCAAGATCGACACCGTGACCCTGAAGCAGATAGACGCGCTCATCGCGGACGGCACCATCTCCGGCGGGATGATCCCCAAGGTGGACGCCTGCCGCAGGGCCATAGAGGCCGGGGCGGAGGCCGTCCGCATGGTCAACGGAAAAGACCCAGACAGCATAATTACCGATGTGATCAAAGGGATCCCGCACGGGACCCTGATAATAAGATGAAAAGTGATTCAAATGGATTTCGAGACAGTGAAGGATCTCAGTTCGAAGTATCTCTTCCCCAACTACGGCCGCCTCGACCTGGCCTTCGAGCGCGGGGAGGGGTGCTATCTCTACGATGCGAAAGGGAAGCAGTACCTCGACACCGTGGCGGGCATAGCCGTATGCTCCCTCGGATACTCCCACCCGGACTGGGTGAAGGCGATGCGCGACCAGGTGTCGCACCTCGTGCACGTTTCAAACCTCTACTACGTGGAGGAGCAGGCACAGCTGGCACAGCGTCTCAACACCGTGACGCCCGACGCCATCACCCGCACCCTGTTCGTGAACAGCGGTGCGGAGGCCAACGAAGGCGCGATGAAGACCGCCGTCCGCTACACCAAGAGGCACAAGGTGCTCTCCGCCTACAACGGGTTCCACGGGAGGACCTCCGCGGCCCTGGGGGCCACCGCCCAGAAGAAGTACCAGGAGACGTTCGAGCCCCTGATAAACGAGAAGACCTTCGGATACTTCGAGTACAACAATCTGGAGTCCGTGAAGTCCCTCATCGACAGGGACACCGCATGCCTCCTGATCGAAGGCATCCAGGGTGAGGGGGGCGTCATATGCGGCACCCCCGAGTTCCTCCGCGGCGTCCGCGACCTGTGCACCGACTACGGTGTGCTCATGATCGTGGACGAGGTGCAGACCGGCGTCGGAAGGACCGGCAAGTGGTGGTGCATGGACAACTACGGCATCGTGCCGGACATCATCACCACGGCGAAGGGGCTGGCGGCAGGAATGCCCATCGGGGCCATCATGACCACCGACGAGATCGCATCCGTCATGACCCCGGGGACCCACGGGACCACCTTCGGCGGCAACCCCCTAGTATGTGCCAGCGGGTGCGCGGTGATAGACATCATCAACCGCAACCACATCCTGGACAACGTCAGCACCGTAGGCGCCGCCTGGAAGAAGGACCTCGAGGCCCTCAAGGCGAAGCACCCCGGAAAGATCAAGGACGTCCGCGGGATGGGCTTCATCATCGGCGTGGAGATGGACTCCGAGGAGACCGCGGCCGGCGTGAGGAAGTATATGGCCGACCACCAGGTCCTCGTGAACGTGGCCCACGGGAAGACCGTCAGACTGATCCCTCCGCTCATATTCACCATGGAGCAGAAGGACGAGTTCATGAGGGCCTTCACCGCCGCGCTCGAGTGAGTACACATTGTCCCTAAACAGGTGTATGTGCCTGTTTCAGGGACAATAAAAACCTATTTCCCGTTTCTTTCCAACATTTTGTTTGAGATAGGACATTAATACTTGTCCTACGATTACGGTATCATGGCAGAGACAGTGTCCCGCGAGAGTCTCGCGGAGAGGACCAGGATCTATATCGATGCCCACCCGAGCATCAAGGACTGCGTAGCGAAAGGCCTCATCAACTATTCCTCGCTGGCGCGTCTCATAATGAAGGACCTGGAGGTAGGGAACGAGGAGGCGGTCATGATCGCCTGCAGGCGCTACGCCTCCAAGCTCAGCGTGACGACCGACCACGAGCTCGCCATCCTCAGCGTCCTGAAGGACAGCAGGCTCGAGATGAGGACCAAGACGTGCATCGTCACGGCCAAGAACGACTGGACCGTCCTCCACAAGATGGACAACCTGTTCAAGGACCTGTGGAACGAGAACTCCATCATGCAGTGCGTGCAGTCGGCGTCCGCCGTCACCATCATCGCGGACCGCATGCTGAAGGAGAGGATCACCGATACCGTCGGCAGGTTCAACATCATCAAGGTAAGGGAGAACCTCGTCGAGATCGTCGTGAAGTCCCCGGAGAAGATCGTCGACACCGCAGGCGTCATCGCGTACCTGATCACCAACCTTTCAGATGCGGGCATCAACATCGAGGAGACCGTGTCCTGTCACACCGACACCATCTTCATCGTCAACGAGCCCGACATGATCAACGCCTACTCGGTGCTCACCAAGTGCATCCAGTCGGCGGAGGAGACCATCGGCAAGAACTGAAAGGGGAGGGGCCCCGCCCCTCCCGAACATCCCTTCTCCGGCCGTATGCCGTTTTTCTCGGTCGGAGGCTCCTATTCAAATACTTGAACTCATAACCCCACCTATCAGGTCTTCTTTTCTGGAGGCCTTTTGAAGGTATCCAAAAATGACTTCTTTCGAAGACCTCGGGGTATCCCCCGATATAGTAAGGGCTGCGGCCGACATGGGTTGGACGGAGCCCACCCCTGTACAGATGGAGGCGGTCCCCGCCGGATTGGAAGGACGCGACCTCATAGCCAAGGCGCAGACCGGTACCGGTAAGACCGGCGCATATTCCATGATCGCCATGACCAGGGCGAAGCCCGGGTCGAAGGTCCCGTCCGTCCTCATCATCGCCCCCACCAGGGAGCTCGCCATGCAGGTGGATGCGGAGATCAGGAAACTGTCCAAGCGCTCCGGCCACTGCAGCGTCCCCGTGTACGGAGGGGCGGACATGCGCAGGCAGTCCGACGACATCCGCAGGGGCGCCGACATCATAGTGGGGACCCCCGGCCGCCTGAGGGACATGTGCGAGAGGGGGATACTGGTCCTCGACAGGGTCAGCGAGGTCGTCATCGACGAGGCGGACCGCATGATGGAGATGGGTTTCGAGGACGACCTCGACGCCGTGCTGGAACATGTGCCCAAGGAGAGGCACACCATGATGTTCAGCGCTACCATGACGCGTGCCGTCGAGAGGCTCGAGAAGGACATGCTCGACGACCCGGCGGTCGTGGACGTCTCCGACGGGAACGCCGTCACCGGCCTCACCAAGCAGTACGTGGTCAAATGCAGGAGGGACGAGAAGAAGGACATTCTGAGGGAGATCCTTTCCAAAGGCACTCCCAAGGCCATCGTCTTCTGTGCCACCAAGACCATGGTGGACGACCTGTTCCAGGAGTTCAGGGACGACGCGAAGGCGGGGACCCTCCACGGGGACATGCCCCAGTCGCTCAGGGAGAGGGTCATCAGGAACTTCAGGGACAACAGGGTCCTCGTGCTGATCGCCACCGACGTGGCCGCCAGGGGTCTGGACATCGAGGACGTCGACCTGGTGGTCAACTACGACGCACCGTCCAGGGCGGATACCTACATCCACAGGATCGGCAGGACCGGCCGCGCCGGCAGGGAGGGGGTATCCCTCACACTCGCCACCAAGAGGGACATGGATTTCGTCCGTGACTACGAGCACGAGATCGGCATGAGGATCAGGGCCATCGACGTGGACGACATAGAACCCTTCGAGACCGTCCACGAGCCGGTCAGGAGGGAGAGGAGGCCGCAGCGCGGGGAGAGGCAGGCATCCGCGGACAGGGTGAAGGCCCCCCGCGGGAAGAAGGCCGGGAAGGAGAGCGCCAGGCCCCAGAGGTCCGACGACCGCATGGTGGTGGAGGTCAACGTCGGGAAGAACGACGACGTCAACAGGACCCAGCTGGCCGATTTCATAAGGAAGAGGGCGGGACTCGGGGAGGGCGATATCGGAAAGGTCGGACTCGGTACGGCCTCGTCCTTCGTGGAGGTCCCGGCGGATGCGGCGGACCTCGTCATCGAGTCCGTCGGAGGCAGCGTCTTCGGAGGAAAGACCGTCACCTGCGACTACGCCCCCGAGAAGAAGAAGTTCGCCGACCGCTACGGCGGGAAGAATCGCACCGCCTGATCCCGGGCGGCGCATGCGGTGAACGGTCCCCTTCTCTCCAGGGGTCCCGTCCGAGGGGCGGGCCCCTTTTTCCTCCTCTTTGACGAGGGTTTATGAACACACACGGCATGTTCCAGATGCTATAGAGCGGGGCGATATGCAAATGGGTCTGTTCAAGAGGAAGCCTGCCGAGGAGGAGCCGAAGGTCGAGGCGCCCGTCCTCAGGGACGGCGACGGCTGGAGGGTGTGCGTCCATTACGGGGACATGATGTTCGACAAGGGGGAGATACCGTACGCGGTGGATTTCTGGACGGAGGCGGTGGACCGCTTCGACGGCTCCGACAAGGCGTTCGGCAGCATGTGCCAGGGGATTGCCGACCGTGTCGTTGGATGCTGCTGGAGGGAGTCCAGGGACGGTTCCGTCTGCCCCGTCAACCTGGTGGCCCGCATAGAGTCGGAGATCGAGGTCAAATGGCCGGAGATCTCGAAGGAGGGCAGCATAACCCAGAAGGTCTTCGACGGCCTCATGGCGAAGATGGGTTCCTGCGACACCGTGGAGCATGTGGTCATGATATTCATGGACGCATGCTTCTGCCAGATCGGGTATATGGGCAACGCCCCGGACATAAGGGAGGTCCCCGTCAGGTGCGGTGACATAATAGCCAGGTCGGCGGACGCCGATGCGGCCATAGACATGTTGGCCGACCCGAAGGACAGGAGGGGGATGAACCCCCGTTCCGCACATCGCTCCATACTCCTGTTCAGGGAGTACTTCTCGGACCTGAGGAACGGGGTGGAGATCGCCCTCGGCGGGAAGACCCAGAAGGAGATCGACGACGCGGTGGCCTACTGGGAGGGGCACCGCAGGGAGAGGGTCGACCATCTGGCGAGAGGGGTGGAGGAGAAGAGCCAGTATGCCTCCGCCACCGCCTTCGGCAGGAAACAGCACGGCCGTGCCTGCTACATCGAGATAGCGGATTTCGTGGAGGAGTACTTCTCCATGGACGGGAACGTCCCATCCCGGTGACATCCTATTCAAAAGATACAAATAATGTACCACGGTACACGCAGACAGAGGCGAAACAACAATGGCTATGAGCAAGAAGCAGCTCGCCAGGAAGGCCAAGTCCAAGAAGGCGGAGGAGGAGAAGCTCGCCGCCGCGGCCAGCTCCGGAGACGAAGCCGCCAAGGCCAGACTCGAGAGGCTGCAGAAGAAGAAAAAGTGAAACCGTTCACGGGGCCCCAGGGTCCCGATCCCTCCCGATGTGCCAGGGCCGAGACGTGCACCGGGATCCAAACGCATGTCGCCGTCTGCGGCGCAGTCCCGGCCGACCTATGTACACGATTGTTAGGATATATTTGTGATCGCAACATAGTTACTGTGGTTTAACGGTGATTGTATACTTGTGCTTTCCCACCCTCTTAAATAATATGACAATGTAAAGAGCTTGATAAACGCGTGATAGATGTTGTAATTCATTACAACGTCTACCGCAGACGTTTGATCATTGGAGGAAAAACAATGGAGAATATTAGGGGGAGGGGACGTATGAGAGCGGCTCCAAAAGGAAGAAGCTTCTCGTCCCCATCATCGCTCTGATGCTGTGCGCAGTAGCGGTTATCGGGGCAGGTTATGCATATCAATCCTCGGTTTCCGTGCAGAACAATACTGTGGTAGGGGGATCGTTGGTCGTCGAGACAGATACATCATCGTTCCTTAAAGATAATGCCCCTGATGTGATTTTCACACAGGACAAGGTATACAGTGATAAGGAGTCTGGTGCATACAATGTATCCATCAAAGCGGCCGGTGCAGGAGATGCGATTACGGATTCGAGTGGTGCCTCCGTTGACATGACTATCGGAGAAGGTGCCAGTGCATCCCTGTTGGGTTCCGCCAAGGTCACCATTACCAACAACAGCGGTAAGGCCGTTACTACTCTGACTGCCAAGGTAACTGCCCCAGGAGATCTCTCTATTGGAGAGAAGAAGCTTAGCGATATTGTGCAGGAATTCCTCATAGTCGTGAGCCCGGATGTCAAAGTGTCTGTTGCCAGTGGCGAAGTGTCAGAAGATATATTGAAGACAGATGTTGAAAATGGTGCTCCAGCAAAAGATGTAACTTGCAACATATATGTGGTCATAAAGGATACCACTGTCGTAAACGGGAGCGCTTCTGCGACTATGAATGATTTGACTGATGATCTTGCTAATGCAAAGCTCACTGTCGAGTTTGTCGCAAGTTGAAATTAAATTTTCTGTGGCCTTCGGGCCACACCTTATTTTTTGGTGATTAAATGAATGCAAACGAAAGTGAAAGCAATCACAAAAAGAAGCTGATTGTTCCAATCATTGCGATCATGCTTTGTGCAGTTGCAGTCATCGGAGCAGGTTATGCATATCAGTCTTCTCTCTCGTTAAAGGATAATTCTCTCGACGGAGGGAACATAACTGTAACCCTCAATACCGGAGAAGGGGATGCACATCCTGTCTTCTATAAAGACGATGGCAAACTGGATGTCGTCTTCACTCAGGAGATCGTCTATGCCATGGATGGCGGTCAGTATGTCCCTATGGTCAATACTGTTGCGAATGGTGTTGATACATCAAACAGCAGTATTCTCGGAACTCTGTCCGTCAAGTATTCCAATACCACTGACAAGGATGTCTACGCATATGTTTCCGTCAAGGTGAGCGCCTCTTCTATCATGGTTGGCAACACTGACTTAGAACTCAGTTCGATTGTCAATGGGATTTCAATACGCCCTATTGGCGGGACCAATACTGTCGTTATAGAGCTTAGTGATATGGAGACTCCTAAGGAGTTCAACCTTTATGGGGAGCATGCTTTATTGGGAGTTGTAGAAGGAAACTATTCCGTCGTCCTCAATGTAAATACTACTGCATTTACCAAGGTTGGAGGGGATCAGGACTCGATGAGTGCACTCATAGATGCACTTGAGGATATCACCTTCGAGATAACTGTGAATGTTTCCGATGTAGATCATCCTGATGGAAGTGCCTGATCATGGAGCAATACAGTGACGATGAGGAAAACGGCAAGAAGAAATTGCTCGTCCCACTCATCGTCTTGTTGTTGTGTGCGGTGAGTGTCATCGGAGCAGGTTATGCGTACGAATCCACCCTCCATGTGAATGACAATCCTGTCGATGGTGCGAAGATAACCATAACCTACGACGGTGGTTCCACCCTTCCTACGGCCGATGCAGACTCTCTGGTCATCTACAATGAAGAGGCCTGGGAGATGTCAGAGGAGCAGGGGTATACGAAGTCCTACAGCCTGTTCGTCGGCTCTGTGGATTCCTCCGGTGAAGAATCTTCCAAGGCAATGCTTGCCACTGTCCCTGTGAAGATCGATCTGAGCAATGCAAGCGAGTACAAGGTCACAACCGTCTCGATATCGCTCAAGATGACCGGTGAGTCCACCCATATAGACCTCGTGGACAAGTTGATCCATTCTCTGGATATCGTATCCGACGGAGAGACCAAGTCCATGGTGTACAACGGGAATGCCAATGCATACGAAGTGTCTTTCGTTCTGGACGAGGCGTCTGAGAACGAGGTTCAGAAAACGTATGAGCTGACATACGATCTGATCGCAAATCTGACCGACGGACCCATAGACGTCAGTGACAACGTCACTGCCGACGATCTTCTGAATGCAATCAGTTCCGTGGAATTCGATCTCAGCTTCTCCGCTAACGGTGCGAAAGCATAAAAACGATTTAACAGACTGGGCGGGTGATCCCGCCCGGTCATTTATTTTTGAATCCGATGCAGATCGCCTGTACTTTCCTTCGTCAATCTATATTTGTTGGTTCGGATCCAGGGAATCCGCGTATGTCTGAGGTGTTCTCGTATGTTATTTGTTTGGCAGACATACGGTCGGGCCCATGGAATGGTGATATTTATAAGTTTATCATTAAACTAAAAATACCATGCAATTAGATGGTATTTTACCATCATGCGGTTGATGATAATGGAAAAATTTCAGATATTTATTGTTGTTCGATAAAAATATCAGTAAATGGTTTTTTCGGACGGTTCCACATACATTAATAATATCAACTATTTTTAGCAATGAAACGTCAGACCGAAGTTGGCATTCTCGCGGTGTACCAGGTCCTTCCTGTCGGAGAATTCCTGCGAAAGTGTGTCTATACGGCGGTTGATGCGAGAAGCATACTCCTCCAGTTGGTTGATCTCCTCCTTGTCGAAATCGTCGAAGATCTTGGAGAACGTCTCGCAGGAGATCCTCTTGCAGGACTCGTACATCTCCTCCCCCTTCTCCGTCAGGGCCAGGGAACCGAGCTTGTTGTTGCTCTCGTTCACCACGATCCCCTGGTCGGTGAGCTCCTTGACGATCATCGATATGCGGGACTTGTCCACGGGCAGACGGGCGCTGAGATCCCTCTGGGATATGTGCGGGTGGTACCCGACCTCCATTATTATGGGGAGCTGGTGGGGCTTGAGGCCGATCTCCCACGTGTATACCGAGACCATGTTCCTGACGCACTTGGCCAGTTTTTCGGGGAAGTACATGAGGGATTTGGGCATATCTATGCCGGGGAGCCTGTCTTCAAGGAACGAGGGCCTGTCTTTATCCAAAATATCTCCTTTCTCGGAGAACGGATCGAAGGGAGGGTACCCTTTCCTCATGGCCGCGATCTCCCCGCTGTTGGCCCATCTCCTTACGGTGCTCTGGCTGCAGCCTGAGGCTTCCGCCGCCTCCCTTATGCTCTTCCCGCGGGACAGGAAGTCTATGGCCACATCCACCTTGCCCGTCTCCGTGCGCAGTCCTTCATAGGACGTGCCGGTGCGGCTGTTGAAGGTGCGGCCGCATTCCTTGCACAGGAACTTGCGGACGGTCTCCCCTCCGGCCTTGTATGTCCCGTTCCCCACTACGTTCCCTTCCCCGGTCATGCAGTATTTGGGACACTCGGGGTTGGGGCACGATACATCCGTGAATTGTTGTTTGGGCCCTCTTTTTCCCATGGGTGCGGTTAATGTCAACCACCGTATTTATAAGTTATTTTTTAAACTTCATAAACCACAAATGGATTTTGTTTTTTAGAAAACTTAACACACATAGCATGTGCCAGAAAGGGACCGCTGCTTTGTGGGTCTAGTGCACACCATCCGGCCCCTTTCCGTCGATTATATAAACTATAAACTCTACGTTTGATGGATAAAGGGGGATATGCATTACCGGTCCGACCGATGTACATGATATGAAGACCGTTTCCGGCGCGTTTGTCATAGTGGCGACGCTGGCCATTTCGGCCCTGGTCCTGACGGGAGGGGCGTATTCCCTCACCAGCAGCGTGGACATCAGCGGAAACCAGATGCTGTCCGACGGCTATGCCCTGGACATCTATTCGGATACGGAAGGCACGACCCTCTCCGACGGGAAGACCCTTTTCGCCGATGCGAACATCTATTACAGGACCGTGGGGGATACAGTGAACGTATCCTCCGAGAAAGGTAATGTCGGGAGCGATCCGAACCACAGTCTTTCCGCCGTGAAGGAGGACAGGTATCTGATGATCTCGTCGTCCGGATCCGACGGCATCTCCGTGGAGTGCAGGATGAAGGACCCCGGTTCCGGGGAGTATGTCTCTCTGGGTCTGTCCGATATCCCGCCCTTCATAAGTTCCCTGGAGGTGGTTCTGACCAATGGGACCGATTCGTACTCGGTGACACTGTACGACCTCGAGACGTCGGTCGTATCCGGAAAGGCGTCCTTCGAAGGATTGAGCATGGTACCCGGGGAATATTATGCCATCTCCGTCGACATCACTTTGAAAGACGTCCCGGTAAGTTCGGACGATTCCTGGAAGGATTCCGCCCCTTCCTTCAGTTTCATATTCGCCGCGGAGGCGGGTGCATGAACCGCTCCACTGTGCTGGCCGTCATATCTGCGGCGGTCGCGGTCATGATGTTCGTTCCGGCCGCATATTCGGCCACTACATCCACATCGGTGGAAAGCCAGGATAACGTCATAGGGATAATCCCGGTCCCCGTGGAGACTGTAATCGATGCCAACGGCGGATCCTCCGTCATATCGGGTACCGGAGGGGACTATCACCTCGTCGAGAGCGAGGACGGCGGAGTATATGTGCAGAAGGACGAGAACGACCCGGACCACGAGGTCGGGTCGGGGAATTTCGACGTCACATTGAAGATGCCGGCCAATTCCAAATTCTACATAAAGGTCGTATATGCTCCGGACTATGTGGGGATATTCTCCAACATATACATCACCGTGACGGCCGACGGCATAGAATATTCCGGATTCATAAGCGGGTCCTGGTCTTCGAAGACCTCCTACTTCTATCTCGAGGCCCTTTCCTCGGAAAGCACGTCCCTCTCCGAGACCAGCAGTCAGGATGTGGCGAAGAACAGCGTATTGTCCGGAAATGACGTGACCATCAAGCTCAACGGATACGATTCGGCCTTGGTTTCGATCACCGCGGAGATATTCCTGGTGGATTGAATATATCCGTCATCGGATCCGTACGTCCTTATCAGGGTATTGTCACGGTCGATGCAGGGCGGTCCGTATTTCGGATATGGCACATCTGTGGGTCATTGCAGCAAGCGGGTTCCGGATCCCGATAATAGATATGGAGCCACTTGAGGGAATCGAACCCCCGACCATCCGCTTACAAGGCGGGAGCGCTACCGGACTGCGCCAAAGTGGCCTAGCACTCTCTATAGTGCCATTGCTTTTAATTTTTTGGCATGCCAGGGGCCTGAGGACGGTATGGTATTCCGGTCCGCAGACCTTGTTCCTGGCACATGACGGCCGTGTTGGGAGAAGAGATAATTGGTTTAAGGGGAGGGGGCTTCCGCCCCTCCCGGGTGTTTTCAGTAGGACACGCCCTGCCAGAGCATGGCGTTGCAGACCTTTTCGAAACCGGCGATGTTGGCACCGACCTGGAGGTCGCCCTTGTGGCCGTACCTCTCGGCCGCCTCGGCCGCGTTCTTGTAGATGGTCTGCATGATCTCCTTCAGCTTGGAGTCGACCTCCTCGAAGGACCAGGAGAGCCTTGCGGAGTTCTGGCACATCTCGAGGGCGGAGGTGGCGACACCTCCGGCGTTGGCGGCCTTGGCGGGTGCGAAGAGGACTCCCGCCGCCTTGTACTGGGCGATGGCCTCGGGGGTGGAGGGCATGTTGGCTCCCTCTCCGACCGCGTAGCATCCGTTCTTGATCAGGATCTTGGCGGACTCCTCGTCGATCTCGTTCTGGGTCGCGCAGGGGAGTGCGATGTCGCAGGGGATGGTCCAGATGCCGTTGCAGCCCTCGGTGTACTTGGCGTTCTTTCCGAAGTCGTAGTCGAGGTAGGTCTTTATCCTGTCCCTCTTCTGCTCTTTGATGAGCTGGAGGTTCCTGTAGTCGATACCGTTGTCGTCCTCGATGTATCCGTTGGAGTCGGAGACCGCGATGACCTTGGCTCCGAGCTGGGTGGCCTTCTGGCAGGCGTAGATGGCGACGTTTCCGGATCCGGAGATGACGACCTTCTGTCCCTTGAAGGACTTGCCGTTGGCCTTCAGCATCTCGTCGACGAAGTAGCAGAGACCGTATCCGGTCGCCTCGGTCCTGGCGAGGGATCCGCCGGAGCCGATGGCCTTTCCGGTCAGGACGCCGGTGAACTCGTTCCTGAGCCTCTTGTACTGACCGAACATGTATCCGATCTCCCTTCCGCCGGTACCGATGTCTCCTGCGGGGACGTCGGTGTCGGGACCGATGTGTCTGAAGAGCTCGGTCATGAAGGACTGGCAGAAGCGCATGATCTCGTTGTCGGACTTGCCCTTGGGGTCGAAGTCGGATCCTCCTTTTCCTCCTCCGATGGGGAGGGTGGTGAGGCTGTTCTTGAAAATCTGCTCGAAACCGAGGAATTTCAGGATGGACAGGTTGACGGAGGGGTGCAGCCTGAGTCCTCCCTTGTAGGGTCCGATCGCAGAGTTGAACTGGACGCGGTATCCGCGGTTGACCTGGACCTTTCCGTTGTCGTCCACCCAGGACACGCGGAACATGACGATCCTCTCGGGTTCAACGAGCCTCTCGATGATAGCGTTCTTCTCGATCTCGGGGCGGGCCTCGATGACGGGCTCCAGGGAGACGAGGACTTCCTCGACGGCCTCGAGGAACTCGGGCTGGTCTGCGTTGCGCTGTTTCAGACCGTCGTAGACGGTTTTCAGGTACTTGTTGTTGATTGCCATCACAAATGCCTCAAAGATTTGTTAACGTTTGTATATTGCAGGTAGTATTTAATGTTTGAACATCTAATCGGAAAAATCTAGATGTTTGTTCTTCGATTTTTGGCAATCAATTGTTATTTTCGGTGAATTCAGAGTATAATTCTTCTTTGATTAGACATTTGTCTAATGCATATCTTCCGAACTCCGGACCGGCGTCCGGAGTCCCGGAATACGCGTGTGCGCATCCCTGTCCCATTACATTAGATGAATGTCATGCCGTGACCGTACGGACGCAGGCATCCGTCGTGGATCCTCCTGCATGACATCCTCCTGTCCCGTATGTATTATAGTGATACCTGATGCCAGCGGACCGGTTTTCAGGCAGGGTAACCTTTAATATAAATGAGGTAATCGCGCAAGACATTCAACCGAATATTTCACGGTGATTCAACAATGGCAAACGACGCTAAGAAAGTCATCCGCCTTGACTACAAGGCATACCTGGCAGACATGGACAAACTGTACGACACCACCGACGAGGCCGCAGCGAAGGACGCCGGCATCTACAACGAGAAGGTCAAGTACGAGCCCATGTCCTACATCGTAGGATCCAAGAAGCTCTTCCCCGCCCTCGACAAGGCGATCGCCGACGCAAAGGTCGGAGAGGAGTTCACCGTCGAGGTCCCCTGCGAGGAGGGTGCCGGAGTCAGGAACCCCAAGCTCATCGAGACCCACTCCGTCAAGGACTTCTACAGACAGGAGATCAACCCCTACCCCGGACTCACCGTCTCCCTCGGCAACAGGACCGGAACCGTCATGTCCGTCGGTGCCGGACGTGTCAAGGTGGACTTCAACAACCCCCTGGCCGGCCACGACCTCAAGTACGTCATGAAGGTCACCGAGGAGATCACCGAGAACGACAAGAAGGCGACCGCCATCGTCGAGGCCGACTTCGGCAACGCCGACGACTTCAAGTTCGAGTTCCCCGGAGACAAGGTCGTCGTGACCCTCCCCGAGATCACCAAGTTCCACCAGGAGTGGCCCGTCGCAAGGTTCAGAGTCGTCTCCGACCTCCGCGAGGCCTTCGGTGTCGACACCGTCGAGTTCGTCGAGATCTGGTCCGCCGCCAAGAAAGACGAGACCAAGCCCGCCGACAAGAAGGAGTGAAACCAAAAGGATATAAAGCAGGAGTAAATCTCCTGCTTTGTCCGGTTTCGTCTGGACTCGAAAAACGACTTCCATTCATGGGCAAGTGGCCTAACCTGGATATGGCAACAGCCTCCTAAGCTGTAGGTTGGGGGTTCGAATCCCCTCTTGCCCGCCATGCACTTCATCTTCTCGCTTAGCAGTTTTTTCGCTAGGTTAATATTTCTTACATAGAAAGAAACGGGGTTATCTTCAGATGGATGCTGCAGACTGTAAGCGGTTGGTCTACAAGTACAGATGGGCGATGTTCGCGATCCTCGCGGTCACCTACTTCTTCGTCTATTTCCACAGGATGTCCGTGAACGCGTTGGGGACCGACATGGTCGCCGACGTCGGCAGCGGGTCGAAGGAATATCTGAGCTCCATCTATTTCTGGACCTATGCCCTCATGCAGATCCCCAGCGGGATCCTGTCCGACCGTCTCGGTCCCCGGAAGGCATCGTCCATATTCCTGGCGATAGCGACGGCGGGTTCGTTCATAACGATGTTCGGGGAGAGTTTTCTCGCCCTTGCCGTGGGTAAGGTCCTCATCGCGGCCGGTATGGCCGTCGTATACATCCCCCTTATGAAGATAATCTCGGTATGGTTCGACAAGAAGGACTTCCCCCAGCTCAACGGCATCGTCATAGCCGTCGGGAACGTCGGCGCCCTCGCTGCCTCCGCCCCCCTCGTCTACCTCGCGGAGGCCATAGGGTGGAGGGACGTGTTCCTCCTCCTCGGCATCATAACCATGGCCCTCGCCCTTCTCTGCTTCGCCTTCGTCCGTGACCATCCCAAGAACATCGGTATGCCGGGGATCGAGGAGATCCGTGCGGAGGAGACGGGTGTCGAGGATACGGACCGCAGCGACGGCAAAGTGCCCGTCCTTTCCGGTCTCAGGACGGTCTTCGGCAGCGGAAGGGTGTTCTGGACCATGGCCTTGGCATATTTCCTCGTATACGGCACCATAATGGTGTTCCAGGGGACGACGTCCATCATGTACTTCAAGAGTCATGTGTACGGATTCGCCCTCGCCGCCTGGTTCGTCACGATGATCGGAGTGGGGAAGATCGCCAGCACGATACTCATCGGGCGTCTGGCGAGCAGAGGCCTCGTCCGCTCCAAGAAGAAGGTCATGGCCTTCGGGACATTCGTTTTCATGCTGGTGTGGGCCTTCATATGGCTCTTCGCCGGCGATATAGACAATCAATACGTGTGGTTCGCCGTATGCGGCCTCTTCGGGTTCTTCGGAGGCTTCATGACGCTCTCGTTCTCCCAGGTGAAGGAGTGGTTCCCCATATCCATCTCCGGTACGGCCATCTCGTCGATGAACGTCTTCCTGTTCCTCGGGGCGAGCGTGGCCACCACTGTGGCGGGGATGATCCTGCATAACGTGTACACCCTGGAGAACTACAGTACCCTGTGGGCCGTGATGTTCGCAGCCGCGGCCGCGGCGTTCGTCCTGGTCCTTCTTTCCAAGGAGAGGAAGGAAGGGGACGATATGATCATGCCTTCCGAGGAAGGCCGGTGACGGGATGTCCGACATACGCCGTGTTTCCGTTTGGTATTCCACTGCCTTTTGAAAAAATAGTTAAGTTTAAATATAAATGGATGAGAAAACACATAAAACAATATATGTTTGATTTTTTAGTATTTATACTAAACCGATAGTTCGTAGTCTTTTTTAAATACTAACTATTTTGATATAATATTCGACAGTTGTCTCCATTCTGACTGTCCGGGGGGTCTCTTTCCACCCTGTTTCGGGACCCTCTGTTCCATGAATGGGCAAGGAGGAGTGCGTATGTCAGATAGTGTTTCAGCCAGCGGAAGCTCTGCGGTTTCCGCCGCCCCTGCCGATACCGGTCTGGAGAGATCCATCGACTGGAAGCAAGGGGTCATAATCGCGATGGGTGTGCCCATCCTCATCCTGCCTTCGCTTTATGATCTAGATGGGACCCTGTGGGCCCTGAGTATCGTCATCTGGGTCGTATCCGTTCTCCAGGGATTCCTTCAGAACATGGCGATCGGAGAGATGGCGGCCAACTTCGGAGTGTCCGGTATCGGTGCGTGTGCACAATACGTCTTCACCGACGAGGAGAAGTACAAGGGCAAGAAGGTCAATTGGGGCAAGTTCATAGGTGCGTTCACGGCGTGGTCCTATTGGTTCACATGGACGCCTGTCATACCCATTTTCACTATCATGACCGGAGCCTACCTCCAAGACAGTAATTTCAGCGAATACTTAGGATTCTTAAGCGACGTCAATTCGACCCTGCTCAATCTCATACTGGGTCTCGTGATCTTCGGAACCATCATCTTCATCGGGTCCAGAGGTCTCAACGGAGGCGCCAGGGCCCAGATGGTCCTCGCCGGTATAACCATCATCCCGCTGGTCATCGTGGTCGCCATCCCGTTCTTCAACGGGACCTTCAGTCTGGACAACATAACCGACGGATTCACCCCCGCCGGATGGACATGGAGCGGAAACGACATCTGCATGGTGTTCGGATGCCTCGCGGTCGCCCAGTGGAGCGCATGCGCATGGGAGTCCGCCGCCACATACGGTGCGGAATACAAGAACCCCGGAAGGGACCTGCCCAAGGCCCTCATCTCCTGCGGTCTGATCTGCCTGTTCATGTACTTCATCGTCTCGTTCTCCGTATACGGAACACTCGGACACACGGGTGTCGAGACGACCGGATATGCGACCCTCGCGCCTCTCTGCGTCAGCAACTTCGGTTCCATCGGAGCCCTCGTCGCCCTCATCCTGCTGGTGGCGGGAATGGTCATGCTGATCCAGACCGCGTTCCTCGGTTCCTCCAGGACCTTGTTCGCGATGAGCCAGAACGGGAACATGCCGAGGCTCCTGAGCAAGACCAACAAGAACGGTGCGCCCATCTACGCCATGCTGTTCCAGTTCGCGGTCGGAATGTGCCTCATCCCGCTGGGAACCCCCGGAATGATCCTCGCGGCATCCTCGTTCGGATTCTGCTTCGCTCTGGGTATGGCCATGGTCTGCTTCATCAAGACCCACAGGGACCCCAGGTTCAAGGACCAGCCCAGGGTATGGAGCGCACCGCGCGGATGGTACTACGTGGCCATCGCCCTCGCGATCTATCAGTTCTTCGTGCTGATCCCCTGCCTGGCATACTTCAGCATAGAGGCGTACGGACCCTCGTCCGTCGTGATAGGGGCGATCATCCTGTTGATCTACATCCCGCTGTGGTTCGTACTGCAGCGTTACGAGGCCAAGAACAACGACTCCTCCACACAATGCCGATGACGTCCCTGATCGTCATAGGTCGCATCACAAACAGATTACCGGGACCCTGCCTCCCGGGAAACCTCTTTCCTTCGTTTTCCGTCCGTCTTCCTCTCCGCAGGGATTATCTATCCAACCGAGGATGTTCCATCGTGTTCCTAGTCGTAGATTGCAGGGATTCGTTCGTCTACAATCTTGTCGCATGCCTCGAGTCGGCAGGGGCGGACGTCACCGTCGTGAAGGAGGCGGACGGGGTGCCGTCCCGTCGTGATGTAGAGGCCCTCGTCCTGTCCCCGGGACCGGGCAGGCCCTCCCCCGACAGGGGTTCTTGGAAGGCCTTCGAGAGATTCCGCGGGGAGGTACCCGTCCTGGGCGTGTGTCTGGGTCATCAGACGATCTGCGCCTCGTACGGTGCATCGGTGGTCCGCAGGGGAGGACCCAGACACGGGAAGGTCACAGATATCCGTCATGACGGCAAAGGCATATTGGAGGGGGTCCCTGATCCGTTCCATGCCGTCAGATACAACTCCCTGTGTGCGGACCCGGATACGCTGGAACATCCTCTGGAGGTGGATGCGGTCGACGGATACGGCGACATAATGGCCGTCTCCGACCGTGAGATATCCGTATACGGGCTTCAGTTCCATCCCGAGTCGTTCCTGACCGAGCATGGGCAGGACATCGTGGGGAATTTCGTCAGGGAGGTGGAGCGTTGGAACGTCTGAAGTATGTACCGGCACTGTGGATCTATTCCTCGATGGACCGCAGGGATACCGTTTTCCTCGATTCTTCCATGGGCGGCGGGAGGTCGTATATAGGTCTCATGCCCCACAGGGTGTTCCTTCCCGGGGAGTCCGATGCCGTCGAAGTCCTCGACGGGATGTCCGATGACGACGTCCTGATGGGATATCTCTCGTACGACTACGGCCTCTTCCTCCATGGCATATCTTCGATACATCCGAAGACCCAGATCCCCGATTTCATCCTGGCGGACTTCGACGTGGTCATAGAGGAGGATCCTGTCGGGAAGCGGCTTCATGTCACATGCCGTGGGCGTGTCATGCCCGTATGCGACGAGGAGAGGTTCGTCATGCGTCTCGTAGAGGGTGCGTCCCCTCCGGAGGACATCCCCGGTCACGGATACGATGTCGTCTCCGACATGTCCCGTTCCGATTTCGTCCGTTCGGTGGAGGAGGCGCGTTCCATGATGGCCGAGGGGGAGTTCTACGTCATCAACCTGTCGCGCAGCATCTCCGTCCGCTCCTCCTCCGATCCATTCGGGACGTTCCTCAGACTCAGACGCCTGAGCCCATCCCCCTTCGGCGCATATGCGGACCTATGCGGGATCCAGATCGCCTCTTCGTCGATGGAGATGCTTCTGGACCACAGGGACGGTGTCGTCCGCACCCGCCCCATAAAAGGTACGTCCCCCCGTACCGGCGATTCTAAGAAGGACAGGGACAGCCTGTCCGCACTCCTTTCCTCGGACAAGGACCGCAGCGAGCTGCTGATGGTGACGGATATGGAACGCAACGACATGAACCGTTTCTGCGTCCCGGGGAGTGTGGATGTGGGATCGTTCTTCCGTCCGGAGGTCTACTCCACCCTGTACCATACGGTCTCCGACGTCGTCGGCCGTGTAAGGGAAGGGGTGCGTACGGGGGAGATGGTCTCATGCATGTTCCCGGGCGGATCTGTCACCGGTGCCCCCAAGGAGGTATGCATGGAGGCCATCGATTCCCTGGAGGCATGCAGGCGCGGGATCTATACGGGGTCGATGGGGATCTTCTCCGCGCATATGACCGAGATGAGCATAACCATACGTACCATGGTGCATTCGGGGGACACATACACCATAGGCGTCGGCAGCGGGATAACATACGAATCCGATCCCGACGCGGAGTACGACGAGACGTCGCTGAAGGCGTTGGCCATGCTGAGGTCTCTGGAGGGGTGATGATGGAGCACGATGACGGTTTCTCTTTCGGCATAGGGGCGTTCGAGACCATGCTGGTACATGACGGCAGATGCATCATGTTCGTCAGACATATGGACCGGCTCCGCAGAGCCTTGGAGTCTTTGGGGGTGGGAAACCGCGTGGACCCCCGTATGTTGGAAGACGAGGTCTCCGACGGGCACCTGGACGGCAGGGTCTTGAAGGTGGAGGTCTCGGAAAGGAACGTCGTGATCTCGGACAGACCCGTCCCATATTCCGATGGCGATTATGCCAGAGGGTTCAGGCTCCGCATCCCGGAGGTCAGGAGGAACGAGTCCTCCCCTTTCACCTACATGAAGACCCTTCAATACGGCGACAGTATAATGGAGAAACGCAAGGCGAAGGCGGACGGTTTCGACGAGCCCCTGTTCCTGAACTGCAGAGGGGAGATATGCGAAGGGGCGACGACGAACGTATTCTTCTCCAAGGGCGGGAGGCTGTACACCCCCGAAAAGAGATGCGGACTTCTTCCGGGGACGGTCAGATCCTATGTGATGGAGAAGTTCGGTGCGGAGGAGGGGGTGTTCTTCCCGGAGGATCTACATGGTTTCGACGGATGTTTCGTCACCAACTCCGTCCTGGGCATAATGCCGGTGGCATCCATAGGCGGCGTAGGGTTCCATGACAGGTCCTTGTGCGACGGCATCCGTAAGACGTATCTCCGGGATGTCGAGGATGGGCTGTGATATGCCGTTCGACATCCGTCTTTCGATGTCTCCATACTTTTGATATATCAAAATTTATCAATTTTCAACGAACCTTTAAATACAGCCTTACCCAATCTAAAACATTGGCGTCAATACGTCTGCGGATGTGACAGATGTCCGACATATACGTCAGCGCCTTCGGGGACGGTCACGGACTGTCCGCGTCTAACCACTAACATCATCATAAACTTCTTCCTCCAAGGGGGACGGGAAACCGTCCCCGCATCTATCGGATGTGTTTTGTTATCGGTCGGTACGGGATCGGGTCCTAATGGTCCGCCGGCCGTCTTGTCATGGCATCTGCAAATGTATGTCTGGCTATTGTTCTTTATCGAACATGTTCGCAAACTTTATTAAATCGGAGCCAAAGGGATATGGAAGTGATTTCTATGGGTAGCGGCGACTCCGTTAACGGGATGCTTTACGAAGGGCCGGTGACCGCAGGAAAGGTATACGTCTGTTCCAGGTGTTCCCATCGCTGGGTCGCACGCAAGAAAGGCGGTCTTCCGAAAAACTGTCCAAAGTGCAGATCCACGGTATGGATGAAGGATTACCACATCTGTAAATGCTATAGATGCAACCATAAGTGGGGAACCGTCAACGAGGAGCCCAAGAGGTGTCCCAAATGCCATTCCACCAAATGGGCGGTCCCCGTCAAGACCGGGGAGTCTTCCCCCAGGGTGAGGTCGGTCTCCCGCAGCATGATCGGTCCCGACCTGATGAAGGAGGTCGTAAGGAGATATGCGGAGGGCGAGTCCTGTACCACCATCGCCATAGCGACCGGTATAAGTTTCAGCGACGTCTACGCCATCGTGAAGAGCCACTATGCAGGGGACCACATCCTCGTCTGAGGGATTAATAACGGATACGTCCATCCCTGTGGCATGAAACGTGCGCTGGTCGTCATCGACTATCAGAACGATTTCGTATCTGGCACATTGGGTTCGGAGGCCGCCCGCTCCATAGAGGGGGCGCTTTGTGCCCGTGTGAAGGAAGCAATATCCGATGGATATGACGTGTTCTTCACCCGTGACACCCATGACTCCGGATATCCGGACACCAACGAGGGCTCCCACATCCCTGTGACGCATTGCATCAGGGGTACCTACGGCTGGGAGATCCACGGGAGCCTCAGGGATCTTTCCGAAACGTGCACCGTCATCGATAAGCCGACATTCGGGTCGGATAAGCTGGCACATGTCCTTTCCGACGGAGGGTACGGGGAGGTCGAGCTGTGCGGGGTCGCCACCAACATATGCGTGATAGTCAACGCGGCCCTCATACGTACGGCTCTTCCGGAGGCCGACATCCTTGTCGACCCCAGGTTGGTGGCCAGTTATGACGACTCTCTCGGTCGTGCCGCCCTCGAGGTCATGAAAGGATTCTGCATCGATGTTCTCAAGAGGTCCCGAGCGGGTTCCGGATCATGACCCGTCGGTCCCATCCCCCATGCCGACCTTCCTCTTGGCGGCCATGAGGCCGGCCATCATCAGCAGCGGGAACACCACGGCTATCGCGAGCCCTATCTTCAGGTCGTCTCCGAAGGCCTCGGCCACGAATCCGACCACCGTGGGTCCTCCGGCGCATCCTATGTCCCCTGCCAGGGACAGGAGGGCGTACATGGCCGTCCCGCCCGCCGGTATGGCCGTACCTGCTATGTGGAACGTCCCGGGCCAGAATATCCCCACGGAGAATCCGCATACGGCGCATCCGAGGAGGGCGAACGCAGGCCAGGGGGAGAAGGCCGCCATGGCGAAGCATGCGGTGCACAGGACGGCGCTTCCGATCATCATCCTCCAGAGGTCTATCCTTCCATTCCATTTTCCGTAAAGCGTCCTCGCCGCACCCATGCATACCGCGAACGCGCACAGTCCCGACAGGTCCCCCACGGTCTTGCTCACCCCGAGGGCGGATTCCGCGAATGCCGACGCCCACTGGCTCATCGCATGTTCGCAGGCTCCGGAGCAGACCATCAGGACGATGAACAGCCAGAAGAGCGGCTGCGACGTCAGGGACCTGTAGGACATCCTCTTCCTTTCCGGATGCGCCCCCGGCTCGTCTATCGGTACGAGCATGAAGTAGAGCATGTTGGCCGCCGGGACCGCCGCCCACAGAAGTGCCAGGAGTCTCCAGTCCTTCGTACCGAACGCCGCGAAGAACAGGGTGGAGGCGAGGACGACGACCACCTGACCCCAGCAGAACATGGAATGGACCATGGACAGGGCCCCTCCTCTGCTGTCCTTAGAGCACGACACGATTATGGGGTTTACGAGGATCTGGGACAATCCTCCCCCGGATGCGTATACGACCACGGAGACCAGCAGGCCGACGTACGGATCCGGCATGATGTCCGCCAGGAACGCCATGCAGACGAGCCCTGCCGCCATCACCGCATGGGACAGCACCATGGTGGTCCTGTACCCAAGTCTCCTGACGATCGGGTCGCATACGAGGTCGAACAGGAGCTGTACGGAGAAGTTCACGGTGGTGAGGAGGGTTATCCTCTCCAGAGAAAGCGAGAATTCGTCCGAGAACGTGATGAACAGGAGCGGGGCGAACGTGACGATGATCGCCTGGATCACGTAGGCGGTGTAACATGCCCTCACCGTGTGTCTCTCGTCCGTCCTTATGTTCCCGAACATCGTAAGACCCGCATCCGGACGCTCCGTTATAAAGGGATTCATGACGTCCCGGAGGACGTGTCCAGCATCTTTATCTACAACCTCCTGATAGACTGGAATCCGCACATGACAGACGAAAGGTACGGTAAATGCGACGTATGCAGGTACTGTGTCCACTCGGACGAAGACTGGGCCTGCATGATAAACAACAAGGTAGTGAGTGCCAAACAATCATGTCCCAGATACCGTCCGGGATGCTGCGAGAACTGTTCCCATGCCACCATAGAGTTCGGGAACGCCGTATGTGGCATCACGAAGCAGCCCACCGACATCCTGAACGTCTGCGATAAGTACGACCCCTGCGGAAGGCTCTCCCTGAACGATCAGTAAGTGGAGGTCCTTTTCTTCCTCAGGTCCAGGGCGTTCTTCACGCTCATCTTGGCCGCGCTCTTTCCCGCCACGGCGTTCTTGGCCGATTCCGGTACGCCGAGATACACGATGTTGTCCGTGACGCCCGTCATGGACCTCATGTGTCTTCTCACCGCGGAATAATCCCTCTGCAGGTCACCGATCACCCCGTTCACCAGACCCGTCAGCCCGTAGAGGTTCTTCCTCACGTACTCGTCGCGGTTTCTGAAGTCCGTGCACTCCTGCAGGAACGGGTTGTAGGTCCCGTCCATGAAGTCGTCCTCCAGGTCGTCTATGGCGTCCATCACGTAGACGGCGGCGGTGAGGTCGGTGAACAGGGACCTGAGTTCCGGGAAGTCCGAATCGCCGGCTATGTCGCTGAGGGGCTCCGTCAGGGCCTTTCCGAACTCCTTCCCCATCCTTACGGCGTCGCTGCACCCGTCCAGTTCCATGTCGCGGAGACGCCCGAACCCCCTGCCTACGATCCCGTCGTATTCCGGATACATCGACTCCGCCTTGGATATCGCCCTTCCGAGCGTCAGGTCTATCAGGTCGGTCTTGACGGACGGTTTGTCGGTCCTGTCGTCCACCAGCTCCCATTTCGTGAGGAGGACGGTGTATGCGGCCATCTTCCGGAAGATGTCCGAGTCCGCCTTCGGTCCGCGGAATACGCACCGGACGGATTTGGGGGTTCCTTCGAACTCCTGCACATCCCCGGCCACGGCGTTGAGGACGATGGTATTGAATGTCATGTCGTAGTTGACCGTCGCCGTACTGACCAGACCGAAACCGGCCTTCAGCTGATGGCAGGTCTCGCAGTAGTATTTCTGGTACGCAGCACGTTCCGGGGACGGCATGCGCGAGTATAACGGGACGGTGTAACCGAACATATCGGGACGTCTATCGCACATGCTACTTAAATCATCGACGTGTAAGATTTGAATATTTTATCTATATTTATTCCTGTACTCCCGTCGCATATATTTTTATTTATAAAGGGGGACAAAACCATTTTAATAGACGGAACCATTACGCAGACTATCTAGCCAGCAATTGGCAGGGTGAGTTAATGTCACAGTCTGTCGAAGATCTAATCGCTTCCTACACTAGCCAGTCGCCCCTCGCCTTTACCGTCATGGCCATCCAGACCGGCGAAGAGGAGAAAAAAGACTACAATGCACCTAAGAACGCCGAGCAGAACCACGGGGACGCCAAGTGCGAGTACCCCTGTTGCAGCGAGAGGGGATACTGTGCGACCCCTGCACAGCACGCCGCCTGCATAGGTCTGATCGTAGTATGCTGCATGTGCTGCTGCTATGTAACAGACGGGTTCAACGGTATTTGGACCTGGTGGCCCTTCTGATCTGAAGAACCGGCTACACCATGAGCCGCTTCCTTTCGGTCATAATAAAACCCACCCTTGCCTGCAACATGGGGTGCAGGCATTGCTATCACACCCCCGAGGAGAGATCCTCGGGAGGTAGGATCTCTTTTGAAAGGTTGGAGAAGTTATTCCGTCTTGTATCCGAGGAGTACGACGGAGCATGGTTCATATGGCACGGCGGGGAGCCCCTTACGCTCCCGTTCTCTTTCTTCAAGAAAGCCATAGAACTCCAGGAGAAGTATTTCGGCACGGGTAAGGTGGGAAACACCATCCAGACCAACGGTCTCGCCTTGGATAACAGGATGGTGAAGTTCTGTAAGGAGAAGATGATAAACATCGGTATCTCCCACGAAGGTCCGTGTGCCGACATCCTGAGGCATGACGGCCGCAGGATAGAGGACCTCATCGTCGGTCTGAGCGACAAGGAGAGGGCATTCGCCGTCAGCGCCACCATCTCCAAGGAGAGCCAGTCGAGACAGGCCGAGATCTACGATCATTTCAACGGGATAGGGGCGTCCATCAGCATGGTCCCGGTCATCCCGGCAGGATGCGCCGCGAAGAACCCCGGACTCGTCCCCGATCCGGACGAGTACATACGCGGCAGCATAGAGGTCTTCGACAAGTGGTTCAACGACCCGGACGCCAGGATACCTCTCGCTCCCCATTATCTGTACGTCCTCACGGCCCTCGGAGACCCGCAGCCGTCCGACTGCGCCCACACCTCATGTCTTACCAAATGGGTCTGCATCTATCCCAACGGCGACCTGTATCCCTGTGCCAAGGCCTGTCCGGAGGAGTTCCGCATGTGCAGCATCGACGGGATATCGCACATGTCGGACGCATTCCGTACGGACGGGTTCGCGAGGATGCTCAAGGGCTCCATAGAGAGGAGGGCCAAGTGCCAGTCCTGCGATATCTACGACTACTGTCAGGGCGGCTGCAGCATCGATGCGTATTATCAGTGCGGTATAGGGAACCGCGACGGGGACTCCTGCCGCATATACCGCGACGTGTTCCGTCACGTGAAGAAAGAGGTCGATGCGGTCATATCGGAGAAGAAGGACCTCTCCAGACTCAATCCGATGGTGAGGGACGCCATACTCGGTAAACTCGTCAACCCCATGATAAACGGGGTATGACGGCCTCCGGTATGGGTGTAAGGTGTTTCCGGGCCGGTTCACTCCCTGACGCCTATGGCGCTGACCATTATCTTCACGCCTTTCGGCAGGGCCGCCACCTGGACGCAGGACCTGGCCGGGAAAGGCTGTCTGAAGTGCTCGGCATAGACGAGGTTGACCTTGCCGAAGTCCTCGATGTCGGTAAGGTAGACCGTCACCGAGACGGCCCCGTCCTCCTTCACGCCGGCGGCTTTCAGGACGGCCCATACGTTGCAGAGTGCCAGTTCGGTCTGTTTCTCGATGGTCTCCGGTATCTCCCCCGTCCTGGGGTCTATGGGTATCTCCCCCGCCGTGAAGACCATGTTCCCGGCTACGATCGCCTGGGAATACGGCCCTACGGCCATCGGGGCCTTGTCCGTGTTCACAGTATCCGTCATATCACTCGCTGTCCTTTCCGATCTCGTTGATGTCGTACGGCACCCTCTGGTACACATAGTAATTGAGCCAGTTGGTGAAGATCAGGTTGGCCGTGCTCCTCCAGTTCATGACCGGGTCCTTCGAGGGGTCGTCGTCCGGGAAGTAATGGTACGGTATGTGGGGGTTCATGCCCTTTCCCAGGTCCCTGTAGTATTCGTACGACAGGGTCTTGGCGTCGTACTCCATGTGTCCTGTAATGAACACCTGTCCGGAATTCTCGCTTACGACTATCCCCACCCCGGCCTCGTCCGAGACGGCGATGATGTGGAGATGGGGGTTCCTTATGATGTCCTCCGCCCTGACCTCGGTATGTCTCGAGTGGGGGAACCAGAAGATGTCGTCGCACCCTCTCAGGAGGGGGTCGTCCCTGACGATCGCCTTGTGGGCGAAGACCCCCGACATCTTGGACTCGAGGGGATATTTGGGGATGCCGTAGTGGTAGTTGAGTCCCGCCTGCGCCCCCCAGCATATGTGCAGGGTGGAGAAGACGTTCTTCTTCGACCATTCCATGATCTGGCACAGTTCGTCCCAATAGTCGACCTCCTCGAAGTCTATGTTCTCCACCGGGGCCCCTGTTATGATCATGCCGTCCCATTTCCTGCTCTTCACGTCGTCGAAGCGGTCGTAGAACCTGTCCAGGTACTCCTGGGACGTGTTCTTCGACACATGGGAGGACATCTGCAGGAGACGTACGTTGACCTGGAGGGGGCTGTTGGACAGGAGCCTCATTATCTGGATCTCCGTCTCCACCTTGGTGGGCATGAGGTTCAGTATCAGCAGGTCCAACGGACGTATATCCTGCGAGGCCGCGCGGTTCTCGCGCATGACGAACATGTTCTCGTTCTCGAGAACTGTCGCGGCCGGAAGGTCGTTCGGTACTTTTATCGGCATACGATGTCACTCCTGAGGATGTCCCGCATGGCGGGGTCTCAGTCGAAGATCCCCATGCTCACATACTTGTCGCCGCCGTCCGGCAGGATGGCGACGATCTTCTTGCCGGGATTCTCTTTGGCGACCTCCAATGCCATGAAGACGTTGGCGCCTGCGGAGATCCCTGCGAATATGCCCTCCTCCCTGGCGAGGCGCTTGGTCGTGTCGATGGCATCCTGACCCTTCACGGTCCTGATCTAGGAGATGACGCTCCTGTCGAGGTTCTTGGGTACGAAGTTCGCTCCGATGCCCTGGATCTTGTGGGGTCCTGCCTGTCCGGACGTCACGAGTGCGCTCTCGGCAGGCTCCACAGCTATCGTCTTGGCGTCCGACCCGGCGTCTTTCAGTGCCCAGCCGATCCCGGAGATGGTCCCTCCGGTCCCGAATCCGGCCACCACATAGTCCACGTCGGGCAGGTCCGCAAGGATCTCCCTTCCGGTCGTGGATCTGTGGGCGAGGATGTTCGCGGGGTTGTCGAACTGTCCGAGGCTGATGGATCCCGGGGTGGCCTTCAGGAGCTCCTCGGTCTTGTCGAGGGTCCCCTTCATCCCGAGTTTTCCGGGGGTGAGGACGAGCTCCGCACCGTAGGCCTTCATGTACGCCTGCCTCTCCTTGGACATGGTGTCGGGCATGACGAGGACGCATCTGTATCCGCGGGCGGCCGATATCATGGCGATGGCGATGCCGGTGTTTCCGGAGGTGGGTTCGATGATGGTCCCTCCTTGTCTCAGGAGTCCCCTGGCCTCCGCATCGTTGATCATGGAGAGGACGGCGCGGTCCTTTATGGATCCTCCGGGGTTCTTCCCCTCGATCTTCACGTATACCTCGCTTCCTGCGGGAGCGATCCTGTTGAGTCTTACGAGAGGCGTGTTGCCTATAGCCTCGGTGAGCGATCTGTATATTGCCATATCTATAACGATTGACAATGCAATATAAATCTTAATTCATACCCAAACTATCATTTTAATTCATATATGAATATTGAAGGGATTCTATTCTGGACGGGACGAAAATATTCCTGTGTGATTCAGAACATGGTAGAGGATTATTCACTTAGTGCGGTCATCTATAGTTAATCGTTAACTTTAAGAGAGTATCCGTTTAGTGTGTATCATGGGGGACTCGGCGTATACGGATTCGGACAGGAAGCATCTTTTGGCATGTACGGTCTCCGGTGCGTTCATAACCCCTCTGATGAGCACGATGATGAACCTCGCGCTCATGTTCATAGGCGACGAGTTCTCCGTCGGATCCCACGACCTCGGATACGTCAACACGATGTTCCTCCTCGGCTCCGTGATAGCCATGGTCCCCTCCGCAAGGCTGGCCAGCATCTACGGGATGAGGAAGGTGTTCCTTCTGGGTCTCGTCATAACGGGCGTCACCTCGTTCCTTGCGATGCTGAGTCCCGGTTTCGCATTCTTCGTGGCCATGCGTTTCGCCATAGGGTTCGGGTCGGCCATGATCGGGGTGACGTCCATCGCCATGCTCACCTACGTGTTCCCTCGGGAGCGGCGCGGATGGGCCATAGGCATCAACACGACCTCGGTGTACATAGGTCTCTCCCTTGGACCCACGATCGGGGGCCTGGTGTCGGACGCCGTCGGGTGGAGGGCGTGTTTTGTCATAGTGCTGGCACTCGTCATCGTCTCCCTGTTCTTCGTATCCAACTTCAGAAAGGAGGTCACGCCCACGCCGGAGGAGGCCATGGATTGGAAGGGATCGGTCCTCTGGTCCGTATCCGTGTTCGTTCTGATGTTCGGCGTCATAAACATCACCTCGGTTCTCGCCGCAGGCATGGTGGTCGCAGGACTGGGACTGTTCCTGGTGACCGTATGGTATCTGCGGAGGTGCGGCAGTCCCGTCCTCAACCTCCGTCTCTTCGGGATAAGGATGTTCAGCAGGTCGAGCGTGGCGGCGTTCATGAACTACGGCGCCTCCTACTCCGTGGCGTTCTTCATGTCCCTGTATCTCCAGAGCATCGGGGCCCTGACCGCCTCGCAGGCGGGGGCCCTCATGCTCGTGCAGCCCGCCGTGCAGGTCCTCCTCACCGCCAGGATGGGTGCCCTCTCGGACAGGATGGGGGACAAGCGCATACTGCCCACCCTCGGTATGCTGATCGTCAGTTTCGGTGTCGCCATGTTCCTCTTCCTGGGGACCGAGTTCTCGCTGCCCTATGTGGTGCTGATGATGCTCATCATAGGCGTCGGCATGGGGATATTCTCGTCTCCCAACACCTCCGTCATAATGTCGTCCGTCCCGGGCAAGTACCGGGGGGAGGCGTCGGGCGTCGTATCCGTCGTACGTCAGACCGGGATGATGGTCTCGATGAGCATAGCCATGGCCTCCATAGCGGTCATAATGGGGTCCACGGACAATCTGGGACCTTCCACCTACGGCGACTTCGTCGACACCATGCGCCTCGCATTCTCCATCTGTCTCGGCATGTGCGTGGTGGGGATCCTGTGTTCCTGGTTCAGAGGGAGTACGGATGAGGAATGCCTTAAATCGATTTGAGGGTCCTTTAAACTCGAAAACTCCTAAATATTCGTTTTTTACATGAACGGACGATGGACAAGGCTAAGATGGAGGCCGCGAGGCGCAACTACAATTTCCAGAAGGTCATCGCGGCAGTCGGATTCATCCTGATGTCCGGGAAGTTCCTGGCATACTACATCACCGGTTCGGTGGCCATCCTGACGGACGCCATGGAGAGTATAGTCAACGTGGTCGCGGGGGTCATCGGCCTCTACGCATTGTACCTCACCATGAAGCCCGCCGACGATTCCCATCCCTACGGACACGGGAAGATCGAGCTCATCTCATCGTCCATAGAGGGGAGCATGATCTCCATCGCCGGTGCCCTGATAATCCTGGAATCCGTTGACAGGTTCCTCCATCCGTCCGACATAAACTCGCTGGACATCGGATTGGTCATCGTCGCCGTCGCCGCACTGGTCAACTTCGCCATGGGGTACACGGCTATAAGGATGGGCAGGTCCACCAATTCGGTAGCCCTCGAGGCCAGTGGCAAGCATCTCTGCAGCGACACATATTCTTCCGTCGGGATCCTTCTCGGCCTAGGCATAGTGTATGCCGGGAATGCATTGGGATACGATCTGGGTATTTTCGACCCCATCATGGCTTTGATCTTCGGTGCCGTCATCGTGGTGACGGGTGTCCGCGTCCTGCTGAAATCCATGAACGGCATCATGGACAGTGCGGACATAGAGGTCCTGAGGGTCGTCACCCGCTGCATCAACCACGAGAGGGACGAGAACGTCATCGACGTCCATCATCTGAGGGTCGTCAGATACGGGTCGTCCGTCCACGTGGATGCCCACATGACCGTCCCCGGACGTCTGACCGTGGAAGAGGTCGAGAAGATAGTCGACCGCTTCTCCAAAGCCATCAAGGACCAGCTGGGCGACGATGTGGACATAACGTTCATGGCGGAGTCCTGCGACAACATGTTCTGCAGATACTGTCAGGACGAGGGTTGCGACCACCGTGCCGTCGGTTTCGTGGATATAAAATATCTGGGTATCGACACGGTCATCAAGAACGACACCCATTATCTCAAGGCCGTGCGCGGAAGGAACGAGCGCATATCGGATACCAAGGATGAAGGGAAGAACGGCGAATGACCTGTTCCGGGGGCCACTATTTTCTACTCGGAACGTATACGCTGGAACATGTTCGGAATCGGTAACAGGGACGTTCCGGAGAAGATCCGCGAAGCAAAGCTGTCCAAATGGTACGGGACGCTTTCCGATACAGACAAGGTGAAGCTGAACCGTTACATGGACGGGGCCGATCCCTCCAGCGCATCCGCTTTCATATGCTCCGTATCCAAACTCGCCAACGACGATCACAACTACAAGTTCGTGGCCTTCCTCGCCGAGAGCACGGAAGACATAAGGATGGATGGCATCCAGAGGTTCTACGTCAACGAGGTGTCGATCCCGGCCCTGTACAACATGGAGGAATACGACCGCTGCGACAAGGCGTGCGACAGGGGTCTCGCCCTTCTCAAGGAGAAAGGGGTCATGGAACGCGTCTTGAAGGATAACGGCGGGGTTCTGCCCGAATCCCTCTACTGCAGGAATTACAAGCTCAACGTGGCCGTAGGGGTCCATTACGACTACGACGAAGGGGACAGACTCCTGGAACAGTTCGAGAAGGACGGCCTGATCAGTCACGAAGAGGTGGAGTACAGGAAGCAGGGGATAAAGACCTTCAGGCTTCAGAAGACGTTCGACTCGATATTCTCCATCAAGGAGAAGGACGAATGAGGGACCTCCACCCTATCTGAGGGACCACGTCTACGGCCGGTTCCTCGTAAGGGTGTATCCTGTCTATCGTTTCCAAAACTCTTTCCAGGTCTTCTTTTCCGACCACGAATTCCAGACGGACCTCGTCCTCCACGGATATCTCCCCGACCTTCCCTATGAACGGATGGGACCCCTCCTCCGTCTTCCAGGTCCCTTTGACCGGGAAGTAGCGGAAGGAGCGGCGGTATCCGGGGTAGACGGGTTCCATGACACCGTCTATGGCGTCCATCAGCATCTCCAGGTGGGATGCCGGCACATCCACTCCGATGCCGTAGACCTCACTCGGACCCGTCACCGGCCGCGGCCTCCTTCTCGGCTATGATGCGGTCGATGTTCGCTATACGCTCGTCGATGTTCTTCATGGCCTTCTTCGCCCTTCTTTTCAGGAAGGATACGCTCAGGAGGGTGGCCAGCATGTTCGTGAGCGGGAACTCGTACGCGAATCCGGCCACGATGCCGGTGGCCTTCTTGATATCGGATATGGAGTTGATCTTGTGGATCAGGGAGTTGTTCTCGACCTCGGGGAGTTTTCCCCTGAGGGCCTTGTACATCAGCTTCTGCCCTCCCCACACGACCTCCATGCTCCATTGGACCTGTCCCAGCACCGGTGCGGGGGTCCCCACGGGGACGGTCTTCTTGCGGAGGATGGCCTTCCTCAGGTCGTCCTCGGTCCTTCCTTCGAATTCCGTCCAATTGTATCCGGCCGTGAAAAGCGAATGTGCATCCGATCCGGATGTGGCGGCCCATTTCCCGGGATGCCTGTCCATGATGCATTGTGCCAGATAGTTGGAGTACGGGTCGGGATGTCCGCCGTTGATGACTTCGAACCCCTCTATGGGGAGATCGAATATCTTCTCCTGCATACCGTCCACATGGACACTGAACGGGTGGGGTGCGATGGCCAGACCTCCCTGTTCGTGTATGATGTCCACGGCCTCTTCCGGAGACAGCCATTTCTTCAGTTTCTCTGTCAGCCAGAGGCCTATGACCTCCCCTTGGTCGGTCATGACCTCGTCGCCGACCACCACGTCGATGTCATCGAACTTCTTGGCGTATTTCTGTGCCAGGATCCCTCCTGCGACCTCGTTGTGGTCGGTGATGCAGAGGACGTCGAGCCCTCTTCTCCTGGCATCGTCGACCTGTTTCGCCGGATCGATGACGGACTCCGGAAAACTCATCAGTCCCAGACTGTTGAATCCGGAGTAGTCCGTATGGACATGGGTGTCAGCCTTTCCCATCCTTTCCATGCGTCATGGTAGTTTATCGACCTATTTCAAATTACACTTAACTTCAGTAGATATGGTGCGACAGTATGTTCCAGATGCCTAACGGGAGGATGGGTCAGGACTGCTCGGCGTAGTAGTATTCGCCTACGGACTTCTGGGTCCTGTCCAGGTTGGATCCTTCTTTATTTATCCTGGGTCTGTGGGTGTCCGCATCGCGTCTGAACGTTATGTCGACGGATTTCAGGAACTTGTTCATGCCCTCGCGCATCCTGTACGGTCCCTCCGCGATACCGTGGTGTCCCGGTTCCCCGCCGAATACCATGAGCGAATCGGAGACCATGTCGATGAAGTAGATGTCGTGGTCCACGATGAGTGCGCTGCGCCCGGTCTTCTCCATCATCCCGCTTATGCACTTGGCCGCCTCCATCCTCTGATTGGAATCGAGGTATGCGGACGGTTCGTCCAGAAGATAGATGTCGGCATCCTTCGCGAGGCACCCTGCGATGGCGACCCTCTGGAGTTCTCCTCCGGACAGGTTCTTCATCTGCTTGTCCATCAGGAACTTGATGGCCAGGGGACCGATCACCTGGGTGTCGAAGAACCCGCTGGTGACCTGGTCGTAGTTTATGGCGCACAGGTAGTCCTGGACGGTGCCGTCGTAGTCCTGGGATATGTACTGGGGCTTGTAGGAGATCCTCATGATCCCGTTGACGCATCCTTTGTCGGGTTTGATCTCCCCCGCCAGCATCTTGACGAAGGTGGTCTTACCGGTGGCGTTAGGGCCGACGACCCCTACCGATTCCCCGATCTTCACCGCTCCGCTGTTGACATCCAGCTTGAATTCGCCGAAATCCTTGGAGACGTCTTCGAAGTCGATGAGGGTGGGTGTGTCCCACTCCCCGGACGGTGCGGAGACGGCGAACTCGATGGGTCTCTCCCTGAACCTGATGTTCTCCTCGGGCAGGTAACCCTGCAGGTAGACGTTGATGGCGGTCCTCACCTGTCTTCCGAGCGTGAACACTCCGTATGCGCCCTCCGACCCGTAGACCAGGTTGACGTTGTCCGCCAGATAGTCCAGGATGGCGAGGTCGTGTTCTATGACCACGACATACTTGTCCTCGCCGGCCAGGCTCTTGATTATGCGGGCCATCTTGACCCTCTGGTAGATGTCGAGGTAGGATGTGGGCTCGTCGAAGAAGTAGATGTCCGCATCCTTCATGCACGTGGCCGCCATGGCGACCCTCTGGAGCTCTCCTCCGGAGAGTTTGGTGAGGTCCCTGTCGATGACCTGTTCCAGACCGAACGTCTCCACGGCCTCCTCCAGACTCATCCTCTCCTGGGTCTTGCTCAGGAGGTCCCTGACGACACCCTTGGTGACCTTGGGGAGCTTGTCCACATACTGGGGCTTCATGGCCACCTTTATCTTCCCCGCATACACGTCGCTGAGGTAGGGGTAGATGTCGGTCCCCTTGTAGCGGGCAAGGACCTCTTCCTTGGTGGGAGGGTTGTCGTAGTTCCCGAGGTTGGGCACCACTATCCCGGACAGGATGTTGATGGCGGTGGTCTTTCCTATCCCGTTGGGTCCGAGGATACCGGTGATCATACCCTTCTTGGGGACGGGGAGCCTGTAGAGGCGGAAGGAGTTCTCCCCGTACTGGTTGACCATCTCGTCCTTGAGTTCGTCGGCCAGCCCTATGATCTTGATCGCTTTGAACATGCACTTGTTGGCGCATATGCCGCATCCCTGGCACAGCGTCTCGGAGATGATGGGTTTCCCCCTCTCCCCGAATTCGATGACATTCACTCCCGTCCTGATGAGCGGACAGAACTTGTAGCATTCCTTGTTGCATTTCTTGTTCTGACATCTGTCGAACAAGACCGCCGCGATCCTCATGATGCGACCCATCTATCGCAGTTATAAATATAATTCGCGTGCGCGGGCGGAAAAGGTCCGGTACAGGACCGGTATCCGGAGACCGTGTCATCCCGCGGCGGGGCGGTACACGCCGCCGACCGACTGGGTCCTTGTCTTATTTTTTATATCTGCACGACTTGTTTCGTGACATACCCACAGTGTTAAAGGGGGAACAATTTTGGATAAGAAGACCGAAACCGCTCCATCATCCGGAAGTACGGGACCGTCGGGGGCCGACAGGGGTCCGGGCAATCCCCATTCATTCGAATGGCTGACCGACGATATGTCCGCATCGCTCGATACCGTCCACCGTGTCGACAAAGAGGGATTCCTCTATGAGATGGACTGCAGCTACGACTACTACGGCAACCCCTACATCACTTCTCTCATGGAGAAATTCGGCGTCTATGACGCCGGGTGCTCCGCATTCGTCACCTTCAACGAGACGGGGGACAGCGTCCTGACCGCCAGGAACTACGATTACAGGCACACGGATGCCGCCGGAGGATATACCGGTCTGAACGTCGCCATACACTGCGCCCCCGATGGGAGATACAGGTCCGTGGCCATCGCCGACGCGTATTGGCTGGATTCCGATAACGCGACGTTCTCCGCAGGGGTCCTGGACGACGGCAGGACCGACACCTCCATGCTCGTGATGCTTCCGTACGTATGTGTGGACGGGATCAACGAGAAGGGGCTGACCGTATCCATCCTCAAACTCGACGTCAAGGAGGGGGAGTCGTCCGTGGACCAGAAGGATGCGGGGAAGATCTCTATCGGGCATTCCGTTCTGACACGTTACATATTGGACGGATGTGCCACGGTGGATGAAGCTGTCGCCATGGCCGGGGACTACAACATCAAGGGGGTGTTCGGCATGGACTTCCACATATTCGTGACCGACTCCACCGGCGCCTCCGCCGTATTGGAGTGGCGCTACAACAAGCTGTGCGTCACCAAGGTGGATGCCGTCTCCAACTTCTACTCCGGATTCGACGATGCCGAGGACTACTACAAGAACGGTGTCCTCATGGAGAACGTGGTGCGCCTGGAGAACTCCGTGAAGGAATACAAGTACGGTTTCGGTCACGGGTACCACCGTCTCACCGGGATAGTAAGCGCATTGGAGCGTTACATCGACTTCTCCCGGGAGGACCGTGCCGCCAAGATGACGGGGGAGCAGGCCATGCGCATCCTGAGCGTCGCCGCACAGGATCCCGGGACCGAGGCGACGTCGATGACCCAGTACAGCGCCGTCTACGATTCCAAGACTCTCAGCGCGACCGTGTGCATGCATCAGGATTACGGCTCCGTCTTCAGGATAACCCTGGACTGAGACCGTCGTGCGGACGCGGAATCAAATCCCTTTCAACGGACGGGGTCCTTCGGATGCCCGTCCGGTCATTTTATAATACATCCTCCGGCGGAGGTCCGGTGCCGTACTTTCGGAATCCCGATATCGAAAGAGATCTGTTGACTGTAAGGATGCGATGGAAACATTAAGAGGAGACCCGGTGTCGGATCCCGTAAAAATAGGAATCGAAGAAACAAGGTGTTTATGGAGGAACCGGGGAACAGGTCCCCGGTTAAGTGATTTGTCTCGTTGAAAGTGGCCTCTTGCTTCTTTATTTGAAGCATAGGAGGCAAGAGGCCACTTTTAACGAAATCGTTTCAAACAGTCACAGGGGCGACCATCTTCTCGTAGACCCTCTTGTATCCGAGGAATCCGATGGCGGTGATCGCGACGCATGCGTCCATGATGATGTTTCCGATGAGGTCGAGACCGCTCACGATGTTGAGGGCGACCAGGCCGACTGCAGAGAATATCCAGATTACGGATGCTGTGTAGAAGTCCATTCTATTACCTCTTTCCTTTTTCATGAACAAGTTTTGCATCCATGCCGTCCGTCGCCGGACGCTGAGTCCGCATGACTTCCAGGCCATGCTCTTTATGTGCCGAAACTTGTCAGATGTTTCAGTAATCTACTGATGTAATTCCGTTGATTTATACGTTCGTAGTAAAATTAATATACTATTTGTGTTGGATATAAATACCGTTTATATATTCTACACATAACCTTCATACCCGTTAGGTCCATTCCGGCCGTCTCGAAACCATAAAGGTGTGTTCGGAGGATTCGGATATCATGGAGGGAACGTCGGGTACCAAGGTCCTGCTGAGCGACCCGAAGGTCGCCATACCGGCCCTGGCGGTACCTTTGGCCGTAGCGATATTCGTCCAGAACTTCAACAGCATGGCCGACACCATGTGGGCCGCATGGCTGGGGGGATCCGCCGTAGCAGGTCTCGGATTGGCATATCCCCTCTATGCGGCCATAGTGGGCATCGGCAACGGTCTCGGCATAGGCGTCGCCGCGGCCATCGCCAGATGCGTCGGGCTTTCCGACAGGGAGGGGGCCACCCGTTCCGCCGGCCAATCCCTTCTTCTGGCACTTGCGGCATCCGTCCTCGTGGCCGTCCCCTTGGTCGTATTCGCGGAACCCCTCATGTATGCGTTCGGTGCCGGGGAGGCCGGTCCGGACGCCGTCGCCTACGGGATGCCGATCTTCGCCGGGAGCTTCTTCGTCATAGCCGGGTCCGTCATGTCGGGCGTCCTCAGGGGCGAGGGTGTGGCCCGCCGTTCCATGGTCATACAGGTGGCGGGGGCTCTCTTCAACATGGTCTTGGACCCCGTACTGATGTACGGTCTGGGCATGGGTGTCGCCGGGGCGGGGTTGGCCACGGTGGCCGCCGGTGCACTCTCGTTGTGTCTGGGTCTTTACTATTACGTCGGTGCGGACGATATGTACGTGAGGTTCCGTATCAGGGACCTGAGGCCCGATTGGCCTGTGGCGAAGGAGATCCTGTGCGTCGGTCTTCCGGAATCCGCCGAGTACATGGTCATGTCCCTGATCAACATACCCATGAACTACATCATAGTCGGGGTGGGGGACCCCAACGTGGTCGGTACCTACACCTCGGCATGGAGGGTGGGTTACATGGTCCTCATCCCGTGTCAGGCCCTCAGCGGAGGCGTGGTGTCGGTGTGTTCGACGGAATACGCCCGCGGCCGTGCCGACCTCGTCGCGGAGGCCTACCGTTTCACCGCCCGCCGCTCCGTACTCCACACATTCTATCTCTCCGTACTGCTGGCACTTCTGTCCTATCCGATAGCGTGCATGTTCACGGCGTCGGACGACATATCGTACCTCCGGGACAACATGACCGTCTGCCTCCTCTGCCTGGCGGCCCTTCTCCCCATGATGTCCATGGTGTTCGTGGGTTCCGCCTTCCTCCAATCGCTGGAACATTCGGAGATCGGGTTCCTGTCGTCGCTGATACGCAACATCCTGATGGTGTCCGGATACTTCGCCATGGCGGCGGTCTTCCGCAGCACCGAGGCCATCTGGGTCATCATGGCGGTCATAGAGGTCGCGGGAGGGGCCCTCATGGCCTGGCTGGCGAAGGTATACATCGGCAGGTTCGGGGATTCATGCCTCCGCGGAGGTACAGGCAACACATCCTGACCTCCGCGCGTGCACACTCTTATAAGGAGAATGCGTCGTTACCCCTCAACATATGTCGAAAGTCCTTGTAAACATCGCATGGCCCTATGCGAACGGACCCATCCATCTGGGACACGTCGCGGGCTCTCTTCTCCCACCGGACATCTTCGCCCGCTACAACAGGCTCCTGGGCAACGAGGTCTGGGTCGTCGGAGGTTCCGACCAGCACGGCACCCCCATCACAGTCACCGCGGACAAGGAGGGCGTCACCCCGGAGGAGGTCGCCGACAGGTACCACGCCATGAACAAGAAGGCGATAGAGGACCTGGGGATCGAGTACACCCTCTATTCCAAGACCCACTCCCCCGTCCACTCCGAGATCACCCAGTGGATGTTCAGGACCCTCCTGGACAACGGATACATCTACACAAAGGACGAGGACGAGTACTACTGTCCGAAGTGCAGGAAGTTCCTCCCCGACAGGTATGTGGAGGGGACGTGCCCCAACTGCGGCATGCAGGACGTCCGCTCCGACCAGTGCGACAACTGCGGCACCACCTTCGTCCCGGGGGACGTCATCGACCCCCACTGTACCCGCTGCGGCACCAGGCCCGAGGTCAGGTCCTCCACCCAGTTCTTCCTGAAGCTGTCCGCCTTCGAGAAGCCCCTCCTGGAGTTCCTGGACGACAAGAAGTACTGGAGGCAGAACGTCAGGGCGTACACGCAGAACTTCCTCAAGGGCGGTCTCAAGGACCGCGCCATCACCAGGGACATGTCCTGGGGCATACCCATCCCGGTGGAGGGCGAGGAATGGAAGGACAAGGTGATCTACGTATGGTTCGACGCGGTCATCGGATACCTCAGCACGACCATCGCCCACTCCAGGGACATCGGGCAGCCCGATTACTGGAAGACCTTCTGGGAGAATCCCGACTGCAAGCACTACTACTTCATCGGGAAGGACAACATCCCGTTCCACAGCATCATCTGGCCCGCCATGCTCATGGGTATGAGGCAGGGACTCAACCTGCCTTACGACATCCCGGCCAACGAGTACCTCATGTTCAACGGCGGCAAGCTGTCCAAGAGCAGGAAGGGCGCCGTCACCGACGCCGAATCCATGATCCCCCGGGACATGCCCCGCGTCCTGGAGAAGTTCGACCCCGAGGAGATCAGGTACTATCTGTCCATCATCATGCCCGACACCCACGATGCCGAGTTCTCCTGGTCCGACATGGAGACCAAGGTCAACAGCGAGCTCGTCGCGGCCCTCGGGAACCTGTACCACAGGTGTCTCAGCTTCACCTACAAGAACTTCGGCACCATCCCGGAGAACGACAGCCCCGACGAGAAGGTGTCCTCCGAGATATTCAAGACGTACACCGAGTACGAGAGGTTCCTCTCCGCATGCGACTTCAAGAAGGCCCTGCAGGCGGTCATGGGTCTGGCGCACTTCGGGAACGAGTACTTCAACTCCTGCACCCCGTGGAAGCTGGTGAAGGAGGACAAGGCCGCCTGCGGCAGGGCCCTCAACGAGAACCTGAGGATCATCAAGGCCCTCGCCATCATGGCATGGCCCTTCCTGCCCAGGTCCTCCGAGAAGATCTGGGACTACATGGGTCTTCCGGGCACCGTCGAGGAGGCCGGATACAAGTCCGTCCAGACCCCTCTGCCCGCAGGGACGCGGATGAAGGAACCCGTCCCCGTATACGGCAAGATCGACCTCAAGGTGACCTTCCCGGACCTGTTCAAGCAGCCGGAGGCGGAGGCCAAGAAGAAGGTCGAGGCCGCCAAGGAGGAGAAGAGGCCCGCCGAGCCGTTCGACGCGTTCAGGAGGCTCGACCTCCGTGTCGGCAAGGTCGTCTCCGTGGAGGACCATCCGAACGCCGACAAACTGTTCAAGCTGCAGGTGGACGTAGGGGAGGAGACCCCGAGGACCATATGCGCCGGCCTCAAGGCCTACTACACGAAGGAGCAGATGCTCGGGAGGAAGGCGATAGTCGTCACCAACCTCGCCCCGCGCCCCCTCAGAGGGGTGGAGTCGTGCGGGATGCTCCTGGCGGCCGACGACGAGGACCTCGGCGGGGACGCCGTGCTGCTCCTGAGGCCTTCCGACCCGGAGATACCCGTGGGTACCAGGTTCAACTGCGGTCTCGAGAACTCCGGCGACGTGATAGATTACAAGAAGCACTTCTCCGCGGTGACCATGAAGGTGTCCTCGGTGAAGGACGGTGTCTTCGTCTCCGAGGGTGCCGGCATCGAACTGCCCGCCGGGGCGCCTGCACGCGTCGCGGCCGTGGTGGACGGGGGCAGGGTCCTCGTCCTCGGCGACGGGAAGGGATGCGTGGCCACCGTGGACGGCGACATCAAGGACGGGGCAGGCGTCAGATGATCGCCGACCTGCATGTCCACACGAACTATTCGAACGACGGGAAGTCGACCCCCCAGCAGGTCATAGATGCCTGCATCGAGAGGGGTATAGGCTGCGTGGCGATAACCGATCACAACAGCTTCAAGGCCTATTTCGACGTGAAGGACAACGGCAAGGTCATAGTGATCCCCGCGGAGGAGGTCTCCTCCACGGAGGGTCACATAGTCGCATTGGGGATAGACAGGGAGATCCCCCGCGGCCTCTCCATCCAGGCCACCATAGACGCCATCCACGAGGCGGGAGGGTTCGCATTCGCCGCCCACCCGTACAGGTGGTGGTCGGGTCTGGGGGAGAAGAACACTCTGAAATACGATTTCGACGGGACGGAGGCGCTGAACGCACGCTCCGTCAAAAGCGCCAACAGAAGGTCCATGAAGCTCGCCGAGAGGATCGGGAAACCGATAACGGCAGGCTCGGACGCCCATTCGCCCGGACGTATAGGCTGGGGCAACGTGACCCTTCCGGACGGCTTGAGGACATGGCAGGAGGTCGTCGCCGCCATCATGGAAAGCAAGGCGACCGCACACAGCGTATATCGTCATCCGATGGAGACCATACGCTACGGGTTCAAATCCATAGGACAGTGGATCCTACGCGGTTTCAAGAGGATGTAATAAAAAACCACCATATACTTGCAATCTCAGTGTTTGAATGGCTTTGATCGCATGGACAGGATCATGGAACATCGTTCCAAACCAACAGTGGGATCGATCGGTTTCTCCGAGGACCGTCTCAAGGATGCATATGGGAGGATGGATATGGAGAACCATCCGTGGGCAAGACATGCATCGAAGGAGATCGAATCACTGGAATCCCTGTGTTCCACCTTCATTGGAAAGAGGATAATGGATGCCGGTTGCGGAAGAGGTCGTCATTCTCTGTCGATAGCGAAGAAATATCCCTCCTCCTCGATTCTGGGCGTGGATTATTCGGAAGCCAACATATCGTCGGCATTGTCCAAGAAAGACGGACTCGCCAACGTCGAGTTCGAAGTGTCCGATCTGAGGGATTATCGTCCCGACAGGACTTTCGATATCGTGCTGTGTCTGTACGATGTCATCGGTTCCTTCCCCGATGATTCTGATAACGAGGCGATCGTGGAGACCCTTGCATCATGTTGTGAGATCGGAGGGTATCTTGCGGTATCCGTAATGAACATGGAGCTGACGAGACATCTGGCACATCCTTCCAACATATGTGATGTCGAGTCAGACCCTAAGGTCCTTTTCGATCTTCCCCCGGGGGATGTCATGCACAAAAGCGGCGACATCTTCGATCCCGATCTCTATTTGATTGATACGAAGACGGGACTGGTCTACAGAAAGGAGCAGTTCGGAGAGGATTCTTCACTTCCTGCCGAATACGTCATTCGTGACCGGCGCTATACTGCGACGGAGATCACAGGATTGGTGGCCCGTCACGGATTCGATATCGTCGATCATCGTTATGTCCGTGCCGGGAGATGGGATGAGCCCCTGGAGCCGACGGATCCGAAGGCGAAGGAGATCCTGGTCATCGCCAGGAAGAGATGATCGATCCTAAGAGGGGCACCGTCCGAATTGGAAGGTGTAGTGGTCGGAAACCTTTTGATCGTAATGTCGTGTATCGACGACTATGATCCGAAGCCTGTGCGTGCGACAATCGAAAACGGCCGAAATCGGATGAATGTGCCAGATATGTCACAGATATCCTCTAAGAGGCCGCATCGGGTATCCGTCGATGGACGGTTTCGGAATTATATCGTGCGTGGTCTGCTGTACTGAATCGGTTTGCAAACCACGCAATGACTTTTCAGGAGCAACGGATGGGGGCGGTTCATGTTTGAATAGATAAATACAAACATACAAATATGACAAACATTCTAAAAATCAACCAGTAAGAGGCAGGA
>ERZ779888.428-NODE-428-length-51833-cov-3.634690_pt1 | contig 51833 bp, 35 predicted proteins | sample MGYA00511245_ERZ779888 | MGnify/ENA primary metagenome ERZ779888 (study PRJEB29588, sample SAMEA2155255) | human gut metagenome | biome: human gut; feature: human-associated habitat; material: faeces | place: Denmark | collected 2008/2010 ...
GGTCCCGGTGTCAGCAACGGCACAGTCAACGTCTCCATGGTCTCGGCCAGCGGACGCACGCTCACGGGCTCGGTCACCCTGCACGACGGCTACGTCATCCCCAACTCGAGCGAGAAGGCCTACAGCATCGCCGAACTGCGCGCGCTCGGCCTTAACGACGCGGAGCTCTGCATCGCGCGCAACGAGCCGTACGCACGCATGGGATACAGCTTCAGGAACCCCGGTCTGCAGGCGTACTTCAACGCGCGTAGCTGGTACCACAACAAGGGATGGCGAGGCGAGCTGCCGCAAGACAGTGCCGGCTACATCACCGCACACAACCTGCTGACGATTGCCGAGCGGAGCCCGAGTGCAGCCCAGTGGCTCCGCCTGCGCACCTGGTAACCCTCCCCAACGGTCGCCAAGCCTAGCGTGCCGCCCTGCGCAAGAGGCGGCCTTTCTGGCATTCGCGCAGAAGCAATTGCATTGCGCGCATATGAAGCGGAGGGTGACGTGCGACCGGAGCGACTGGGCCTCGGAGCTCCGGCGCATGCCCCCCTCCGCCTTCAGGCAAATATATGAGTCCTAATGCGCGATCGCCCAGTTGGGGCCGGTCTGCACATCGGCAATGAGCGGTACCTTGAGCTCGACCACGTTATCCATCACATCGGCGACAAGCGCAGCCATGGCATCTGCCTCGTCGAGCGGGCACTCGAAGTCAAGCTCGTCGTGCACCTGCAGGACCATGTGCGCATGTAGACCTTCCTCACGTCGACGCTTGTTGACCTGAATCATCGCGAGTTTGATGATGTCCGCCGCGGAACCCTGCATGGGATGATTCATCGCCGTGCGCTCGCCAAAGTGACGCAGGTTCACGTTCGAGCTGCGCAATTCGGGAATGTGCCGCTTGCGCCCGAACATGGTCGTCGCGTACCCATCTTCGTGTGCCTTGGCGACGACGCCGTCGAGGTAGCTGCGCACCTTGGGATAGGCCTCGTAGTAGCGATCGATCATCTCCTGCGCCTCGGCCATCGGAATATGCAGGGTCTGACCCAAACCAAACGCCTGCTGCCCGTAGACGATTCCGAAGTTGACCGCCTTGGCGCGACTGCGCATCTCGGGCGTCACCTCGTCAACCGACACGCCAAAGACGTCCGAGGCCGTATGGGCGTGGAAGTCCTCCCCGCTCAAGAACGCATCGATAAGACCCTCGTCTCCCGAAAGATGCGCGAGCAACCTGAGCTCGATCTGCGAGTAGTCAGCCGAGAGGAACACGCCGCCTTCCGGCGCGACGAAGGCCTCGCGGATGCGGCGGCCGAGCTCGGTGCGCACGGGAATGTTCTGCAGGTTGGGATCGGATGACGACAGCCTGCCCGTCGTCGTGACGGTCTGGTTGAAGTTCGTGTGGATGCGCCCGTCTTCGCGATCCACGAGCATCGGAAGCGTATCGAGATAGGTCGAGCGCAGCTTGGTGAGCTCACGGTATTCGATGACCTTATCCGGCAGCGGATGGTCTTCGCGTAGCTTCTCGAGAACGGCGGCGTTCGTGGACCAGCCGTTGCGGTTCTTCTTCGACTTCTTCGTATCCAGACCGAGCACTTCGAACAGGATGCGCCCGAGCTGCTTGGGCGAGTCGATGTTGAAATCCTCTCCCGCCAATTCGATAATCTGCGACCGCAACTCCTCGATATGCCCGGATATCTCGGCCGAGATGTCCTTGAGGACATTCGTGTCGATGGCCACGCCAAAGCGCTCCATCGAAAGCAGGACGGGCATGAGGCACATCTCGATGTCGCAGTAGAGGTTCCAGGAATCGTCCTCCTTGAGCTTTGCCGTGAGTATGTCGACGAGGCTTTCGGCGACAGCCGCCTCGAACCGGCCATCGCTGGGAGCGTCCTGACCCGTCGGCTTGACCAGGTCAAGGTACTTTTCGGCAAGTTCGCTCGTCAGGTAGCTCCCACCCGAATCGAGCAGATACGCGGCGAGGCTACAGTCGAAGAGTTGCGCGGAGAAAATCGTGTCGAGCTCGTGTGCGGGATGGCCGGGCGTGAACACCTTGCGTAGAAGATGCTTGACGTCGATGCCCACCAACGTGCCCTCGGCGAGGACGTGACCGATGAGTGGCGCGGCCGCGTTCACCGTTGCCTCGGCAAGGCCCGCTCCGTCAGAAAAGACGATCAGCGGCTCCTGGGCGAAGAGCGACTGCTCGGCTGGCTCATCGAGCGCAACCGCGACCCGACGGCCGGCCTTGACCGCCGCCTTCACGAAGGACTCGGCGTCGCGTGCCATGTGATAGCTCAGCTTGACCTTGGGCTCGGGCATGGCCACCGCAGTCGATGCATCGTCACCCAACAAGGCGAGCACCGCACGCAGGTGCCGGTTGAAGTGCAGGGCCCCGAAGGCCTCGCTCACCTCCTGGGCCGAAAAGCTCGGGAACTGGACGTCATCGAGGGAAAGCTCGACAGGCGCGTCACGCCTGATCGTAGCGACCGCGCGGCTGATGCGCGCATCCTCCGCATGCTCGCGGATGCGCTCCCCCATCTTGCCCTTGATCTCGTCGGCATGCTCGAGCACATCGTCGAGCGAGCCCCATTCGGCGAGCAGCTTGGCGGCGGTCTTCTCGCCAACGCCGGGAACACCGGGGATGTTATCGCTCGAATCGCCCTTGAGGCCGAGGAAGTCGGGGACGAGGCAAGGCGGGATGCCGTAGCGCTCCACAACCTTTTCCGGCGTGTAGATGACCACGTCGGACATGCCCTTGCGCGTGGTCATGATGCTTGTCGTCTCACTCGCGAGCTGGTAGGCGTCCTTGTCGCCCGTGATGAGGTAGACGCGATCGCCGTTTGCCTCGCCGCGTGCCGCCATGGTGCCCAGAATGTCGTCGCCCTCGTAGCCATCCATCGCGATGCACGGGATGTTCATCGCCTCGAGCAGACCACGAATGATGGGGAACTGCACGGCGAGGGACTCGTCCATGGGGGGACGCTGTGCCTTGTACGCCTCGAGCAGCTTCATGCGCCAGTCGGGACGGTGCACGTCCCAGGCGCAGATGATGGCGTCGGGATGATAATCCTCGATCATCTTCAGAAGCATCTGCATGAAGCCGAAGACAGCGTTGGTCGGCGTGCCGTCGGGCGCGTTCATGGGCGACTGGACGGCGTGAAACGCGCGATGAAGCAGGGAGTTTCCGTCAATGACGGCAATCGATCGATTAGACATGGCCAGCCTTTCGGGCGAGGTGCGCGAACAGTGTCCCCATAGTACCGCGAACTTGGGACATTACAGCGCAGGTTCGTGCAGTATCATGGAACGCATGGTAAGCGAGGCAGTGCATAACGTCATGGTCGCGAACAAGCGCGTCAACACCAAGCCGGAGCTCATCGTGCGCAAGATGTTGCGTGAGATGGGCTGGCCGGGGTACCGCTGTGACTGGAAGAAGTGCGCCGGACACCCCGACATCGCGTACCCGGGCAGGAAACTCGCCTTGTTCATTAATGGCTGTTTTTGGCACGCGCACGAGGGCTGCAAGTACGCAAGCAAGCCCAAGAGCAACGTGGAGTTCTGGGAGGCGAAGTTCGCGCGCAACAAGGCCCGCGACAAACGCGTCAAAGAACAGCTCGAAAGCGAGGGATGGCACGTCGTCGTCATCTGGGAGTGCGAGCTCAAGAAGGACCGCATCGAGCAGACGCGCCAGCGCCTCCATGACGAAATCGAGTACGCCTTCGTGGACGTTTAGGAAAGTGGCACAATGAGACAGTTGCTCAGAGCAATTGTCTCATTATCCTGGACAGCTCCGCGCAGCAGGCGAGCCTTACTCCCACATGTAGCCGACGCCGCGGACAGTCCGGAGGTGCGAGGCAAGATCGTTGCCAAGCTTGGAACGCACACGTCGCACGTGCACGTCGACGGTGCGCGAACCGCCAAAGTAATCGAAACCCCAGACGCGCGAGAGCAGGGCATCACGCGAGTAGACATGCCCCGAATGCGTCACCAGAAACGCAAGCAGCGCGTACTCGAGATAGGTGAAGTCGACGGGGCTGCCATCGACGAGCACCTGGTAGGTCGAGAGGTTGATCACCATCGAATCGACGGTGATGAAATCGGAATTGGCCATCTCCTCGCCCGGCCACAGCAAGTGGCGCATGCGAATGAGCAGCTCGTCGTCCGTAGACGTCGACAGGGCGAAATCGGCACGCAGGTGAGCGGGAAGGCGCAAGGTCTTGAGAGCGTCGGGGTCGACCACGAACAGCAGCGCGACGTTCTCGATCGCGCGCAGCCTTTGTTCGAAGTCGGCAAACGCGTCGCGATGCATGCCAAGCGTCGGACATACGACAAGGTCGACAGCCGGGAGCCCGCGTGCGGCGGCATCCGCGGAAACGACCTCGAATTCGGCATCGAGCTCGGCTGTCAGACGCGCCAGGCGCCCGTAAGTCTGCATGCCCTCCTGTATGTACAGCACGCGTTTGCGATGCATAATCCTATCCCCTATCACGCCTTACAGAATCGGAAAGAAACGCTCGATCTCCCATTGCGTGACCTGCGAGCGATACGAGCGCCATTCCTCGCGCTTGTTCTCGACGATGAAGCGATGCATCTCCTCGCCCAGCACCTCGCGCATGAGCTCCGATTTCTCGAACAGCTCGATGGCCTCGTGTAGGTCGCCGGGTAACATGCGGTAGCCGGCGGCACGCGCTTCCTCCTCGGTCATGGCCGACAGATCCTCAGTCAACGGGGCCTCGAGCTCGAGTTCGCCCTCGATGCCACGCAGGCCCGCGCCCAGGAGCACGGCGAACACCAGGTAGGGATTGCACGCCGGATCGGGACTGCGGTACTCGAAGCGCGCGGCATTCGCCTTGTCGGGCTTGTATAGCGGTACGCGCACGAGGGCGTTGCGGTTACGGTTTGCCCACGTCACGTACACCGGTGCCTCGAAGCCGGGGATGAGGCGCTTGTACGAGTTCACGTACTGGTTGGTGATGAGCGTCATCTCGGGCGCGTACTTGAGCAAGCCGGCGATGTAGTGCTTGGCCGTCTGCGACAGGCCGAACCCCAGCGGGTCATTGGCATCGAAGAAGACGTTCTCGTCGTCGCGGAACAGCGAGATGTGCACGTGCATCCCGCTGCCATCGACACCGCGAATCGGCTTGGGCATGAAGCTCGCATGCACGTTGTGCTTGAGAGCGTGTTCCTTGACGACGAGACGGTAGGTCATGACGGCGTCCGCCATCGAAAGCGCATCGCTGTAGCGCAGGTCGATCTCCTGCTGCGAGGGTGCGGTCTCGTGATGCGAGTACTCGACGGGAATGCTCATCTGCTCGAGCGTCAAGATCGTGTCGCGACGCAGGTCGGATGCCATATCATCAGCGATTAGGTCGAAGAAACCGGCATAGTCGATGGGTTCGGGCGTTGAGGCGTTCTTGAAGTAGAAGTACTCGAGCTCCGGCCCGACGTTCATCGTGTAGCCCATGCGCGCGGCCTTGGTGAGCATACGGCGCAGCACGTAACGCGGGTCACCATCGAAGGGCTTGCGCTCGGGCGTGAGGATGTTGCAAAACATGCGGGCGACGCCGTCGTCCTTGGGGCGCCAGGGAAGCACCTGGAAGGTGCTCGCATCGGGGAGAGCGATCATGTCGGATTCGGTCGAGCGCGCGAAGCCCTCGATCGAGCTACCGTCGAAGCCCATGCCCTCGTCGAAGGCGGTCTCGAGCTCGCTCGGCGTGATGGCAAATGACTTCATCTGGCCGAGCACGTCGGTGAACCACATGCGGATAAAGTGAATGTGACGCTCTTGCACGGTCTTGAGGACGTAGTCCTTGTTCGCCTCGGCCGCAGCCGATCCTATCACGCCAAACTCGTCGGCGAATGCATCTGACATTGCGCCTGCCCCTTTCCTCGAATGGCTATACGCGCCGTCCGTTAATCATGCTCGATGTCTAGTTTACGATAGAAGCAGCTGGTAGCGCCCGTATGGCAGGCAGGCCCGGCCGCATCGACCTTGACGAGAAGCGTATCCCCGTCGCAGTCATAATACAGCTCCTTGACGGTCTGAATGTTTCCGCTCGTTAAACCTTTGTTCCAAAGCTCCTGGCGCGAGCGAGACCAGAACCAGGTGGTTCCCGTCGTACGCGTGAGTTCGAGAGATTCCGCGTTCATCCACGCGACCATGAGGACCTCGCCCGTGTCGTATTGCTGCACGACGCATGGGATGAGCCCGCGCTCGTCAAACGTGAGGTCGTCGATGCCCATTGGTTACCCCTATTGCCCCTGCTTGGCGTACTTGGCCTCGGTCGCCTGCTTGGCGTCCTCCCACCAGTCGCGGTTGCCCTCGTACCAGGCGATGGTATCGCGCAAGCCCTCGTCGAAGTCGGTGTGGATGGGCTTCCAGCCGAGCTCGCGACGCAGCTTGGAGGAATCGATGGCATAGCGGCGGTCATGGCCCGGACGGTCCCTGACCCAGTCGAAGTCGTCGGCGTCCTTGCCCATCTCGCGCAGGATGGCACGCAGAACGTCGATGTTGTTTTTCTCGCCATCGGCACCGATGAGGTAGGTCTCGCCTATCTCGCCCTTGGTGAGGATATCCCAAACCGCGCTGGAGTGATCCTCGGTGTGAATCCAGTCGCGGACGTTGAGGCCATCACCGTAGAGCTTGGGACGGATACCGCACAGGATGTTCGTAATCTGACGCGGGATGAACTTCTCGATGTGCTGGCGCGGGCCGTAGTTGTTCGAACAGTTGCTGATGGTCGCGCGCACGCCGTAGGTACGCACCCAGGCGCGCACGAGCATGTCGCTCGACGCCTTGGTCGAGCTGTAGGGGCTGCTGGGATGATACGGCGTCTCCTCTGTGAAGCGCGCCGGATCGTCGAGCGCGAGGTCACCGTAGACCTCGTCGGTCGAGATGTGGTGGAAGCGCAGGTCATGTTCGCGCGCCGCCTGCAAAAGCGTGAAGGTCCCCTCGACGTTGGTCTTCAAGAACGGCGTGGGGTCGAGGATGGAGTTGTCGTTGTGGCTTTCGGCGGCAAAGTGCACGATGGCATCGGCATCCGCGGCAAGCTTGTCGACGAGCTCGGCGTCGCAGATATCACCATGCACGAAGGTCATGCGTTCCTCCGGTAAACCGGTCAGGTTGTCTAGATTGCCTGCATAGGTGAGCGCATCGAGCACCGTGACGTGCACACCGGGCTGGTTGTCGATGACCCAGTGCACGAAATTGCTGCCAATGAAGCCCGCACCGCCCGTGACGATGATGTTCGTGGGCTTGAACTCTTCTGTCATCTGTTTGCTCCTTGCCTAATCACGCTTGAACGCGGGGTGCTTGCGGTCCTTCTCGCTCAGGTTGATGTCGCAATCGACCTGCGGCCACTCGATGCCGAAGGCAGGTTCGTCGAACATGTAGCCACCCTCGTCGTTGGGATGGTACACATCGTCGCACTTGTAGCAGAACTCCGCCGTGTCCGAGAGCACGAGAAAGCCGTGCGCAAAGCCACGCGGAACGAAGAACTGGCGCTTGTTCTCGGCGGAGAGGATGACGCCCTCCCACTGGCCATAGGTAGGGCTGCCTTCGCGCAGGTCGACGCATACGTCGAAGACCTCGCCGCTCACGACGCGCACGAGCTTGCTTTGCGGATGGTTAATCTGGAAGTGCAGGCCACGCAGCACGCCCTTGGTGGACGAGCTCTGATTGTCCTGCACGAAATCGACGTCGATGCCGCCGGCCACGAAATCGGGGCGCTTGTACGTCTCCATGAAATAGCCGCGATCATCGCCGTATGCCTTCACGTCCACGATGATGACACCCTCGATGGATGTCTGCGTGAAGGTGAAGTTGCCGCTCGTTATGACTCTGTCAGCTGGCATTTCTCCCCTTTACAAGTAAAAGAGAGGGAGGCGTTTTGCTCGCCAATGATTCGCACCCGAAGGGCTAAAACCGCTCAGCTGCTGCGGAACTCGCGCGCAAGGGCAGCGCGCTCAAACAGTCCTCGCAAGACCGCTTCGCGATTTTAGCCCTTCTGCTCATCGGGCATCGCAAAACGTCCCCCTCTCTTTAGTCTGCCAATTCCTCAAACTTGTCCATATACGTCGCAAGCGCGTCTTGCCAGGGACGCATCTCGTCTCCGATGGTAGCCGCCAGATGCGCGTTCTCCAAGCTCGAATAAGCCGGACGATCGGCGCTTTGCGGAAAGCGTTCCTTATACTCGGCCGAACTCAGCCCCTCCTTCTCGCACTCGATGCCCGCCGCGTCCACGACGGCGCAGGCAAAATCGAACCAGCTGCACGTGCCGTTGTTTGTGCAATGGTACGTGCCGTAGTTGTCCGTCGCGGCGATCTTGAGAATCTCGTAGGCAAGATCGTTGGCGTTGGTGGGATTGCCCAACTGGTCGTTGACCACGGAAATCTTGCCGTTTTCGCGTGCCAGGCGCAGCATCGTTTTGACGAAGTTCTTGCCGATGTAACCATACAGCCAGGCAGTGCGCACGACAAAGCTCCGCTCGCACGCCGCGCCCGTGAGCACCTCGCCCTCCCACTTGGTACGCCCGTAAGCGGAAATGGGCGCGATGGAATCGGTCTCGACGCGCGGCACGGGATTGGTGCCGGGAAAGACGTAGTCAGTGGAGATGTGCACGATCTTGCCGCCGCAATTTTGAGCGGCTCGGGCCATGTTCTCGGCACCGATGGCGTTGACGTGCAGGGCCACCGCCTCGTTTTGCTCGCAGCCGTCCACGTTGGTGATGGCCGCGCAGTTGATGGTGAGGTCGTAGGGGCCGTGTTCGGCATACCAGGCATCGACGGCATCGGCATCGCTGATGTCGAGCACCTGGTAGTCGACGTAGTCGACCCTAGCGTCCTTGTAGACGCCGGGAATGGGACCGATCTCGGCCCGCATGGTATCGAAGCAGCGCCTCAGCTCGTTGCCAAGCTGGCCACGTTCTCCGGTCACCAGAACCTTCATCGATTACTTTCCGTCCTTTGCATAGAACTTGTTCTCGCTCACGCCCTTGAGGTACTTGCCGTAGCTGCTCTTGCCGTACTTGTTCGCAGCCTCGACGAGCTGGTCGCGGTCAATCCAGCCATTGCCATAGGCAATCTCCTCGATGACGCTCACGGGAATGCCCTGGGCCTGCTCGACCGTGCGCACGAAGTTCGTCGCCTCGAAGAGCGACTCCATCGTACCCGTGTCGAGCCATGCGTAACCGCGTCCGAGCACCTCGACGTTGAGCGAACCGTCATCGAGGTACATCGCGTTGAGGTCGGTGATCTCGAGCTCTCCACGAGGCGAAGGCTTTACCTGCCTGGCGAGCTCGCACACACGCCTGTCGTAGAAGTACAGGCCCGTGACCGCGTAGTTGCTCTTGGGATGTTCGGGCTTCTCCTCGATGGAGACGGCGTTATAGTTCTCGTCGAACTCGACCACGCCAAAGCGCTCCGGATCGTCGACATAATAGCCAAAGACCGTGGAGCCCTCCCCGCTCTCGGCACGCCTAACAGCGCGCCTGAGCTGCTCGCGAAAGCCGTTGCCGTAGAAGATGTTATCGCCGAGGACGAGCGCACAGGGCTCTCCCGCACAGAACTCCTCGCCGATGATGAAGGCCTGGGCAAGGCCGTCGGGTGAAGGCTGCACCTTGTAGGACAGGTGGATGCCGAGCTGGCTGCCGTCGCCCAACAGACGCTCGAAGTTGGGGAGGTCTGCCGGTGTGGAGATGATGAGAATGTCGCGAATGCCCGCCATCATGAGCGTGGAGAGCGGATAGTAGATCATCGGCTTGTCGTAGACCGGCAACAGCTGCTTGCTCGTGACCAGCGTGAGCGGATACAGGCGCGTGCCGCTGCCGCCTGCCAGTATGATGCCCTTCATATGATGCGCTCCTCGCGTTAGGAATCATGAAACATGTCGGATAATTATATATCTACTGCGGGAAAGCCGGGCTCGTACTTCCCCGAGTGTCGTATAAGTTTGTATCATTGTCAGAAGAAACTAGAATCATTCGCCAGAAAATAAGGAGCGACCGTGGGCCAATCTCCCTATCCCGAAGACTCATTACAACGTTTGCAGGCGGTTGACCTCGAAATCGCTGCAGCTGTTGACAAGATCTGCCGGGAAAACGACATCGATTACTTCATCGACGGCGGCACCCTTCTGGGTGCCGTGCGCCATGGCGGGTTCATTCCCTGGGATGACGATATCGACATTGGGATGCCCAAGGATGACTTTGATCGCTTTTGCGAAATCGCGCCGGCGCTGCTTCCGAAAGGTTATTCACTGCATACCTCGGCCAACACCAAAGGCTTCGCACCGCTTTGGACAAAAGTGTTCAAAAATGACACGAAATTCATCGAAGACGTCTGCACGGAGGCGGGATACGAACAGGGCATCTTCGTGGACATACTCCCGTTTTGTCGACTTGATGCTAACGAAGCAGTCGCCAAGAAGCAATGCCGCAAGGCACGAGCCGCCCAGGTTCAATCGTATCTAAAGCACTTCGCACACCCCAAGATCCCCACGGACATCCCGGCGTGGTCGCTTGTAATGTTTGTCTGCAGAGTCCTGCACAGCACCATTGCCCGAACGTGGAAGATGGAAAATCTGCAAGCCCGAATGGACCACGCCTTCGACACGGATAACCCGAGCAAACGATGGACGAGCGCGGTCTATACGAATTACGGCGTCTTTGACGAAAACATAATCTTTCCTACAAAAGACATCACGTTCGACGGACTCACCTTGCGAGCGCCGCACGATCCCGATGCCTTCCTCAAGATAGAGTATGGTGATTACATGCAGCTCCCACCAGAGGAGAAACGTTATACCCATGCACCGACCATCCTCGACTTTGGTGACGGCGTGAATGTCATGGAAGCTTAGGACGATGCGCGAAGAGACGTGTCGGGCGTGATGAGACAACGTCTCTGAGCAACTGTCTCATCGTGCCCCTTTCGCACACGCATCTAATCGAGTGCCGCAAACGCATCCTCCAGTGCCTTTACCGTCGCGTCCCACGAGCAATCCACTGCGACGTGCTCCCTGAGTTCTTGCACGGCGATGCCGTCTTGCTCAGCAGCCTCGCGTATCGCTTGCGCAACGGCTTCCGGCTCGTTGTCTTTCAACATCACACCATGATGTACCGGATTCCAACCCATGACCTCGTCAGTGCCGCCCACGTGCGGCATGACGGGATTGGCACCCTGCGCGGCGGCCTCAAGAAGTGACGTGCAGAAGCCTTCCGAGCGCGTGGGAAGGCAAAAGACATCCGCATCGCGCAGCAAGGCAGAGAGGTCCGGCTGGCCAAGTTGTCCAAGCAGCAAGACGTTGTTGGCGCCCAACCCCTCTATCTGAACACGTTGACTTCCCTCTCCAGCAAGCGCCAGCACAAAGCCATCTCCGAGCAGAGGAGCCGCCTGGGCAAATTGCAGTGCCCCTTTCTCGGGTTCAAGGCGCCCGACAGAGACGACGAGCACCTTGCCAAGCGCATGCAGCTCCGCGCGAAAATCACGGGACGAGGCAACTCCTGCGAACTGCTCGACATCGACTGCATTGGGTATGACCGTCGAAGTCTCGATCCCGAAGTGGGATAGCCAATTAGCGCTCGCCCGCGAGATGCCCGCAAACGCCGGTCCAAGGCGCTTCATGCGATTCGTGACCGCGTGCTCGTAGCGCTCGACAAAGCGATCCAACAAGCCGTTGCCAAGCATCAGATGAGCAGAGCCGTGATCGAGCACGATGACGGGAGCTCCAATGCGCCGCGCAAAACGCACGCCCTCGAGGGAATTGCGATAGAAACGCACGTTGACCAGGATGCGATCAATCCCAAGTTCCGCAATTTCCGAAAGCATGGCCTCGTATTCGCGATTTCGATGCGAAATGGGCAGGCGACCATCCAGAAACGACCAACACGGCAGACGATACACCTCAGCGCCGTCTTCTTGCGTTTCGTGACTGGGAGCATCCGGACTGAGCCGCGACGTCACCACGACCACGCGATTGCCCTGTTCGGTAAGCTGATGGGCAAGTCGCTGCGTGAACACCTCAACGCCTCCGGTGTGAGGCGCATAGAGCGCGGAGAATATCGCATATGTGCGCGTTTGCCCCAATCCGGAGCACTACTCCTCGTCCGTCTCGTCAAGATGCCGGCGCTGGTAGTGATCGAGCCTGTCCAGCGCAATTTGCTGGGTTAGCTCTTTGACGCGGTTCTCGAGCTGCGAGATACGCCTGTTCGAGAGAAAGTCGCGGATGATAAGCACGAAGATGAAGAAAAGGAAGACGAAGTTCACCGGCGACATGAAGCCAATGGTGTCAGAGAGAAAGGAGGGGATTTCCGGAAAGATGCTCATCAGTAGGATGAGAAATGAGAAGCCCATCCAGAACAAGGCGTCCTCGATACTCATCTTGGACTTCTTGATGCTGTGAAGAAGGAAGACGACAAGGCCAATGGCCGCGATGAGCAGAATGACGCGCAGTGCAGGAAACAGCATTCGCCCTCCCCTATCTGAAGAATTGGATGAGAAGGACGGACAATGCCATGCGCGCCATATACGAGGTCGAGGTCCTGAAGTTCAGGTAGCTCTCTCCCGCGATGCGTTCGTCCATGGATACCTGGACCTCGGCGACACGCGCGCCTTTCTTGCGCATGAGATACGCAAGGGTATCGGGTTCGGGGCCAAGGTTGGGACCAAAGGCGAGCTCCTTGATCATGCGACGGTCATAGGCACGCATGCCCGACGTCGGGTCCTTGATGACCTTACCCGTCGTAATCCTGATCATTGCTTCGATGAGGTTGTTGCCGAACATGCGCATGCTCTTGGGCTTTGGTTCGTCGACAAAACGCGAGCCAATGACGATATCGTTATCGGCCAGGGTGGCGACCATGTCCGCGATGTATTCCGGGCGATGCTGACCGTCGGCATCGAACTGAATGGCACAGTCGTAGTCATGGTTGTAAGCGTACTTGAGGCCCGCTTGGAACGCGCCGGCGAGGCCCAGATTGATGGGCAGATCGAGAAAGCGGAACCCATGTTCACGGCAAACGGTAGCCGTCTCGTCTTTCGAGCCGTCGTTCACCACGACGTAATCGTACTGGGGATAGTCTGACTTGAGCGCCCCGACGACACGGGCGATATTCGCTTCCTCGTTATACGCGGGGATTATGAGAAGAACTCTAGGCGACACGCGATACGATTCCACTCGGACGATGAAACGCTTTATCGTCGACGAACAAGACAGCTGGCAAGCACCTTGCAAATTACCGTGATAGAGCGCTAAAAGCAACATGCAACGACGCGAATACAGAATAAAGCGATGTCGCTATCCTTCTTCAATCCCAAGTATCCTGTAGAGGCGCATGTCCTCCTCGCTTAAGATGACTTCGAATCCCGGCGTGTCATCGGTTATGGCCATGAGACCCGTCCAGAGTGCATCGTCATAGGAATTCGGCTTGGGTTGTCCCCTAAAGGACTTGCCCTGGTCGAGAATCAGCACATAGCGGGCGCCAACCTCCTCGAGTGCATCGTGCACCCTCTCGTTTCCCTCGAACCAGGCCCCGTACTTGCGGATGGTCTTGCTCTCGCGCGTCTCGTTGGGTCTTGTGCCCCGCCTCGAGTCGCGGCCGCCATCGTAGAAACGGTAGTCACGATAATAGGTGCGCAGGCCATTCGTCGCGTAAGCGAAAACAGAACCGTCATCAGGCACATTGAGGATGAGCTCACCCTCGGGCACGACCTCGGCGACTCGCGCGAGAAACGCCTCCTCGTCCGCATCGAGTTTGATGTGGTGACTCGGAATCTCGTTATGGTTTGCCCCGAAGTACTCCTTTTGAACCTGCCCCAGCGCGGTATCCATCTTGAACCCGCCAAATTCTACGGTAGGCAAGTACAACACGACGCACAGCAGCGTCAGAAGAATGCCCAGACAAAGACGCCCACCCTTCTCGCCCAAGCGCACACGGGCACGCAGGAAGCGCACGACATACGCAAGGCCGAGCGCGGCAAGCGGGATACCCACCAGGGCCAGGCAGGCGACGATGCGATACGAATCCGCATACCAGAAGCCCGCGAAGAAATGGCGTGCAAATCCCCCGTTAGCGACGCAGATGACATAGATCACGCAGAATATAAGATAGGCGATGGTAATCCAGAGATGCTCGCGATGCCGTACGGAACACGCGATGCCCACCAGCACAAGAGCAGCGAGGACGTACTGTGGCGCAAACCAGCCAAACGCCAAGGTGATCACATCCCAAACACCCTGACCCACTGATTCCAACGGAACCCACTCGTTGTTGAATACCAGCGAGTGCATGAACGGCGCGAAGACGAGGCCCGTCCACACGGCGAGCACGAAAAGGGCGAAGAGCACGGCGAGCAACCTCTGGGAGACCACATGACGCCCCAGATGTACGCCACCCTCGTGCGTCCACAGACGATAGACGCAATAGGGTGCGAGAAAGATGACGCAGAAGAAAATGGAGCTCGTCTGCGCGACGGCGAGCACGAGCGTACCGAGCAGAAAGGCGAAGACATCCACCACCTTGAGCGCATGCGCGCCCAGCGCATCTACGATGCGCACGAAGAGCGCGGCGACCGGCGGCACGAGCGCGAAACCGAAGGCATTCGCGTACAAGGGGCCCCAATAGAGGATGATCCAGGGAAACCCGACGAAGGCGAGGGTGACAAGCGAGCCGAGGCGCACCGTCGTGCGATCCGCGAAGACAGTGGCGAGCAGAAGCAGCATCCCCGTGGGAAAAACCAGGCTTGCAACCACATAATTCACGGCGTTGAGCGCAAGGGCGACTGGACAGCCGAGCACGCTCACGACAAGCGCGCACATGAGATGCCACAGTGCCGGATAGAAGCCGGCACCCGGCAGCGGGGCGATTGCTTGGTCGGCGGGTGTCATGTACTTGGAGACCTCGAGCACGGACCAGGCGCCGGAGTCGACGAATGCCCGAATCGTCTCCATGTGGAAGGCGTTGTCGTACTCCTGCGAAAAGGCATCGGGTGCGCCGAGCGGCATGACGTAGACGTACACGCCGATGGCAAGTCCCAAGGTGACGTAGACGCCGAGCGTCCTCCAGTCGAGGATGCCCGTCCGCTCAAGCTGCAGCCCGTCCTTACGCCCGCGCGCAAGACGGATGAGAAAAGGAATGGCGCAGATCACGAGCATGGGGAGGAAGACGGTCATCCACGAGCAGAAGACGCCGAATTTGGGCAAGATGATACCGAGCAGACAATAGCCCGCAACGCTGGCAAGCGGCGCGATGAGCAACGCCCTGATGCGGCTGACCCCCAAGCCCAGGAACAACAAGAACCCCGGCAAGTAAAATGCCAGCACGCACATGACGACGGCTATGGCAAAGGTAAGCCACATGAGACGTGCCTTTCCTGTTGACCCGGCTTATCTTCTCGATTGTTGCGTCACGAAGATGCGCAGGCGATAATGCTGAACCGAACACGTGAATGATACCAATATCAGACGGGCATAATGCATACATGAGCCAAGGCACACGCAAAACGCTATCCATTCGCGCCAACATGATCTGGAATGCCACCGGATCCCTGGTCTACATGGCCGCCCAATGGTTGACCACCGTTCTGGTCGTGCGTCTTTCCACTGGCTATGACGCTGCCGGCTTGCTTGCGTTGGGTATGGCCGTTTCGAACATCTTCTCGCCCATCGGCTACTACAAGATACGTGCATTCCAGGTCTCCGACCTCGACGAGGAGTTCACTTTCAGGCAGTACCTGGGCTTCAGAATCATCACCGTCGCCCTGGCCATCGTCGTCATGTTCGTCTATTGCTTCTTGACTTGCCCACCGGGCACTTGGGTCACCGTGATTCTGTACGGCTTTTTCTCGCTTGGCCCCGTGTTCGTCGACGTCTTGCACGGCGAGGAGCAGCGCGACGCGCGCATGGACATCATCGGCATCTCGTTTGTCCTTCGCGGCATCCTACTGCTTGCCTCCTTCGTCATCGGCATGGCGCTGTTCAACTCGCTCGATATCGCGCTCATACTCATGACGGTGACGACGTACCTGGAAATAGCGCTTTTCGACGGCATCGCGTTTCTCAAGGTTACGGGAAAGCCCCTCAAGCCCGCGTTCGAAGTGCGTGCCATCAAGTCCCTGTTCGTCCAGTGCCTGCCTCTCGTCGTCGCGTCGTTCTTTTGCTGGGCGGTTCCCGCCATTCCACGACAGGCGCTCAACGACGTCATGGGAGAGTGGTTCCTGGGCATCTACTCGTCGGTGGCCGCCCCCGTGCTCATCGTGCAGATGTGCGCACAGTACATCTACGCGCCGCTCCTGACTCGCTTTGCCGAGCTTCTGCATGCGCACGACAAGCGCGGATTCTCGCGTCTCGTCCTGCAAGTCACCCTTGCCATCTTCGCGCTCGCCTTCGCCTTCGGCGTTCTGTTCGCACTTGCGGGAGAGCCCCTGCTCGTCCTGATCTTCGGGCAGGGCATCGCACCGTACACCTACCTGATCATTCCGCTTGTGCTCTGCACGGTCATGACCGCTTACGTGTGGTTCTTGGGAGACGTCCTCATCACCATGAGGAAGAACAAGATGAACCTCATAGGCTACGCCATCTCGTTCGCGGTCATACTGGCGACGATGTATCCCATGATTCACGCGTTTGGCATGAATGGCGCAAGCTTCGCGATCATGGTCGCCTACGGAGCGGCAATCGTCTTCTTCCTCGTGTGCGTGTTGCGAAGGAGAGGGCATCAGGAAGATCTCATGTAGGCTTCTGCCAGCTCCATGCACCTGAAAAAGAAATCTCCGACGAGATCACATGACCGCCCGTCATCATTGCGAGACCTGCTTTCGAACTCGCGTTTTCTCAGCTTGTGGTAAACGGGTGTCCGAAGCGCAACAAACTTTCGCAAGGCGAAGAGGGTCCGTGCCCTGCGAAAAGCCATCCCGTAAGGATTGCGTTTCCCGATTTTCCCGTATAGAGACTGATGGTCTGCATATATTGCGTAGGGTCTCGTCTGGGCAGAGGAAGTCGAGATGCCCGAACCAACGGCATAGTAAATTAGGAATTCGTCGAGAAAGCCGATTCGCGAATCAGGATCGCACAGGGCGATAGTTGCGGCGAAGTCCTCGCAATACTTGATGCCGTAATCATGCTGAAGGACAGCAAGCAATTGCTCGAAAAGCCCCTTTTCGAAGAACTGGGCTCCCCCGGGTATCCAGTCCGCATTTATCAGCTGCTGCTCCAGAATTCTTCTCGGGGGTTTTGACTCGAGATAGCTTTGCTTGTTTCTAGGAGCCTCGAATTCCCCACATGTGTAACCTCCATCGCGCTTTTGAAAAGCGCAGTATTTTCCGAAACCCAATTGGCAGTCATTGTCAATGCAATAGTCGACGACATCTCGTAGAGTGCGCTCAGAGAAGAATGCGTCTTCGCTGCCAATCGATTTAATGTACTTTCCCTTCGAGACGCCAAGCGCGGAAAGGATGTTGCCAACCGTCTTCACATTTTGCGGCTGTCGCACGATTTCATAGTTCGAAAAACCGGTGAACGCGAAAAAGCGCTCAATGTCCTCATGATAATCATGATTCGAGCAATCATCGGCAACGACAATGTCAAAGTCCACGCCCTTTTGCAGCACGCATGAACTGAGAGTAAAGAGCAGGTCATCGAACGGCTGATTGTAATAGGTGACAATGGCGGAGATTTCCGTATGTTCCGAAGACATCAATTCCTCCCATGCTCTTTTAATTGCTTAAGAAGCCATAGGCCCATAACAAGCGTCGACACGACCGTTGCGGCTATCAACGAGAGCGTTGCGCCATTCAATTGGAAAAGCCAGACGAAAGGAACCATGGTACCCAAGCTCACGGCCAGCGACAGCAAACCACCGACAAGCGTGGCCTTGAAGTTTCGCAACGCTACCATGAGCGTATTGAGGAAAGTCGCAAAAGACATGGTCACCGAACTGACAATGAGCAAAGGTATCAAGTACATGTAGGAAAGTACCTCTTCCCCGTATATGAGCGCATAGAGCATATCGCCAAAGAAATAAAGCAAGACGGCGCATGCAAGGCCAACGAGAATCGTTCCACCCACGGTAAGTCCCATGAGACGAGAGAAGCGCCGTGTATCGTTCTCCTCATACGCAACGGTGAGATATCCGAGAAGCGGATTGAAGATATAGCTAGCGCAGGCTTGGATGATAGCCAAGGGAGCCGCAATGGTTCCGTAGGCACCAAGCGCACTTTCTCCCATCGCGGTAAGAAGATACTGCCGCGGAATGGAGCCAGAGCCCGCGAGGGCAACAAGGGCGATGACTCCCGGAAAGCAACACACGAGAAGCTTTCGGACCTTTCCAGCAGATATGCGAAGCTTGAAATCCGCAAACCACCTTATGCGCGGAAGATCATAGAAAACGCCTATCAGCGCCGTGACTATCGCCATAGCAAAAATCGTCCAGTTTAGGTTTTGAGTAATCCCGAACACGATCCAGAAGCTCATAAGCGATCCGATGCCCTGCAGGCCAACCGAAATGCCTATGTAATCCATGCGCTCCTTCTTTTGTTCTTCGGCGTGAAACGCATCGAGGATGAGCCCAAGGTCTTTGTAGATAAGGTAGAGGAATATCGGCAACCAGAGCGATGGTTCCGAAGTCACGAACGCGTATGCCATAGTCGCGACGATTGAGATACAGCTTGTCAGACATTTGAATACGAAATATTCGCCCACCTTATATTCGTCATGGATATCGCTTACCTGATAGGCATACATACGATATTCGGCCACGGATGAGAAGATCGTGTAGATGGACATGACGTAGGTGTATATGCCCGCTACGTCAAAGCCGACTGACATCCGAACAACGAGCACGGTGGTAAGCCATTGGGCAAGCATGTACGTAAATGAGCCAGCTGAATTCCACAGCATGTTCGCCTTGATTGACAGGGGAGCTGTCCTCGAAGCAGTTGTCTGCCTTTTTGCAAAACTGATGGTCATTTTCTCCGGCTCATCGCAATCGTCTTGGACACAACGTATGGGTTCAGAAGCTGTGCACGGCCCATCCTTCAATCGATCTCGTACGTCTTTGAACTATGGGACCGTCTCTGATCCTCGGGGGGGAGTTTCATGTAGTCCCCATATTGCGCTTGTAGCACATGAACATAATCTTGGGGTATAGGCAGTTCAAGGCTCTCGAAGGGAACCCGCACAAGCTGCTGGTACCACTCAGCCTCATAACGGTCGGACTCCCCCGTGCACCAGGCGATATTTCCGACTCGCGTACTTCTTTCGGGGCCCCGAAAGGAAAGTTCCCATATTCGGCGCAAGGCGTCTTCAGGCGTTTTGCCAGCAAGCCTTAAGAACGCCCTGGCGACCTTGATAAACGGCATGATTCTCTTTACCCGCGGGTCAATCGCATTGCCGGCGGTGAGTAAAAAGAAGCGAATCCGCTGTTTCTCCCGTTCCTTTAGAAGCTTGTTTTGCTGGTTATCATCTTCAAACAGATAGTCAAAGCAGAACACGTCCAACCATAAACCGAGGGGATGGTCGTGCATAAAGTTCGCCTCATACACAACGGTGTGCACGTCAACAACCTTCACGAAGGGGTATATGTTCTCTTCGGAGAGAGGTGCGAGCACCTTGTACTTCTTATCTTCATCGAGATATGGATGAGCCTTCGCAAGTTCTATCAGGCGCATGAAATCCTCGCGCATCATCGCCAAATCCACGTCATCATCCCAGGGGATGAATCCTTGATGCCTGATGGCGCCGAGCAATGTGCCGCTATCGAGGAAATACCGCAAATCATGAAGCGTGCAGTAGCTATCGAAGCTCTCCAACATGAGCAGCAAGCGCTCTTGAGTTTCTTTCAGGCCAAGAACCCTCAACAGCCATCAACCCTTCCTTCATCAAAGCGTGCACAGACCAATCTTCTTGCAATCCATATCAAATCATCAGTCACACATGATACCTAGAGTATATCTTGCCTGCAGCAATCTACTTCAGTTGACGCGTTGAAGACAAACGCAACAGCCAAATGGGCCTCTATATCCCAGACGCGGCACGCATATAGCCAGAACGTCCCTTTACAGAAGCGTCTCCGTATATAATCATGCGTATCTAAATGACATCTGTACCAACCACGTAGCAAACGCGCTTTTCGCTAAGGAGAAGCTATGTCGACATTGGTTGCCCTTCGAAGACTTAGATGGATTGCCAAGGGTCTTCGAGACGGCGGGTTCCAAGACTTTCGCACCATTGGAATAGCGGATATCAACGTATTTCAAGCGGGAAATGGGATGATTCGGCTGGAGGGTTGGGTCTACAGCTTCCGTCTCCTCACCAATCGACCAATCCTGGAAGTGCTTCAAGACGACAAGGCAATCTTCACGAAGACGATAAACACGAGGCGGTCACCGGCCGCAGAGTCCTATTTCGGAAACAAGGATCTCGGCGACGCCGGAATATATGCCTTCTTGCAATACGAATCAAACGTCGATTTATCCGCGCGGCTGCGTTTCGAAACGCCAAAGGGAGACTACTTCCTAAATCTGGGCACCATAAGGAAAAATACCAGCAAGGCGATTCATCCTAGGGTTTTCGACCCATGGGAGTCGAATCAATTCGGCGAGATCGACTTGGGGTATATGCAGCTTGGCTCGTTACGCCCCTATCTCCAAAACAATCCCTCTACCACCGAGGACATCGTTGACATTATCATCCCGATTTACAACGGCCTCGAATTGCTGTCTCCCCTATTCGAATCAGTGAAACAAACCAGTCTGCCCTATCGCCTGATCATCATCAACGACGCAAGCCCCGATTCACGCGTAGACGATTACCTGCAGTCAGTCGCAGACAATGCGGATAACGTCATTCTGATTGAGAACGACCGCAATCTCGGTTTTGTCCGGTCCGTCAACCGCGGACTATCCATGTCTTCCAATGACGTAGTCATATTGAACACGGATACCGAACTTCCCGATAGATGGTTGGAGCGGCTCATCAGACCGATACGAATCGACGAAACGGTCGCATCGGCCACCCCCATGACAAACAGCGGCACGATCTGCAGCTTTCCGAATTTCCTCGAGAATAACCGCCTATTCGACGGCCTTTCGCTCAAGGCAATTGACGAGCAATTCGGCAAAATGATTCCACTCTATACGGAAGTCCCCACTGGCGTTGGGTTCTGCATGGCGATGAGCAGGAACGCCCTCGCCAAAATCGGAGCACTGGACGAGGAAACCTTTGGCAAAGGCTATGGTGAAGAAAACGACTGGTGCCAGCGTGCCATCAAGGCAGGATTCAAAAACGTCCTCGTGGAAAACCTCTTTGTCTATCATAAGCATGGCGGGAGCTTCGAGAGCGATGAAAAACGGGCTCTCTGCGAGGCACATGAGAAGAAGCTGCTCGAGAAGCATCCGACCTATTTAGAGGAGGTGGCATGCTTCTGCCAAGCTGATCCGTTATCACAGTTCAGATCCTATGTTCAATCTGCACTCAGGTGCTCTCAACTACCCCCCGTCCTTCTGGTTTTCAATCATCTGCTTGGTGGCGGCGCAAACGATTATCTCGAAAAGGAAAAGCCGAAAATATTGGAACAGGGGCGCGCGATTGCCACGCTGGCCTTCGAGCCCGTCGAGTATATGTATCACCTGACCGTCGAATACGGCGAACTGTCTTTTCAATGCCTTTCCACCTCGCTCGCAAGTCTTCTTTCTCTCTTCGACGATGTCGATGAGGTGTGGATAAACGAACTCGTCACGTTTGGACAGATCCAGGGCAACATGGAGACAATCAAAGACTTCATACGCGTCAGGAAGCCTCTTTGCAAAATCCTGATTCATGACTATTTTCCAATTTGCCCAAGCATCAATCTACTGGATTGCGAAGGACGTTTCTGCGGCATTCCCTCCAACCTCATGAAATGTCAGGAGTGCTACAAGAAAAAGGGGTTCGATCGGGAATACGGAGCGACGATTCTCGACTACCGAAGCAAATGGGAGGCCCTTTTTGGCGAAGAGGCAGATGTCGTATGTTTCTCCGTATCATCCGAAGAGCTACTCACTCGGGCGTTTCCCCAAATAGCGCGAGTAATCGTATCGCCTCATGCCGTACGCCCACTCCCCAAGGTCAAGACAAACGGATACAATCATGATGAAATCAGGATCGGCATCATAGGAAGAATGTGCGAGCACAAGGGAGCCAGCATAGTCAAATCCATTGCCGAGCACTCTAGAGCCGCTGGAATCTCCGTCGTGCTATTCGGAGATTTCGAAGATGGCCAGAAACCAGACGGAATCAAAGTCATCGGCGAGTATCAGCGCGACGAGCTTTCGAACCTTGTCCAGTCAGAAGAGATAGATGTCATCTTCTTTCCGAGTATCTGGCCGGAAACGTTTTCGTTTACATGTTCGGAGGCAATTTCGATGGGACTTCCCGTCGCCTCGTTCGACATTGGAGCTCCGGCGGAAAGAATAAAGGCGTATGACCTCGGTAAAGTCATGCCCCTTGACTTGGACATCGAAGAAATCGTCGATGAGCTCATCCGACACGCGAACAAAAGCGGAGTTCCTAACTCATGATGAACGCAAGAAAATGCCAAAACGCGCTCGTGCGAAAAACCGTGGACTCCCTGGGCATCAAAGGGGTTTTCCGCGAAGCAATAGCATCTGGCCGCCAGCCATGGAAGGCGCATCTTCTGCTCTATCTCTCGGAACCCGACTGTGCGACGGATTACATACGAATAATGGGACCCGTCCTGCTAAATGATGCCCTGTCGAGGACACTTACGTTCTGCATTACCCGATTGGCATATGACGAGGAGGCCCAATCCTTCAATATCTCCGAGCGCGTTCTTGATCGATTTCCGCTAACCATCGTCGTATCTCGAGAAAAAATCAGTACAGAAGCGCTCGTCGCCCTGCGGCTTCTCAAAGACAAGTATCCGTCTACCCGCATTTGGATAGACATCGATGACGACCTCTTCAGCATAACCGAAGCGCATCCGGAATACGATCAATACGCAAGGCGCCTTGACGTGCTCGGATCGCTCATCGGACTTTCCGACACGGTTACCGTATCGACCGCGGGAGTGAAACAGGGACTCGTCAGCGCTGGCTATGGGGAAAAGCTCCCGATAATAGTGCCCAACTACCTTGACGATCGCATCTGGCAGTCCAAACCGAGGCAAAAGCAACCCAAAGACCCATCCAAGATACGCGTGTTGTACTCCGGAACGGAAACGCACGACGCTGACCTGAAAACAGTTGTAGAAGCGATTCGGATTGCTCAGGAAATTGTCAAAAGGCAGCTGAAAAAGGATCTCGAAGTTGTGGTTGTCGGAGGAACGACAACGGAGCTTCCCGGCATGAACATCGTGAGGGTACCCGACTCGATACGATTCTACACATCTTACATACCCTGGCTCCAGAGCATGAGGCCATTTGACTTCGCCATCGCGCCCCTTGACCTAGACAACAAGCTCAACTGGTCGAAGAGCGCCTTGAAGTACTTGGAATACTCCGCCATGGGCCTGCCTGCGATTTTCACGGAAATAGAACCCTATGCACGCGTAGTCAATAGTCACGAGAACGGCATCCTGATTCCGGGGAACTCGAAGGACGCATGGGCCGAAGCGCTCGTGTCGCTAGCGTCAGACCATCAGCTCGCGCAGCGCATATCGAATCAATGTCGCACCGACGTAACCGCCAACCGCCTGCTCTCCCAGCATTTTGGAGAATGGAAATCGATAATCGAGCCTGAATAGACCCGTCTCGATTATCCGCTTCCCATCTGTAACTTGGTTGACGTGCAAGCACGAAGGTGCCTAGTTAAATATGGCCACCGTCGTTCCAGCAGTAATGTTGTTGTATATCCATTGGGCATTGGGATATGCAAGCCGTATGCACCCATGCGAAAGGCTGTGCCCGAGCTCGCTATCCGATGCCAAGATGGTATGGAAGAAGTATCCGCCCGCAATTTGCGTGCAGTAGTGTGCACGGCTGTCGGTGGTGAGAGTTCCGACCTTGCCTCCTGTCGTTCGGAAGGTTCCCGTGATGGTGGGCGTGCCCGGTGCGCCCGTGACGCATGACCACAGATACGTAGGACTCCAGTTTCCTTGACTGCCGGTAAAAACGCCAACTTGATGGGCACCGCGATCGACGAGAATGAGCCTATTGGTTCCGCTTGAATAGCCTTGCGCCCTTGATGCGAGCGTATTTGTGCCGAGCCACCTTCCGCTCCCATCGAATTGTTCGTACTTGCCATCGATATTTCGATTGCTGGCAACCATGGCACCGCTGCTGTCCAGGTAATACCATACCCCGCCGAGTTCCAGCCATCCGGTATAAGCAATGCCCGTTTTAGATGCTCCGTAGAACCAGAGCCCCGCGGTTTTATGCCATCCGGATATTATCTTTCCACCATCATCGGTCAGGATGAGTTTGCCATCTTTGTCGAATTTGCCGATACGCGAGATCGCACCGGAATCCGCAGCATATCCTGCGATCTTGGTGCCGTCCTCCTTCGTCTCGAGCGTTACCTGGCAATGAGAGCGCATATCGCCGTTTTGAGTGAACGAGTACTGCTTGCCATCGATCGTTTTCAGAGATTCATTGGTCATGGCGCCTTTTTTGTCTTTGTCGAACCAATACCAGCGGCCATTTACGTACTGCCAGCCACTCTGCACCTGAGCGCCAGATCCCTGCGCGTAATACCAAGTCGACTTGTCGCCCTTGACCTTGAACCAGCCGAGTGCCATGGCACCTGATTCGGTAAGGTAGTATCTCTTGCCATCCGGCGAGATCCATCTATCCGTCGCCATCGACCCCAGCAGATCGCCCTCGAGGTCACCTTGTAGCCAGTACCACGTCCCGTGTGGACAAACCCAGCCATTCTTGACCTGCGCTCCGGATCCATCTGCGTAATACCAATTTATGGCATCTTTGCCAGCAGCATCTTTGGCACTCGCCTTGTACCAACCAGTTGCCATGGCACCCGAAGAGGTCAGATAGTACTTCTTGCCCTTGTCGGTGACCCACTTAGCCTCGGCCATGGCGCCGTTTGCATCCGGTTGTAGCCAATACCAGGCGCCACCGGGAGCTATCCAGCCGCCCTTGACCTTGGCGCCCGAGCCGTTCGTGTAATACCATTTGCCATCGTACTTGACCCAACCGGTGGCCATGACGCCGGAACCAGCAAGATAGTAATCGGCACCCTTGACGCTCACCCATTTTGCCTCGGCCATCGACCCGTCGGCTTCAAGCCAATACCATCGTCCACCAGGAGCAATCCAAGCATTCTTGACCTTTGCCCCCGAGCCGTTCGCGTAGTACCACTTGCCGTCATGTTTGACCCAGCCGGTCGCCATGACACCCGAGGAAGTCAAGTAGTATTCCTTGTCCTTGTCGGTAATCCACTTGGACGTGGCCATCGCGCCGTTTGCGTCCGGTTGCAGCCAATACCAGGCACCACCAGAGGCAATCCAACCTGTCGAGGGCTTGGCCTTCGGGTTTGCGAAATAATACCAAGTGCCATCGGAATCTTGCATCCATCCGGCTTTGATCGGCTTCTTGACGGGCTTTTGCTGAGCGGAAGCGTCTGCCTTGGAATCATCTGCTTCCGGCTTGGCGGAGGACTCGTTTTTGCTTGCCGAAGAATCCGTGCCGACGGGCGTGGCCGCATTCGAGAGCGTGACATCACGCGAGGAAGACCTCTCGCCAGCCAGCTCTCTCCCGGGCTGCCCGTTCGTGGGCTGCGCACCTTGCGTGCCGAGATCCTGGCCACTCGATTCATCGGCTTCGTTGAAACGAGAGGGAGTACTTGAATCTTCGGCATGGGCAGGACAAATGACAATGCTCGTACAGACGAAAACGGCCACCAGAAAAACAAGAACGCGAGATACCCGCACGAACATGCCCCGATCTGATTTGAAGCCGCTTTCGATCATCATCTACCTTGCCATTCTCGCTCGACAAACTATTTATCTGACAGTTTTTCTACGAAGAGGATACCACTCCTCTAGATGGATCTGTCGCATCCCAAAGCCCGGTGGCGTCAACGTGATATATGCCAACCCAGACGTTGGACTCCATGGCGCCATCCGCGCCGACGTAGTAATTGCCAACCCACTTGCTCTTTTCCATAGCTCCGGAAGCGTTGAAGTAATACCACGTTCCCTTGAGTTTCTGCCAACCGGTGAGCATAGCGCCCGATGAACTCAGGCAGTATGTCTTTCCATCGACTTCTTGCACGCCAGTTTGCATGATGCCATCGGATTTGCTCAGGTAATACCAAGCGCCATTGGCCACACGCCATCCCCTTGCCATGGCACCGGATGCGTCCAGGTAATACCATTTACCTCCGGAGAGTACCCAGCCCGTCTGCATGACACCGGAGCCGTTCATGTAATAGCGAATCTCATTTACCGTCTCCCAGCCGGTAGCCATAGCCCCAGAGTCTTCCAGGTAATACCAAGCGCCGTTATCGTATAACCAGCCTGTGAGCATGGCACCGGAATTCTGGAAGAAATACCACGTGCCATACAGATATTGCCAGCCAGTGAGCATGGCACCGGAATCGCTCATGAGATACCAGACATCCTGAACCTGCTCCCACCCCGTAGCCATGATGCCGGATTCGTGCAGGCAATACCAAGAGCCACGGTCGGCAAGCCAGCCGGTGAACATGGCGCCGGACGGATCGAGATAAAACCAGTGGCCGTTTTGCTTGAGCCAGCCCGTTTGCATGGCGCCCGAACCGTCAAAGTAATAATCTGAGCCACTGACGGACACCCAGCCGATCGCCATGATGCCCGAATCGCGCAGGTAGTACCAGGTCTGGCCAACATTGAGCCAGCCAGTCGTCAAGACTCCCCGGGAATCGTAATACACCCAATCCGATCCGACCTTATGCCACCCGCGTTTATTGCTATCAACGCTCGGTATATCGGGCTCCACATCATCATTATGGGGATACTTGATTATTTCCGCATTCTCCTCGATGTAGACCTTCACGCCATCAAGAGTCGTCCAACGATTTGTGACGGCATCGCAAGACCCTTCATCAACACCGGGTTCGCCGAAGAAATACTGCTTTCCGCTCTTGGCTGTATGCCAGCCCGTTCCCTTGTAAGGAACGCCATTCAAGTAAAGGGTCGCATACGGAGCGACAATGAACTCTCGCACAACAGGATCCGCATCTTCTGCATTGGTCCACACACCATCAGCCGTAAGATCGGCGACAAACGCATCTTCGCCCTTTCCGGGCATCTCGGGAGCGCTGAAATACCGAGCGCCTTTCTCGTCTAGAATGTCAATGACTCGCCGTGCAAGAGCCGCGAAATCCCCCGTCTGGACCACGACGCACCTGTCGTCACCATTTGTCTGCTTGAGGATGGCGCGCAAATAATCCGAAGAGTTCGATCCGGCAGCGCCATGATGGCCCAATTTGAGCAAATCGACGGGACCGACAACGTCCTTGAGGCGATCCTCATCGCCCACGCCGTTGCCATCGCCATCTGTATAGTTATTGATATCGCCGGCCAAGAAGGCCGTTCGTCCATTTGCCGCCGTGATCTTCACGCCATAGGAGAAGTAATTCGCATCGGGAACCTTCGTATGCAGGTATGTCTCGTCGTAGTTCAATATCTCGATCTTGGCATCGCCGAGCATGAAAACCGGGCTGCCCTTATCCGAATCATCGGCACCCGCATAAGACGAATCGAGATGCTGGATGAAACGGGCACCATACGCGTCCTGCGCCCATTTTGCCGCATCGAGGAACTTGTCGTATACGAACTGGTTATCCCATAATCGTGCCTCATCCGTAATCAGGCTATCGTCATAGACGGACAGATAAATCGCCTTGGGATGGAATGCCTCGATAATGTCCGGTGCCGAGCCGATGTGGTCGCTATGAGAATGAGTGCCGATGTAGAAATCGAGATTGTCTTGGGTCACGCCGATCTTTCTCATATAGGCAATGACCTCGTCTTCGTGACCGCCACCGACAATTGTGCCATCACGTGGAGGATAGCGAGGGTCTGACCCGTCGGGATAGTCATCATCCTCCCCCGAGTCAACTACGCCAAAATGGCCATCGCACTCGATGATGATCGCATCGTTATAGCTAAACGGGAGAACATGTATGCGCACCTCACCAGACAGCAAAGAGCGATTTCCATCTGCAAGCGCCTGATGTGGCACGAAAGCAGCGCACAGGAAGATCAGGGCAAGAGCAGCTAGCCCCCAGCCAATACGGTGAGATTCTTCGGTAACGCCCAATGTTCTTCCTATCTTGAAAGTAGGAGCTCTGCGTCATGACCCGAGCTCGCAAGGAGCAGCGAATCAATGACGCAGAGCACGGAACCTACTTTATGCGTTCTTTACTCGGTTTCGGAACCGGAGTCCGCAGCCGGCTTCTTGCTGCTGTCCCACTTGCCATCAGGACCAACGTAGTACTTGTCGTTATCGACCCAGCTATCGGTGACCATCTTGCCATCGTCACCAAGCCAGTAGTCTCCAGCCCATGCGTTGGTCACCATAGCTCCCGACGGACCGTAGTAATACCAGATGGGGGCAGCCGTCGTGCCGGTGTTCACCCAGCCCGTCTGCATGGCACCGGAGGCGTTGGCGTAGTAGTTCGCCTTGCCGTCGCTGAACTGGCCGATCTCCATAACGCCATCGGCTCCCATGTAATACCATGTTCCGCCGACGATAATCCACTTGCCAGTGACCATTGCGCCGGAAGCATCGTAGTAATACCAATTGGCGACATCATTGCTAACGACCTTGTTCCAGCCCGTCACCATGGCTCCGTCATTGGCAAAAAAGTACTCCTTGCCGTTAATGTTCTGGGCGCCAATTACCATGATTCCCGACGCCGGGTCGAGATAATACCAGGTTGAACCGATGTACGCCCAGCCCGTTGCCATGGCACCAGATGCATCATAGTAATACCAAATGGGGGCCTCTTTCGTGCCGCTATTCACCCAACCCGTTTGCATGGCACCATTTGAGTTGAAGTAGTACTTCTTGCCGGCAATCGGATACTGACCGTTCTCGTACATGCCGCCCGTCGTGGTGTCCAGGTAATACCACGTGCCGTTAAGAAGCCTCCATCCGGTTGCCATGGCGCCCGATGCATCGAAGTAGTACCAGTTCACCTGCTCTGATTCAGGAGCCGTGGTCTCTTGCCAACCGGTCTGCATATAGCCGTAGCTGTTAAAGTGATACCACTTGCCACCATCATTCAACCAGTCGTTCTTGATGTAGCTACCGTCACTGTACTCATACCATTTACCCGTGGAATTGCTCTTCCATTGACCCGCAGCGGGCATCCAGATGGCCTTGAGCGTAAGGTTGCCGATCACGGGGGTCGTATCAAACTTGTAAGCCGCTCCATCAGCCGTGACCCAATAGGCAAAGCTCATGCCCGCCTTGGTGGGATTTGCCGGCTTGGTAGCGAAATCGCCCTCGTAGACTTGCTGCGATTGAACCGCACTCCCGCCATCGCTATCGAACGTGATGGTGAACTGCTCCTTCTGCGCATAGGCATAGGTGTAGGTTATCTCGCCATCGGTCGTATCGGCATACGTGATGGTCGCGGGAAGCTCGCCGCTTTCCGTTTTCCACTTTCCAGCCTTGCAGTTCGTCGTCGGGGCATTGCCGACAGCGGGAGGCTCGAGTGCGCCGGACGCATCCCCGGTCAAGGTCAGGGACTGAGTCTTGGGCTGGGCGCTTCCGTCATTCCAGGAACCGTATTCGACCTTGTAGGTTATCGTGATCACGTGCTCTTCCGGATCGGGAGTCGAAACCGGGATCCACTTGGCCGTAAGCGTGATGTTGCTATCGACAGGAGTATCGAAGCTGTAAGTGGCACCATTCAACTGCCAGCCGTCGAAGGTGTTGCCAGCTTTGGTAGGAGCGGGAGAGGGCTCTGTTGCGTTGCCGCCCTCATATACCTCCTGGCTTGCGACAGCACTCCCGCCGTCAGTATCGAACGTGACGGTGTACTTGGCCTTTTCGACGTAGGTGTAGATATAGGTAACCACGCCATCAGTCGCGTCCGAAGCGGAAATGGTGGTCGGCAGCGAACCGCTTTCCGTATCCCATTTTCCCGCCTTGTAGTTTGCATTCGGCTCATTGCCCACAGCAGGAGTGTCGGCAAGCGTCGCCGTGCCATCCTCAGCAGGTTGGTCATCGGCCCCGAGCAAGGTCACCGTTTCCGTCACGTTAGCGGTCGTGCCATCGTCCCAGGAACCGTTCACGACTTTATACGTGACGACGATCTGATACTTGTCATCGATACCATCGCCGTTCTCATCGGTGATACCCGGAGTCTCCGGATCTTCCGTCGGGTCTGCGAACGCAGAGCTCACGGATGCAAGCGGCGTGAAAGCAATCACGAGCGAGAAGCTGATGACAAGCGCAATCGCCATATTGATCAGCGCCTTCAACTTCGAGCCGTGCAGCTCGTCGAACGTCATCTCTTCACCCCTCGTAGCCCGGATACTTGTTCGTTTGTTATATGACATGAACGCCTCCTAGTCATAGCTACTACAAAGATAGAGCGATTCGGAATTATACAATCAGCCCAAGAGCCACGTGCTCTTATCGGATGCCAAATCATGCGAAGAGCACATTTCGCCTATCTAGATGCCAAGGTTTCTCTTCATGATGTCCTTGAGCTTGGCTCCATACCCCGAGCCGGCACACCAGCCTTGACCCGTGGGGTTATCCCCTATGCCGAGCCATTCCACGAACTTGGCGCAACCTCTCGAAACGTAATTGAATCGTGGGTCAACGCAGGTGTTCTTGAGCGGCTCCGTCGAAGCATATGCCTTGAGATGCTGCACTTGAGCCCGGATACCCGTGCGCACATCCTTGAACGAATTGCCCGGCACGCCATTGCCCGTGGCACCGATTCCGCCAAAGTTGAACTGATTGATGCTCACGTCGCCACCGAATTGCAACCAACCGGTTTCGTTCATGATTTGGGCGAAAATCACCTCCGCGCGAACGCCTTCGGCATTCGACTCCTCGTAGATCATTTGGCAAAACGTTGCGGCATTTGGCGCTCCGCCGGCTCCAAGCGCTGTTGAAGGATATGCGAACCCGCTTCTTTCATATGCCTGCGTCATGGCAGCCACGGTCGTCTTCGACGCACCCATTATCGGCGTGCCATTACCGACAAACGCACCGGAGCTTTCGAAGAAGCACTGCTCGCCGTCTATGGTTCTCTCACCGGTAACCATCGCGCCGGATGAATCGAGATAGTACTTGGCTTCTCCAAGGGTAAGCCACCCCGTCGCCATGGCCCCGCTCCCGTGGAGGTAATACCACGTATCACCAAGCTTGAGCCATCCCGTTGCCATGACTCCGCTGTCATGGAGGTAATACCACGTGCTGCCGAGTTTCTTCCACCCCGTCTGCATCTTGCAGCTCGTCGGGTCCATGTAGTACCACGAGCCGTAGGCGACCGCCCAGCCCTTGGCGGCCGCACCGGAGGGCGTGATCCAGTACCAGTCGTTGCCGTCCTTGAACCAGCCGCCGCCCTGCATGGCGCCCGAGGGATGCAGGTAGTACCTGTCGCTGCCCACCGTGGTCCACCCCGTCTGCATCTTGCAGCTGCCCGGGTCCATGTAGTACCACGAGCCGTTGATCAAAACCCAACCTGTAGCCGCGGCACCCGACCCGGTGATCCAATACCAGTCGTCTTTATGCTTGAACCATCCTGTGGTCTGCATCTTGCAGCTCGCAAGATCCATGTAATACCAAACGCCGTTCACGAGGGTCCAGTCAGTGGCCGCCGCACCTGAAGCCGTGATCCAGTACCAGTCATTGCCCTGCTTGAGCCAACCTGTTTCCTGCATGGCGCCCGAAGGGTTCAGGTAGTACTTGGCATTCCCGATTGTCTGCCAACCGGTCTTCATGACAGCAGTCGACGGATCAAGATAGTACCAGCTGCCGTTAATATACTCCCATCCCTTGGAATAGCTGCCGTCCACCTTCTTGAACTTCCACGTCCCATCGGACTGGTGTTCCCATCCGCCCTTGTTCAAACCATACGTCTTGGCAATGCCCTGCGCATCTGCCATACCAAGTTTCTTGAGAAAGTTGTCATCCTTCAACTTGGCGTTGTCTTCCGGATTGGTGATGAACGCATGCTCGACGATGATGCCGGGGATGCCCATCTCGCGGGCATCCGCAATCACGCCATAATAATCCCTCAAACTTCCGTCGGGATACTTGCTGTTATTCTCGGAATTCCTGACTTTGATGCCGCGGTCTTGCAGGCCCAGAGCCGTGAGTTCATCGAGGATGTTTTGACTCAGCTGCTTTCCGGTCTCATGCGCCGCCTTGTTATAGCTGCTGCCATTGGGGTAATAGACTTCAGCTCCATCAGCGCTGGAGCGCTCAGTTGAGTTTATGTGCAGGCTCACGAACACCTTGGCGCCTTGATTTACCGCACGTTCAACACGCTCGTATAAGGTGGGACACTCGTTCTGCGTTCGCGTGAGAACGACCGTCACGCCCGCATAATTCTCGAGCTCTGCCTTGCAAGCTTGGGCGATTTTCCAATTGACGTCAGATTCCTTGAGACCAGAGCCGACAGCCCCCGAATCATTCCCGCCATGGCCCGGATCGAGCGCAATCACGAGTCCGGCCGCGCGTGCCATCGCAAACGCGGAGGCTTCCTGAGCCACGATAAGCGCGTCATCGATATCATCCGCCGCCTCGACATCGCCTTCAACGCCAAGCGCGTAGATTGTCGTTTCTATTTCTTCAGATTCATTGGCAGCGCCCGCCTCATCTTCGGCCATGGCCGACAAAGCAGACCCCTCGTCCTGCTTGACCTCGAAGCTGCAATCCTCACCGTTCTCGGCCAAGTCGATTTTCGTAAGCTTCTCCTGGCCGCCGCTTGTCTCGACTTGCGCCTGCATCTCGAGAAGGCAATAGTCACCCGGATCGTCGACTTGCAGCGAGAAGAGCGTGGATGCCCCCGCGCATGTCTGCGATTCGACAGCCCGCACCTCTCCCGACGGGGTCTCGTACAGCAACGCAGCAGAGCGGACGGTGGCGCCTTGGTCGTCGACCGCTATGGCGATTTTCTGTTCGGTGCCCGCAGCGGGCGTGGCCTCGTCAAAATAGACGAAGCCAAGTGGGGCCTCTTCGATCGCCTCGGACGTTCCAAGCTCGAAGGAACCGACACGATGGGGCCCGTTGACGACACCACCATCGTGGGTGCTAGCGGCAACGCCCTTCACTTCGCCGCTATCGGCAAAAGCCGCCGCATCTGCGATTCCGATACTGCCCACGGAAGTCGAGAGCAATGCCAGGGGCGAGAGCGAGAGAACGAGGGCGAACGAGAGAAGTATTCGGCCATATAAGCTACGTTTGTTCATCGAACCAGCCTTCTTTCGAGCAAGTGCGAATAGCGCTGATTATAAAAGTCCGCTAGAAGAGCCTGTCAGACCGATGCTACAGGCAAAACGCGACCGGCGCATATCGTCACGGCTATGCTACAGGCAATCGGAACCGTTCACACAATTTGCATAAAGCGAGCATCCGGGTACTCTCCTACCGCGTCGCGTCCCACAGGCCGCCGGCGTTGACGTGGTAGCGGCCGACCCACGTGCTCGTCGCCATCCTGCCGTCCGATCCCACGTAGTAGTTGCCGACCCACCTGCTCTTCTGCATGGCGCCGGAGGGCCCGAAGTAGTACCAGGTGCCGTCCACCCTCGCCCAGCCGGTCACCATGGCGCCGGAGGACAGCAGGAAGTAGCGCTGGGAGCCCTCGTCGAGCCAGTACTGGCGCATCGCGCCGCTTGACCTGTCGAGGAAGTACCAGGTGCCGCCCACGCTTCTCCAGCCATGGGCCATCGCTCCCGAGCCGTCGTAGAAGTACCAGGTCGAGCCCTCCAGGTTCCAGCCGGTCCTCATGGCGCCCGAGGAGGCGAGGTAGTAGGTCGCGTCGCCGACCTTCTGCCTGCCGGTAAGCATCGCGCCGTCGGGGCCCATGTAGTACCAGGCGCCGCCCACGAGGTGCCAGCCCGTCCTCATCGCGCCGTCCGAGGAGAGCCAGTACCACCTGCCGGAAAGCGACAGCCATCCCGCGTGCATCCAGCCGGCGCCGTCGAAGTGGTAGCGCCTGCCGCCGACGGTCACCCACTCGCCTGCCGGGTAGGCCTTTTTCTGGGCGGCCCTCGTCTTGGCGTCGTAGGAGAACCACCACCTGCCGCCAGACTGCACCCACGAGCCCGTCACCGCCGGCGCCTTTGCGGCCGGCTGAGCCTCGATCTTGAAGGTTGCCGTCCTCGTGCCCGTGTAATTGCCCTTGCCCGTTATGGTGACCGCGGCCGTCCCGACGTTGACGTTGCTCGCGTAGGAGAGCGTGTAGTCAGTTCCCTCCCTCAGCGTGCCGTAGCCGGGCAGCGTGACCGTCGGCTTGGGCGTGAGCGCCTTGCCGGTGTAGGTCTGGGTTCCAATCGAAGCGATGCTTGCGTTGGCGATGGAGACGAGATAAAACACCTTGAAGTTCAATGCACCATCCGAATACGTTGCGGTGAGCCTGATATTGCTTCCCCAGTTCTCCCTGCCGAGCTGATAGGCGACGAGGTTGTAGATGACGTTCTTGTAACTGCTGCTCGCGACAGGAATGGTGAAGCTTGTTTCGCGCGCATTAAGATGCGTCCGCACGCTATACGTGCCGCTCGCCTCGAGGTAAGGCCTGGTGAACTTGGATATCTCACCGGATCTGATGAAGTAGTTATCCTCGTAGGATTCGGCGTCAAATGCCGCGCGATTGGGATACCCAAGAGAGTAGGTGCCATCCCATTGGGTGTGAACCAGCTTCATGACATCCGTCGGGAGCGCGAAGTAGAGGCGCTTTAGATCGACGTTGGAATCCGTATAGCCCGGATCATTCCATGTCGTGTCGACGTTGTACCACTTGCCGTCAAGCTTCACACCAGTCCACACGTGCGTGTCACCAGAACTGTCGACGCGTCTCGTTTCGATACCCACCTTGTTCAAAAGGCGCACGTAGGCATCGTGATAGGCCTCACAGGTTCCAAGGCCTCGGCCAAAGACCCCCTCCGCGCTCATATACGTGAGCGAGTGGTCATATTCCGTATTGTCGACGACCCAGTCGTTGAGCCAGAGCGCCTTCGCGTAATCACTCGTGTCGCCTTGCTTCGCGCATTCGCTGTTGCATTGTCCGACAATCTCATTAATGATGGCGTCCATCGACTTAAAGCTGGCAGATTCCGCGACGGTAAAGGCAATCTCAAAGCGAACATAGGGCTCGAACGTCTTTGTCCCATCACCGTTATCGGTGTACTCAGCCACATAGAACGACAGGCGATAATTCCCCGAAGTGTATATCTCTTCTTCGAAATAGCTCTTATCCGTAAACTTGAAGAGCTCTCCCCTGCTCGTATCCACCAATGACGACCATCCGCTCGCCGTCTGAATCTCAAAGGCGTTAATCTTGTAGAGCAGGGGCTTGGTATTACCCGAAACGTTGAAGGTGAACCTCGTGGCAGAGCCTTTGACAAAGTTCGAGTCATAAGAGACCGTCGCCCTGAGCGATGTTGTGCCTGTCGATGTTTGCGTTGCAGGGACGGTCACCAGACTTGTCGATGCAGATGCAATGGCCGCCGCATCGGCAGAAGCTCCTCCCCCGTTCGCGGGCTCGGCAACAGCGAGCACCGGCGTCAGCGCGAGGAGCAGGCTGAGCAGCACGGATACGAGTGCCGTGCCAACGAAGTGCCTGTTGAGCTTTTCCGTTCCCATCATCGTGGTCCACCAACCTTCTGGTTTTCGCGATGACATCCGCCGGCGCTTCTGGCTGCGCCCGAACGGACTGCGAGCGTCTTCATGCAGTACAGGGGCATGATAGCATTTGCGGCCTTGCGACTTGGGTAACGGCATCGTGCCAAGCGGACTTGCGAGCCAAACGAAGCAGCGGCTGGTGCAGCGAAAATGATCAGAAAAGAAAACCCGGCTTCAGAAGAGTTCTGCTTATTGAGCTAAGCGTTGTCACATTTAGAGTCTTCAATACATCAATCAGACGTCCGTAGGCGCCTCAATCATGACATCATTACGAGTGACCCAGATGATGACAATCAAAACCGGCATCATGAAGGAACGAGCATGGCCAAACACGAAGGACGCCCCACCGCAACTCGCATCCTCAAGGCGTTCTCGAAACGCGAGTATGCCGAGCAGTTCCTCGACGGGATGCTCTACATGAACACGCTGGCCCATTTTCGCTGGAACGGGACGGACGACCAACGCGACCCGCTCGAGGGGGCAAGCGCCTTTGTCCTGCCGAGAAGCATCCCCACGCTGCCCGATGATCTGCAGGATATCCAGACGCACAAATCCGCCATTCTGCCTGCAGGGCTGAGCTATGCGAACATCTGCTGCTTCTTCATGCAGACGGCGCGTTTTGGGCAAGATGAGGCCTGCATGGAATCGCCTCACGCACCGGACAATCTCGGCGGTTATTACGTCGCGACTGACGATTTCCCGGCGCTCGTGGACAGGATCGACCTTGCCGCCAGGCTTCATTGTCTTCACTACTACTGCGCGCCCGTCTCGTATTGGGACATCGAGCCCGTGCCCGGACGCGAGAGGAACGCGCATAGCATCCTCCTCGTCAATCACGAGCCGCTGGACGCAGATGCGGTGTTCCCCGATGGCGTGCCCGATTTCCCCCATGACGTGTTCCACAAGAATAAGAAGTACGCACCGCAGATGGAATGGCGAATCGCGCTGTGCCGGGGAGTCAGAGACACGGCGGCCTACCCGCTAAGAGTCGGGAGCCTGCGGGAGATTGCGCATCTGGTGATGCCGGATGAACTCGATGCGGACACGCGCTCCTGCGCGAGCCTCCCCCATGCGTGGACTACGAACCTAGAGGGCGGGAACACGACGCGCAAGGAGTTCTTCGACGAGCTGTACGCGCTGGAGCCGGATAGGTTCTATATGGGCTTGAGTGTAGGATGAGGAAAATGTGAGGAATGCCGATTTTGCATTGCACAATTCACGAAACGTATTATCTGCAGAATTAGCCCTGACTAGACATTTATTATTTGCAACTTATGCAGTCATCGTTGCCGATGATCTCGTAACCAAGCCAAACATTGTTTTGCTTACAGTGTTTACCGATAATAACCACTAATCACCCTCCCCTATGTTAGGAAAAAGCAAGGAGAGACAAAATGCCCGGAGACAATAAAAGTGATATCAGGCAAGCCGAGTTCTATAAAAAATTTGCAAAGTCAGAGGCTAACAAATTCGATAATAGATTGTTTTGGTTCACAGGAGGAGTCGCAGCATTATCGCTTGGTTATTTCCAGGCGACGGACACCTTGCATAAGGACCTCGTTTTAATACTAGGATATGCAGCTTTATTAATGAGCATTATTCTGATGCTAGTAGGCCTCCTCTTGTCCTCAAGAACAAGTAATAACTTGGCAATATGGTATAGAGAAAAAGCTAAGCGGGAGAGTGCATATTCTCCTAAGCAAATCGAAAAGAAAATATGTAATTGCGATTCCAAAGAGCGCGCTTTGATGGCTGTTAATATTCTTGCTTTGGGATCTACAATAATTGGCGTTTTTTTAATTGTTGTATATATGTTTTCAACAAAATAGACAGGAGAAACGCATGAGTAATGAGAAAAAAGTAATACGGCAAGCAAAACCATCACGAACACCAACAGCCCCAAGGCCTAAAACCCAGCCATCCAAACCATCTAAGTACAGCAATAGCCCCGGCTCCTTACCATCACAACCAAAGCCACCCAAGAAATAGGCTCTTTGATATGCAGTGTGCTCTAATCATATCCTTCGATTTCGATATAAACACTGCTTCGGCATAAACAGAAAACGCTTCAAATTCTAGAGAGAATCTCCAGAAAAGTGAGGTGGGTGAGCTGAGTTGAGCGCCAGGTCAAGAGCGAATTCTGAGCAATTACGTCAACGCCCGGGACACTATCTGCATTAAGGCTAATGTTTGTTTGGGAAATTAGACGGATGCTTCTGCGATTATCCATTGCACATCACCCCAATATTTATTGTACGTCCAAAGAAGCATGTCTGTCTTTTGAAACTGCGGAGCTGGTATTCCTCATTGGCACCAAGGCCCTCATACCACTTCATAAACATGCATATAGCTTCCCTATGCAACTTGTATTGGTCGACGTGTTTCAGCTTTGCCAGAGTAATGGAATCTGGCAGAAGATCCACACGAACGTGACTCCCTTCTTTTCCATTCAAGAAATCGCACAACAGCTTTTGAACAGTCGAATCAGCGAAGCGTTGCGCTTAGTTATTCAATTTGCATCTTATTTCCAAGAAGAGGCAATTTTACATAAATGGCGGGAGCACTCTTAGTCTTTTTCCTCAGCTTAAGCAGAATTATCATCCCGCATGAAAATTATTATCGCACCTGTCATTCTTGTTTTAGCGCGGAACGCAGATGCCGTCCCCATGCCGCAGTGCACCAATGACACCCAAATCTTTTGCTCGACCATACTTTGCATACTTAGATAACAGCCGATTTACCCAAAACGGCTCTACTTGCAATGCGAAATAAATCAGACCCAAGACATGCGCACTAGATCCTTCACCTCTCATCAGATACTCATACAGATCATGTTTGATTTGTTTTTTTCGTTTTTGCCCGATACTGAATTCGCCATCTGGCTGGATATAGACACCCGTTATCCTCCTCCGATTGCCTCGGCCGCAACAATGCGTTTTCGCGGGATTTAGTTCGAACCCATAAAATGATAGTAGTCCTTGAATCAGATGAACCATTGCATCTTCGTCAATCCACTCATTAGATGAGATGGTTATGTCATCCGAATACCTCGAATACGAGAAATCCTGGCCCAATTCCCTCAGTACATCTTGGTCAAACGAAAGCATTATTCTGTTTGCAACTGCAGGCGAACTTGGCGCCCCTATACACATGGCATTCTTTCGACAGCATAGCTTGGCTAGCATGCCAATCTCATCCTTTCGGAGTCGTCTAACGCATCCTGATTCAGGATCAAAAAACTCCACCTGCCGAAAAGCGATCTCAACCTTTCGTTTTGTGCAGGAAGGGAAAAATGACTTTATGTCCATAGTGAGAATATGGGAATGCTTGTTGTGGAGCCGAGCATTACTCATTATGCTGCAGCCCTTCTCATAGGCTGTAACACACTCTAGACGAACGGGATCAACGCTTCTCAAAAAGTCGCTAATCCAGCTTTGAGCCAATTTCAATTGAGGCTCGGGCACATAGATATCTCGGTCATTTATCTTGAAATGTTTATATAGCTTTGAAGCATTATTTGCGAGCTGAGGAACATGATCTTTTTCAAACCCCAAGTCATTCCGCATCAAATCTTCGATAGAAGTTCTCTGCATATGAATAGCCTCTTCTTCTTTTCCGTAAACAAACCTCAGCTTGCATGTTTACAAAATCTTTGTCCTTGGTTCTGCGAAACATAAAATAGTCTGCCAACCTTATCTTTGAATAATAAAGCTGTTTCGATGTTTTCGAATTCTCTATTACCCCTATTAAATCAGTCGCATGCATCACTTCGAGAATCTGTATTGGGCGAATTACTATTTCCTTTTTCATGTCGTTTTCTAGAGTTCTTGAACGTATCTTTAATGGAATTTTGATTTCCTTTATTTTTGAATAAATTTTGACTAAATCATCTTTATCAATGGGACCAAAAAGAGTGATGAGGTCAAGCAGCTCCAGTGCAAACGACCCAGCCAAGACAGGAGAGCCAGTATTGATTGTCTTCCGCCCCCGATTTCTGTAAACACTCTCATTCTTCGCAACCAATGATCGTATGTTAATTACATAGTTCACAAAAACAGGATTTTCCATCGGGCAGTCTTTTTTTGAGTAAAAGACTTTCGATAGCGGCGCTTCACATTCTCCAATCATTCTCACGGGACCATTTATTAGAAAACTATCATCTCCCCTATGCTCCTTCTGAATCACAGCTGATGTCAAAGACAGAGAACTCGGCAATGCCGAAAAAGCGCCAAGTTCGCAAAACGATCCAACGCTTTCAGCGAATATCACTAGCCAATCGGCTATATCAGCTACCAGTGCTTCTTGGGTAAGCAGGTCGAACCCTTTCATAGAAGGTTGCTTGGCGATATCCTCCGCCTTCAGGAAAAGGACATTGTCCAGTAAGGGGTTATCACTATTCTTTATATAGTCTTCAAAATAGTATCTAGATTTACACTTATCAGGGTTTCCACCACAAGCAAATATCAGAATAGGGCGGCTCGCAGTGTCACGATTAATTGCCAGGTGCTTTCGCAAGACAGAAAAGACCTCATCGGTGTATATATCTTTATCCATAGGGCTCCTTTAAGGCGTAGGAGCATGCACATCGCGAAGCGATTGCGTGCGATGCTGTTTGCAGTACCTGCAATGTGGATTCTGCATCGCATAGCAAACGAAGTGCGACTGCGATGCAGGGTCTACAGGGCAGGCACTGCAAACAGCATCGCACCCATTATCTCCAAGTTACGTCCCAAGCTCTTCCTTACAGAGAGCGCCTTTGAAGGTTATCAAAGATGAACTTAGCTGCATGCTCCTACTGGCGTTCGAGTTTAGCACTGATTTGTAGCTCCTCGGCGGACGAAAGGCCAAGATGTCGGAGCAATCAAGAAAAGACTCCCTGCCCCGCCTCCAGCGCCCACTCTGCGCGCGAGGCCCTCCAGGTCGTCGACGTCGACGGAGTGCTCGGCCGACATGACGAACCCGACCTCGTTGTCGTTGAAGCTCGTGTCGAGGGTGATCTCGTCCGCGTCGTTGATGTAGATCGCGCCGTTCACCCGGTAGACCGGCGGCATGTCCTCGCATCTTAAGGTCGAAGCTTAGATACAATTCTATCGTTTAAATATTATACGCATTTCAGTATAATATCGAATTGTCTTCGTCGCACAATCATCATCTTTAGATGTTCTAATGTTTAATCCAGCGAATTGCCTCTGCTAAATTTTGGTTGCTTTTTTATAGAGGTCAAATCCAAGCTGCTGTATTTTCTTGGAAACCACAGCAATTAGTATATCTGCGATGATCGTGGTTACTATTGTGGCAATTCGATATTCAGAAAAGAAAAATGCAACAAGTATTGATGGAACATTAACAAGGGCAATAAATGCAACAAGCAGGATGTAACCCCATCTTTTCGCTCTGACGTTTTCTCGATTGCGGAAAGCGTCAAGCTCCCTGCTTTTTTCTTCTAATATTTTATTCTTCTTTCTTATCTCTTCATTCTTTTGTATGGATTTCTCTTCGAGCATTTCATTAATAACGCTATCGAGCGTTTCGCCGGTATACATGTTTGGGTTATTGCCTGTTTTTCGAGCAAGAATTCGATTTACCTCTGACTCTCGAATTATCGCTAAGTATTCAGAGTTTGTTATGAGTCCCTTTTCCTTTCGCTCGTTCAACTCGTCGCAAAACCTTCTTTTGATGTTGGCTGTTGGTTCAATGAGGGTATTAATCTGCGCAATCACCCTTCTCTGGGCGACTCTCTTGCCTTTATTGGGTGATTCAAGCCATGCAATAGTAGCGAGTGAATTGTCTGTAATGCAAAGCGGAATTGCTCTGTCCGGGCGATTGTATTCGTCACGTTCAAACTGAATAGAGACTTCGGAAAGAGTTTTGTTTGAGGTGCATAAGACAGCTTGTGCCCTGTTCAAATGGAGAATCGATTTTCCGTTCCTTAATTTGTGTATGGATCCTATGGATTGAATATCCACATTAATCGTTGCGTCCATATTGCGATCACGTAATTCATAGGCTGACTCTATCATCTGGCGAAGCTTTGCCTCATCTATTTGATGGTCTTTAATGGTATTTGCGGACAAAGCGTCCCTTCTCCCAATACCAATCTCCTCTAATTTACTGGGAATACCATCAATTACTTTCTCCAACTCTACTGCCGATAGCCTGTGTTCTATTACCTTCTGAGTAGTTCTAGATGCCTTTGCGGGGTCATAGTTTGGATTGCCTATCCACATTTTTGAGCTTTCGAAAATATTCATAACTTCAGAAAGTACATGCTCAAAGACACAAAGATGGGCACCACGGGCCTTTAGCGTTTCAACTAAATCAGCTGCGGCATCCTGCTGTCCATCATCCCCAAACCCCAAAAGCTGAAAGATAATAGGAGAATCTAAATAAACGTCTAGATTGCTCAAATGCGCTCTATCCTGTTCATCATCCCACCAAAAAATGGCGCTCGCTAAAGAATTACCCAGGCAGAGGTCAACCAGAAATTGATAGCTTTCGTTCGAAGGGTCTTCCGCAATGTTGGCAATACACATCGATATGCGCGTAAGCTCTTGATATTTTGACGTAGTACAAAAGTGGGAACCATCATCTCCGCTCTTTCCTCTTTCTGATAAGAAGTCAGAAGAATTGATTCTGATGAATTCAAGTAACGTGTTATCTACTGTCTTGTCAGAAATCGAACCAAATTGATTTCTGGAGTATTGCTCGATTATGTCGCCGCGAAGCTTTTTCCATTTACAAGCGCTCTGCTCGTCCATCGCAGAAAAACTGTAGTTATTCTCCTTTGCTTTTTCCCTGTTGAGGATTGGTGGTTTAAATGCCCCAACGTTAATCAAGAGATTCTGGCGCATGGCCTCTTCACAGATTAAGGTGATTACATGAGAGGGAAGGGCTAAGCCAAGCATCTTGTTCAAAAGCCCTTTTATTTCTGGGTAGTTTTTCTGCGAAATAGGTATTGATTTGCCTTTTTGCTCTTCTTTGTACAGGACGTCTATAACAATTGGGGTTAAAACTTGTATTAAACTTTTATCACAATGCTCATACAAAATGCTAAGGGCAGAAATAGTTTCAGGCCGAATTGTCATCGGTTCAGTTTCCATGTTCATTCCTAACGCGCATATCTTGTATCAGCTATATTTAGTATGAGGTAGCCCCACATACGAACAAATCTAATGATGCTTTCATTTCCTCGGATTTGCCTATAACTTTTGATGTATCGTAAATCAAATTACATCATTAATATATGGATTCTGCCCAGAACCCGATAAGCATCTGAGCGTAGCGCGCGCGATGAAATTGGAAAATGAACCTGTCGAACTTGCACCAGTACTGATTAGCCAGATGACGAGAAAGAGCATAGCGCGAATCGCAGAGCTGTTATGCGGCATCGCCGGGTTACAAAACGAAAAGTGCGTTTAGCTAGCTAATCGAATATTGTCAGCGCACTGGTGGGGTTCTTCCCAGCCGCCGAGCCCCTCCGATTCCACTCCCCTTGGCAAATCGACCTCGCAGACGACCCTCAACATCTCAACGCCGTCGTCGGCCGGCATCGCCCTACGGATTCTCGCCGTGCGCGGCAGCCCCACGGCAGGGACAACGTCTCGAATGCTGGCATAACCACCAAGTTGCCAGCCGTTGGATAGAGCGCCCATCGTCTAGGACCTTGCTCTATCGAAGTTCAGAATGGGAGACCGGAATGAACCACCTATGCTAGTAGCCAGCGTGGGCCCCAATTGCATCTGCTTACCAATGGGTCTTCTTAACCTATGCGACAACGTCCTCTGCAAAAGATACAAGTTGCAAATACATGGCGCGATACTCTCTGGCCTCGTCACCCGCCACTCATTTCACCGCTCACATGTATCGCCTATATGGTTCCTCCCCCATCCCCTATAATCCCCCTCATGGTCTTTTCATCTTCCATATTCCTCTTCGCATTCTTACCGCTGTTCCTTGCGGTTTACTTCCTCATGCCCAAACGCGCAGCCAAGAACATTGTGCTCTTGGCATTCTCGCTGCTGTTCTATGCATGGGGCGAACCAGTCTACGTCTGGCTCATGATCCTCTCCATCGCCTTCAACTGGGCTTTCGGTTACGTCATTTCAAGATGCAGAAAGGCAACAAGCAAAAAGCTTCTGCTCATCCTTGACCTTGCTCTCAATATCGCCATCCTTGGCTTCTACAAGTACGAGGGCTTTCTCGCACATAACATCAACCGCGCTATCGGCGAGGAGTTCATAGCCGAGCTCGATCTTGCACTGCCCATCGGCATCTCGTTTTTCACCTTGCAGGCAATCACCTACGTCGTCGATGTTTATCGAGGCAAGGTAGATGCGCAGAAAAACCCTCTGTATCTCGGCATGTATATCGCAATGTTTCCACAGCTCGTCGCGGGTCCCATCGTCCGATATGCCGACATCGAACACGAGATCGACAACCGCAAAGTCACACTCGCTGGCTTCACCCAAGGCTTGCGATTATTCTGCATCGGCCTGGGCAAGAAAGTGCTCCTCGCTAACACAGCCGGTATTCTCGCCGACTCCCTTTTGCCGCGTAGTGCCTCCGAAATTGGCTTCATTGGTTGCTTCTCGGGCGTAGCTGCCTACACCTTCCAAATCTACTTCGACTTCTCGGGCTATTCGGACATGGCCATCGGCCTGGGCAAGATGATGGGGTTCGATTACCCGCGGAACTTCAACTATCCCTACACCTCCAAGAGTGCGACCGAATTCTGGCGACGCTGGCATATGTCGCTTGGGAGCTTCTTTCGCGATTACGTCTACATTCCGCTCGGCGGCAACCGCGTCTCAACCCCACGCTTCATTTTCAACATGATGGTTGTATGGGGACTCACAGGCATCTGGCACGGTGCTGCTTGGAACTTCCTTCTCTGGGGTTTGTACTGGGGTGCCCTAATACTCCTCGAGAAGTTCTTCATGCTGCGTGCCCTCGACCGCCTACCAACCTTCATCTCGCATATTTGGTGCATCGTGCTCTTCTTCTTTGGCTGGCTGCTTTTCTCCGTAACGGGCCTCTCGAACGTTGTCGAATGGACCAAGGGAATGTTCGGCGCCTACGGATTACTGGGAACGTCGACACTCTGGGAATTGCAATCCTGGAGTTATGTTTCGCTCATTCCCGTCATGATCATCGGATCGCTTCCCTGGGCCCCTTGGCTCCGCAAGAAGCTCGAAGCATGGGCAGAGGGTAATTCACGTCGTCATGTAATGGCAGCTCCCCAAAAGGGCAATAGCGCCGTCCCGCCTTGCCAGGCAGAGCCGGTATCGTATATCAGCCCATCAAGGGCTCATGTCGTGACAGCGATTAATCTTGCAGTTGATCTTGCACTTTTGGCAATTCTGGTTTTTTCCTCGATGTCGGTAGTCTCGAGTGGCTACAACCCTTTCATCTACTTCCAGTTCTAAAAGCGGATCGCAAAACACATGGGTGTGCTTGCACGCATCCCGCTCTTGAACGGTCTACACACGTTCGACCACGCGTCAATCATGAAAGTAGTTGGGATAGCATTGACGCAGGTAGCCAAAAGCACTCAAACATCCGACAAAATATACGGTGTCAGCACCGGTCTCCTGCAGGCGATCGTTCAGCGTCTCTTCACCCTCATATGCGCCATGCATGTCCAGGTACGTTGCAGTAGATGAGTGGTTTTGCGCCACCAGCCACTGGAACGCGGACGAGTACGAATCCCCAACAACCACCACCGGACCCGAGAGGTCCTTGCCGGAATTCCTGATTACGCAATTTGCCGAAGGCCCGTACCATTCATGGTAGAAGTTGAACTCTACCGGCAAGCTCTCGTCTTTTAGACCAATCTCGCCCTGCTGCAACAGCGGAATCGAGCCATCCACGTAATCAGCCAGCATGCCTGACGTGTCTAGCAAGGGCTCGGATACGGGCTCATCGAGAAGATCCAGACCAGAGCGTGCCAGCGAGCCATTGATTTCAAGACCACTCGTGTTAATTACCGACGATGCCTTAAAGCCCTCACGCGAATCAAAGGCGAGAGCATTATATGTTTCGGACGCCCCGTAACCATTCCAGTGATGATCAGTCGTGTAGTAATTCGCAAAGTAGTCATCAAGGGAATCATTCTGAAGATAGGCGAGACGAATTTGCTCAGAGGAGCCGAATCGACTCATGAGGTACCCATATGCGTCATTGGTACAAAAATCCGTCTGCATGTAGGATGATGCCGGGTTGAGCGCCGAATACTCCGATATGTCCGCCAGACAGATACGCACATTCATATCGGAATGGTTTTGCATCCATCCCTCGAGTCCATCGCAAAAGGCGACAAGATCACTCTTCAGGTTTTCGTTTTGAGTCATCGGCATGTGCATGAACGCATCATGACTAGGTATATACAGTATTTCGCTATCGTAGAAACTCGGGTAACAGTCATATCCAAATGCAATGTTCGAAAGCGATATGGCATCACGCTGAAAGGCGGCGGCATTCAGAATTGCCACGGATTTCGCCGGGATATTGCCTCCGATATAGTCCTCCATATACTGCTGTGTCTTCTTTGCGGCAAAGCTTTGCATGGATATGGGCGGCTCAAACCGTCTAATTGCCTTCTCGCCTGTCAAGTATTCTGCTCCAGCGTTCGCAGGCAAGTCACGTATCTGGGGATAGAGTTCACAAAACGCAATGTAGAGAATGGGCCCAGCGAGAAACAGGATGCAGATAATGCTGAATATCTTGTTGCGCATAGCCTGCATGACTTCCCTTCGATAACGAACAGGAACGACTTTCTTGTTCAGAGCCATCTTGATAGTTTATCCTATGCGAAAGCCCAGCCGGCCTCCATAAAACGCATTATTTGCTCTGGGAATGATGATCTTGAAGAAATCGTCGCCAATCAAACACGGTAAGCTCATAGCCATGGTCGTGACCCTCATGACAGCCATGACCTTCGCTTTGATTTACCAAGATACCCAGTCCCCTCCCCATGAAGATGATTACGTCGTAGGCGTCTTCTCGGACAATAGTCAGAATCATTCCGAAATCGAAAGCAGATACGAGCTGTTACGGAACTCGATTCTCGACACAAGCGACGAGGAAAGCGTGCGTAATTCAATTGACTGGTTCTTTCAAAACTCTCATCAGGAAATTGCAGTGCTGCTAAGCAGCGAGGTCCTAAGATACAAAGGACATGGCCAACAAGACGCGGATGGGGCAAGGACAATTCAAACCCTTGCCCAATGGCTTCTCGATCACAAAGACGATGACAACGATGGAATATACGGATGGGGCCTCATCCGATCCACCCGAACTTTCGGACGTGAAGCCACCAATCCGGCATTCCATGAATATGCAATCGAGATAGTGCAAGTTCTGGAAGCGCTCATGAATGCCGCAGATACCAATGCACTCAGTCAGAAGACGAAGGACGAGATAAGAGAGCTGGCAGTTGAGCTCGCAGTACAATGGAGTACCCAGTATTGGTCGCAAAATCCCGATGGAGGCGGGTTTTACTGGTACAGCACGGCAGAGACAGACGCCATCGAATGCGTGAACATCTCTTCGATAATGGCGGGCATCTTCTCTCGGGTGCTGAGCGAATGCGGCAGTAGCTTTTCCGAATCCGAATACGTCACCGTCTTGGATCGGATAAACAGAACCATGTACGCAGTCATAGCAGGCGCCCATCAGAAAGACGATGTCATATTCTGGGGCTATTCAACCCAATCAAAGCAAATCAACGATGTCGTACATGTCGGATTCATCATCGAGGGTATGGAAAACTACCGCCGTTATATTAATCAGGTATCCATACCGTGGGACAGCGAGGAGTTACTATCTCTACTGACAAGATGCTATGACCGCAATGCAGGCGTTCTTCTCGACTATCCGCCCCAGCTGAATCTTGAGTATCAAGTCGAAGCCAGACTGTTTTCGTGCGGCGAAATCTTGCTGCTTCTCGAAGACACCAACGATTCGCTATCTCAAGGCGTCATTTCCTTTATCGACAAAAAATATCAATGCTGGGATAAGCAAATCGGCGGCTATGTTGATCCGACAATATACGGATACAGCACAAGCGAGCTTGCCTTCGTGCTACGAGGGCTTGCGTCGTACTTATTTGCCTAGCAGAGTCACGATTGTCTACGCGCGATCTGGCTCTCTTTTTCCCTTCAGCACACGCGCGACGTGAACGGCCTTGACTCCGGCTTTGATCACCTTGCCAGTAAGTTTGTCCGTCTTGTACTCATAATGTTGATGACCTTCCGAATGAATGAGTGATTCGAGCTCATCTCGAGAGATATCCATCTTGTCGCAAATCATCTGCTTGACTCTATCCATGTACGCTTCCTCGTAGAGAGGCTGAGCCAACTCTTCCATCGCCTCGTCACGTGTCATCTGACCCGAAACAATCATGCTCGACAAATGCGATGAACGCTTATCGTCACCAAACTTCTCCGGCAACCAGCAAAGCTGCAAAAAGGCCGTCAGATAGTTTTCGAGATGCTTTCGTCCGTAATACTGGAACCCGCAATACTCCTCTAGCTCCGCAAAGGCCCTATCTCGATTGTAATCAACATAGTTCAGCGGCTTGGGCGTATTAAGCTTATGCACCCATCGATCGGAGACGCGCTGCATATCAGAGATGAACTTGAGTTTGTCGATGGGTTTCTCCCCAAAACGCTTGTGGATGTCCTTGATGTTCACGACGTCGTAGGCAGGCCAGGAATTACCCTTCTGAAGGATGGACTCGAGCGCGAAATTGCTTCCGGATAGGAAGTCGGAAAGCTGCTGTTCCTTCGCAAAATCGTATACGGCGGCAAAAAGCAGATTGTCCTGCGGGATGGCGAGATTTGGCACTCCCGCCCTCATGTATGCCAACGTCAAAGCATTGAATTGCTCGTCATCGGGAGAAACCCTAACGAGCTCGATCCCGGTTTTCTCGCAGAGCTTCCGGATATTCTCGGATGAGATTTCGGTATCGTATCCATCGTCAATATGCACTGCCGCAATCCTGAGGCCCCATTGGCTCGCTCCGAGATAGGCGAGGTAGGAACTATCCAGACCACCAGAAAGGCCCATGACACAATCAAAGTCGCGCCCTTCGCCCTTTTTCTTCAGCTCCTCGACAAGGGCTTCAAGACGGCGTTTGCCCTCGTCGTTGGGAAAATACATGGCAGGCATGATAGCGAGGGCATCCGTGCAGTAATTGCACACGCCCTGCTCGTCGAACGTAATCGTGTCGTCCACCGCGTCGCTCATGACGCAGCGGGTGCATCTCCTTATTTCCTTCAAAGCCCTGTCCCTTCAGTTCACCCACATAGAAAACGCAACAGAAGCCCCAAGCTGCCGACAATTAGCACGAAAACAACTGTTGTGATAAGAAATTTAGCATAGCAGCTTTTCATACATATGAAATCTAGCGTCAAATCTACAATTGCGACAAGACAACTGCCAACGGCATAACATGCCAAGACAGACAGCAACGAATCGAAGAAGCATATTCCGATGACAAAACTCAGCACAATCACCGAAAGAGAAACGCATGACATGATTAGATTCGTCCCCTGCCTATTTAAGGCGACTCTGCAATAGCTCATGCATGTTGTGCAAAAGATGAAAACGTATTGAAAAGATAGCATTGCCGCAATCGTTCCAGCTTCTGCCCATTGGCCTCCCAATACAAAGGAAAAAACCGGCTCGCCAAAGGCGATGAGAATAATAATCAGAGGAGCAGCGACCAGGTATATCTTCTGGACAAGACCCAGACTGAACTTTGCAAGGCGCTTCGTGTCGTCATGAAGATCGACAGCAGTACGAAAATAGACTTGATTGACAGGAGAGGCGATTAGGCGCGAGGGAATGCCGAGAATCTTGTTCGACATGGAATAGCTGCCGAGTGACGCGCTGCCAAATGTTGCTTCGAGAATCTGGTTGGGCGTTTGCTGGGCCAGCGTCTCGACCATGTTCGACGGCAGCTGGAAAAAAGTGAACTTCTTGTACGTAACAAATACTTGCTTAAAATCAGCCCAGCAGATTCGCAGAAACGGATTGATTCGCGCAAGCATCTGAGCGCAGCAAACCGCATTGCCGGCAATGCCGGCTATGATGAACCCCCATGACCCCCAGCCAAGCAAGCCAAGTGGGATGGTGATCACCAGCGTCGCGCTTGCGGAGATAATGGAGTTCCAGAACAGTACTTTGTACATGCGCATGCGGTTGACAAAGATGCGAAGCAGATTGGACGCGTTAAGAAACAGCAGGTGCGCGGCCAAGGCGAGCAAGGAGAGCACATAGGGGTCGCCGAAAGAGAAGACCTGTACCCAGGGACTCAATATGACGAGAACGATTATCGACAGGCAAAGGAAGGCGCCCATGAATAGAAAGGCGGAGTTGAATACGAGTTTTGCATCATGATCCTCATCGGGAACCATGATTGCGGACCCCAAACCAGCCTGGGAGACTGTCGCCAAAATTGCAGCAACAGACACGAAGAGGGCGTACTCGCCATATGCAGACGTCGTATATATCCTGCTCACTATAGGAGTCGTCAAAAGGCCTATTACCTGGCCAAGTGCCGTTCCGGACATGAGCACGAGAACGGCCGAGACAAACCTATTTGCACGTATCTTCTGAATAAGCTTGCGCATTACCCTTGCGTTTTTCACTCCCCATTGGGCGAATTATCGCGATGCAGACTCCTAGCGTCGCCCAAAAGTAGTCCCATTCCAAATATGTGCCAGAAACTAGAAGCGGCATAACACCTAGCATAAGCATAATGCATAGATAGCTACGTTCGAGTTCTGTCCCCTTGCTAAAACTTTTCCAGATAAGGCATGCAAGACCTACGAGAATGACAGTCCCAACGACAATTCCAAATTGTAAAAGGATTTCTAGAAAAATGTTATGCGGATAATTGCCCGCAATGGCCTCCGCTCCCTGCGCCGAGGCAAGGATGACGCAATCTTGACCAACCCCAACGCCCAAAGGCGCATTCAGAATCGCACCAAGAGTCATATCGGCAAATGAACTTCTCCCGTCGTCGACAAAGAGGACATTCAATTCGTAAAGACGCGCAAGTCTGACGCTAAGCCCGTTTTCACCCATAACCGTCATGAGCAATGACATAACGGACTCAAGATTAACGAGAACGAAAACTGCAACAAACACGATGAGAAGGAAGAGCGCAAATCTGAGCTCGGGAGAAAAGCGCTTGGGCAAAATACACGAACCGATAAAATACACAACCGCAATTGCCAAAGGACCTCGCGCACCTGTCGAAAGAAGCAAGCCGAATGAAACTATGGCCGCAATGATGTAGACAAGGAACCGTATGCGATTCGTACTATGGAAACAGTGATATTGAAGAATGATGGCGGGCGGCAGCAGCAAATATGATAGCCATTGTGAATAGCTTTTTGTATCAAGAGTCATGAGCTGGGTGACCACCACAAAACCAGCAGCGAGCGCAACAAGTGCGGCGATCCCCATAGCGTCAAGCAGTTCTTTGGTAGGTTTGCATGCTCTAAACAAGATATAAAACGGAAGCGCACTCAATGCAACGCCCTGGAGTAAATCCCAATAGTAATCTTGAATGACCTGGTCTGTTGAGTTAATCAATGCGGAAATGGCAATCAAGGCAAGTAGAAAAACGAACGGGACAATCTCTTGCCAGGGAAACTCGAATATGACGCTCATTACGAAACGCAGCAAAACGACCACAAGCGGAAGGTAAACAAGCGCCAGAAGGGGATAGTACAAGACGTCAAGATTGAAGAAGAAGGGCGCCTGAATCACTGCTTTAATAATATTAACGAGTATTTCTTTGACGAGGGGAAACGCAATGGCAAAACATATGAGCTGGATTGCGTAACGCTGCGTCTGAGACGATATGAAAGTCTCGGGTGATTTACCCGCACGACCCCAGCTATATGTCGATAACCGCGAAACACTACCTTTCATGTTAATCGATGACAGATTCATAATGCTCAGACCCAATTACGCGAACGCCTTCCCGTATGCATCCCTCAGAACCGCCTGCTCCCTCTCCCAGCACAGGT
>ERZ779888.433-NODE-433-length-51277-cov-5.804400_pt1 | contig 51277 bp, 52 predicted proteins | sample MGYA00511245_ERZ779888 | MGnify/ENA primary metagenome ERZ779888 (study PRJEB29588, sample SAMEA2155255) | human gut metagenome | biome: human gut; feature: human-associated habitat; material: faeces | place: Denmark | collected 2008/2010 ...
TACATATTCGCTTAAAATTAAAATGCGCGCTTCATATCGCTTCATTTTAATATTTTAGGCCCCTCGCATAAAACATTTTATAAAGAGAGCCGCAATCGCAAGTTATTTATCGACAAATATACATTTATTGCCGGTAGCAACTTGCTTTAAGTTAAACTCGTCACAAATATTCTTAATGAATCGTAAGTGCGAAACAGGTCTCAAATTGTTTGCAATACAGTAGTTGTAATACTCGTTGTATACTTCGGTTGCTCCACGACCAATATACGATTCTTTCTTATTCGAAACCTTTTCACGCGGGTCAACGGCATTCGCTTCCTTGACGTATGCGAGTACGTTATTCTGCTGAGTCTTATATTCTTCAACTGCTTTTGCAGATTCAGGAAGCTCAATCATTTTGCGCGCATTCAATGCTTTATGAATTGCAATGAAACTTTGTGCAAGCAACCATACATAGTCGTCGGTTTGAATTCGATCGAAGAATAGTGGATCTGCGCTTTCTTTCGGTATTTTATGATTGAATTCAATGATTTCCAAACGACGATACATACCATCAGTCTTATCTTTGAATGTCGGCATTTCATTACAAGAAAAGATAAACTTTGCAGTATTGTATAACTTCATTGGCGTTTCATATTTACGCTCAACGGTCATTGGCAACTCACCGACAAGAACCTTAAGCGGTGCGCCATCAAGAACGCTGTTAACTGAAATATCGTCTTGTAGATTGCAAAGTTTATTTGCAAGCTCGGCTGTCCTGAACGTCGTTTCAAGGTCGTCGATCGTAAGTGACGAACAATTTTCTGGACCAAACAATTTTTGAATGATCGACAGCATCATAGATTTACCAGTATGAGCGGGGCCAAGAAGGAAGAAAGCTTTCTGGAAAATGTTTCGATCGATCAAACAGTAACCAATCATTTCAAATATCTTCTGAATCTTTACTTCATTCCCTTCGGTTACGTCGTTTAAGAACTTTGCAAGAATATCAGATCGGCCGATAACTGGGTTGTATTCTACGTCGATATATCTCGTGATATACAAGTCAGGTGAAAAGTCCAAAACCTCATTAGTTTTGCAATCAACAATACAGTTTGCAAGTGCAATCTTCGACCAGAGATTTTCTCGTTCTGATTTCTCAACGTAAGTTTTAAGTTTTATAAACTTCAAAACCTCACTTCGTTGATCACTTCCTAACTCTTCATATTTGCTATGAATATACCGGAAAATAAAGTCGTCTGAACACCGCTTGTAATATTTGCCGTTGTAATAGTAAATACCGTCGTCGAGCGTTATGACTTTAAGCTGTTCAAGTAGATCATTTGCAATTGTGTTAAGTGGTACCTTTTCTGTTTTGTGTGCTGTTGAAGTAACAGCTTCCTTACGCAATACAGTATTATGCAGTTCAGTTTCACTAAGCGGTTCGGCAAGTATGTACTTATTTACCAGCTCGATGGTTTCGATGATATGCTCGGGCGTAAAGTTGCCTACGTTCTTTAATGCAACTACGTGGCGAAAGAGTACGTCATTACGAGTACCCTTTTCAAGTTGCATAAGATCTACGGTCGGCAGGTTTTTAATGGGCTTCAACCAGATCGGAAGTGATTGCGGTGAAGCATCTTCGAGAACTGTACGATCAGGATCATTATACGGAATGATAATGTAACCCTTGCCAGCATTGCGGGTATCAATCTTAATACCTAACCCACAAAACCACTTTACCACTTGGACCCCAAAGCTTGCTGCAAATACAAAATGATAACCGTGAGGTGTCTGAAAAGTTAACGTTGTTTTACCGGTATCATTCAGTATCTGCTTAACCGCTTTGGCTGCTGCCATATCGTCAATATCGACAACGAGCACGCCGCGCGGAATAAGCCAGCCGAGTCGAGTTGATTGCTTGCGCGCTTCTGCAATTGTAAACGTATGATTACTAAGAGGTCTCTTAGCTGCTGCTACAATGTCGTCAATATCAGTGTCGGGTTTCTTGGCGACAGCATAAAATAAGCTATCGGGCCATAACGATTCTATTATGTCTAATGCTTCTCTCATACTGTTTCTGCCTCATTTGTCAATGCTACAAGTAATTCTTTAACTGCTTCGTCAAGCGCAACACGCTCCATAACGACCTTTGCAATCTTCTGTTCGATCGTATTGCTCGATACCATAAAGTATACTTCACACGGTCTTGCTTGGCCCATACGATAGATACGACCGAGACTCTGATCATACTCTAAGTACGAGTAAGAATACGAATAATAAATCATACAGGAAGTATACTTCTGAAGGTTTATTCCGATTGCGGACGCCTCTTGCATAAGCAATACTTGGTTGAATTCAAAACCTATATGATCGTTCGTATACGTTATCCCAAGCGAGTCAAGAACTTCAGTAAGCTTTGTATAATCGTAAACATATTCATAAATTACAATTACGCGGTCACGTTCCTCGAGTGCCATCTGAATGAGCACTTTGAATATATCCAGCTTAGGATTCTTTTCAAACGGGATCGCGACTTTTTGTTCATTATAAACAAAGCCATTCGCCGCTTGATGCAACTTACCGATTTGTACGAGTTTGTTTACAACCTTATCAGGCTGATCGTCGCCCTGTTGCACAATGCTCTTTGCAATCTCTTTATACTCAGGCCCATTCATACCAGCAACCGGTATCTGTTTGACTGTTACGCCGGGAAGGTCAACGCAGTCTTCTGAGCGAAGGGTCATGGCGTGCTTTGCAATTCTCGTTGTGAGCTCTTCCATTGCACCGGGCAATAATTTCTGCGGTTTGTATATCATATAGTTAGGACCGGAGAATACGACCTTGCACTGATAATATCTGTGCATAAACGTATCGGCACTCATATTGAACTCGTCGATACTTAACGCCGTAAAGATACCGTGAATATCGCAGAAGTCAGTTGCAATCGGTGTTCCTGTTAGGCCCCAACAAATTTTTGCTCTTGCTGATAAAACTTTTACGTATTTAGATACTTTAGATTTTACAGATTTTAACTTGTGACACTCGTCGCAAATTATGTAGTCCCACGATAATTTAGAATACTCTTTATGACGACTTAACATTTCATAAGTCATAAGAGTATAGTCGTGCTTTATGGGAAGATCGTCGTAATGTTCCCACATTCCGTGGATAACTGAAGCAGGAGCGAGGATAAGAAGCTTTCCTTTCGGCAACTCGTTTACTGCAGAAATCGCAGTGTTTGTTTTGCCAGTTCCTACCTCGAAGAACAATGCTGCTTTGTTATGTCCCGGCGCTCTTAAAAATCTTGCGCCGCGTTCTTGGTGTTCATAAAGTCTTTCTATCATTGCCGCTCTCCTTCAGTGCAAGCGATACTTCGAGCGCTGCGTTTAATGCTACGGTTGTTTCATTGCTTATGCTACCGACTTTATACAGAAGTTGTTCACTTGATACAGTCAGTACCTGTTCACACAATGCGGTGTTGATTTTGCCGTTGTGCATAAACGGTACGTGAGTAGGCATTGCCGGTTTTTCTTTAGTAGTCATAGGGACTACCAAACAAATGGCGCTTCTGTAATTGCCGATATTGTTCGAGACGATTATAACAGGTCTTGTCATTGCTTGCACACTCGTGTTCGTGTACGGCAGGTTAACAAGCCATATATCGCCTCGATGAGGATTCTTTTCAGGCTGACACATAATTACTTTCCTTGGTTCAAAAGACCGATAATAAACTCTTTCCATTGCTCTAAAAAATCTTCTAATGAGTACGCCAGAATATACTTGCCGCCGGCGTGCTCGATCGCTCTCTGCTGTGCTTTCTGCTGATCTGACTGAACACCCTTTGCTTGCTTTACCTCGATACCCACAAAGTAACTCCGGTAGCAAACAATTATATCGGGTATGCCTCTTGCCATTGTTGCATCTGCGTGATGCTTAAAGTACCAGCAAGTATTCTTACTTAAGAAATCTTTGATTTGGTTTTCGACTTTCTTTTCCGGGGTCATAACTTAGCAAGCATCGCTTTGATCGCAGCAATTTGCGCGTCGAGATCTTCTTCCGCTTTAGACTTTGTTTGTGGCGCTGTATCAGGCTCGTCAGGCGAAACTGGCATAGTGAACTTCGGAATAGTACGCCCGTTGAATGCATTACTAAACAGCGACGTGCATATTTGGTATATGCGAAGCCCTCGCTTATCGAGGTCTTGCATTACCCGGTAATAGGCATTTGCAATGTCAATTAACTCGTCTTGCGTTACGTAATCTTCGCCGCGCATTTTATATCGTGTGAGTAGCATATCCACCGGACACATTACATAGAATATAGTATGTGGTATTGCTTTTAATTTGTTGCACAGCATATCATATTCTTCGTCTGTATATGTACATTGCTGGCGCTTAATAGGGCCATAGACCTTTTCACTTATCCAGCAACGATCCAAAACTACGAGGTCCGTCTTAGCTCGTTCCAGCTCTGCCTCATACATATAGTGCGCGTCATTCTGGGTAAAGTGTATTGCATTCGGCAGATAGGATGCAAACGTTGATTTGCCGGCTAAGTCCGGACCTTCAATAATTATTAGCATAGTTTACTCCGTAAATAGTTTTGGGAATTCTTTGTGTATATCTTGTTCTACTTTCTGTTTGCAACTGTATCTACCTTCAAGGCATCCACGCTGGAAGCAAGCCGGCATAAAGTATCTATCGTCAATACCCAACCGTTCGCTGATCGCGTCCTTAAGAAGATACATAATGTAGCGTGTCTCAGTGGTGTTGCGGGCGCAGATTCGTTCACGTATTATCTTCGTCGCTGCGTCGAGGTTCATAGTCATAACAAGGTTATTCCGTAAACCTTCAGGCAGTATATACGCCGCGTCACTGTGATGCACGCCCATTGCTACCCACTCGCAATAACGATCGTAGTTTACCATTGCTTGGTTTTCGTAATCGAGTGTAAGCAATGCGTCGTCAATGATCGAGTACGGAGTTACAAATAAATCTTTTGCAGACTTACCGGTTGCATCACTATAATCGCTATAATGTGTTGACCCGCTCATAAACGAAACGCCGACGTGATGGGTTCGTATCTGTTGCAAAAACTTTCGAGACGCTCCGCAGATTGCAACTGTTATATTGCAAAAGCGTTTGAGCGACGAGTGGGGGAGGGAAAGAAACTCATTGAGTCTGTCGTCAGGTAACTCGTGAGCTTCTTTCTTCATTGCCTCAATCGTAGTATTCTTATGACTCTTGCGAGTGACCGCACCGAGAAACGTAAATTCCTCGGCAAGGTCGTCGTCGCATTTGAGTATCTCTACTTTTATTCGATCCATTTTGCAACTGCTTCTCTTTCAGCGTCAGTAAGCGGACGATCCATCTCGAATACAAGCTGGCCATATTCGATACCAGTTCTGCTCTTTGCCTTCTTAATACGTATCTTGGTGATAACGTCTTTCGTACGAAGACCCTTTGCAACAAGCGTACTGATATAAGTGTTGATATTCTTTACCGACATTTGCGGTACAAACATTTCAACCGGCTGCGATACGCCGTCAAGAATCATACTGAGTTTCTTAAGAATCTTGCACCCTCCGCCAAACTCTGCAAAGTCGCAACCTTCGCAAGAACACGGTTCATATTCGAGGTCTGCATCAGGATCGTCGTTCTCAATCTTACGCTGAGCTTCACCGCGAGTATTGTCGCAATAACAATCAGGCGGGTTATTCTCACCATTGTATGTACCGGCATAATACGATCTCCAGAACTTGTGTTTCGTAATGATTACACGCAGTTCTTTGCGTACTTCCGGATCATCAGGGTTGATCGGAACTTCGAATGCAGTGCCGCCGCTCGAAGGAACCTTGAGCTTGAGAGGCTGAACCTCTACACCGTCAAGTTCTTCTGCAAGATCTGCATTGCTGTTGATAAGAAACTTTGTTTCTACATTTGCCACTTCGTTTGCCATTTTATTTACCTCCAAATGGTTATTTGTTAACATATTGTCCGTGACCATAATACATTCTGTCGTGCATAAAGGTCTTTGTTCGTTTATCCCGCGAGCAGATTGAAATCACTCCGCGGAAGTCGTCAAGTTACAAATTCTCTTTGCACCAGTTTACGGCGTCTTCGTACGTGTCGAATTCCCACGACTTGTTTGGATCTGACGTCCAACCGTAGTCCTATAAACCCTTACCGTGATCGTACCGCGGTAACGCATTATTGCGGATCAACCACATTGTATCGGGTAGCTTATATGGAAGTTTATGCCGAATAACTTCGTGCTTGTATACGTAGTATGCAACTTCGTTATCACTGAATCTTTGCTGTCTCATAGCTCTTTCGGTTTAATAACCGCCTCGTCATACTTTGTTATAATCGACTGTATGCCTTCAGGCATTGTTTCGAATGTCTCACGGATATACTTATCCAGCGTTCTTGCATTGATTGAAAACAGCTCAGGCGCAACCTTTCCGATATACTCGTATAACTCGGGTTTCTTATCGGCTTTGCAACTGTAATAGGTCTTCGTTTTCAATACAAACTGTTTGCCGTCGCTATCGATACGGTCCACTTCGTTTTCAGTAAACTGATCGATTGCTTTCGTCATAAGCATTCTGTATTTTGCTTCTGCCTCTTTAAGTTGCTCTTTAAGCTCGGTCACTATCTCAAGCTGTTTCCAAAGCGCGTCACAACTTTGCTTCAATGAATCTTGCATTTACTCCTCCTCGAGTTCAAATACTACATACGGTCTACCACCGACAGTTGTTTCACACTTTCCGTAAACACGCCCTGCTTTTAACTTGCCAACACCGCAGTAAGCCAGAAAAGTGTTAAGCGATATACTCGCGCAATTGCCGCTGACCTTCCAGATATGACAGCCGTACTCAATATCCGCAGTACCTGCCATTCTTAACTCGTGCGTTTTTGTATCGTACATTAACTCGAGTTGCTTCGGATAACCGAGGTGCCGCATAGCTGCTCCCGATATGTAGCCGAAGTTTTGTCTCTGGACTCCGTGCTGCACTGGGTGATAAATGCGCATAAATACTTCTTTATGTATTCCGCGTCTACCTTTTGCAACGTACCGCCACTTATCCGCTACCATTTCCTTGTGTGAAATCACGCTCATTTGTCTTGCTCCTTTACTATATATTTTTCTTTGAGGGCCTCGAAGTACTCAGCCGTAAAAGACTCTTTATTCAGCAAGCAATTTAGTATTGCCTCATCGATTGTCGTAGCAATCAAGCAATAATATTCGCACGGCTTTGTTTGGCCGATCCGATATATTCGCGCCTTGCTTTGCGCAAACGTCGTATATGAATACATAAGCGAGAAATAAATCGCAATATGCGAGGTCTCGAGGTTAAGTCCAAACTGTCCGCATTTGATTTGCAATATCAGTATATCGCATTCACCGTTGCGGAACATATTGACGTATTCTTCACGCTCACTTGCCGGCGTATCGCCAGTTATAATCAAGTCACGCAGATTCGCATCGACGCAGTACGCTTTGATTACGTCTACCTCTTTACGATAACTGGTAAATACGATTGCCGGGTTATGTCGTACGTCGATCTCTTTGAGCAGCTTATCGAACATTATTATTTTAGATAATAATGTATCGGGGTGCGTCATTATCTTCGGAATATCTTCAATTGCAGCACTTGCTTTGAACCGTACCGGTACTGGTGCGTCGAGTTCAATCGAATGCAATGTACTTGGGACCATCTCTTTCATAACGTCGTCAAGCGCTATAACAATTGATACGTCCGCAATACGTTGTCTCAACTTTTGAATATCGTACGCGTATCGCAACTCAAATACTTTTGTACTGAACCCAAATACTTGCGGGTCGAGCCACTTGAACTGGTTGAAAATATCCATCGGGCTATCTGCAATCGGACAACCATTGAGTATTAACTTATATTTAGTTGTAAGTTTGGTAAGCCGTTTCCAAAGCAATGTACCACTGTTCTTGATACGTACCGACTCGTCAAGTATTATCATAGAATAGTAATTACGACTTACCTTATGTAAACTTTCGTATGTAGTATACTCAATCGAAAGTGCTGCTTCTTTGAGTCTTAACGTCTCATTCCACTTATCCGCGGTATCTCTCCACTGATGGATAATTGATTTCGGCGCAACGATCAATACACTTGCAACGTCTGTCAAACGCGGGATCGTAGCAAGGGCCATAACCGTTTTGCCTGTACCCATATCACAGAACATTGCGAAATACTTATGTAGTATGAGGCTCGTCGCCGCTTTAGCCACGGCCTCTTTTTGATAGTTATAAAGTTCCATTGAGCTCCTCTTTACTTATAGTTATTATATGATTATCCGATTCCTTCCATTCAGAAGAATAATACTCTTCTGATTCGCAGTAGTAGCAAATAATTACAAACCAGTTTGATAACGCTTTCAAATCAGCAGCTGGCGGTCTGTAATAGCTTACCAGATATAACCGTGTATCTTCCGGTAATATCATTTGCCGTGACAATATATCCTCACACATATCTGCGAATATTGTTTCGGGCTTAGCTGTTACATAACTGTATATCTGATTGCCGGCATTATCAAAGACATAAATTTCGTCTGGCTGAACAATCTTTACCGTATCTTTTACAACTTCCGGTGCCTGAGCAATTGCGCTACACTTTATACTGTTATACAGCTTTTCTAATTCGAGTCGTTCTCGAAGGTTATCGGCTTGCTTATGTGCTGCTTCTAACTTCTTTTCGTTTTCATTACGTCCGACGATTGCAACGTAACAAGCCAATGCAACAACTGCTGCAAAAAGTAGATAAATCATTAGTGTCTCCTGTACAGATACTCGTCAATGTTTGACGCAATATTCTCTTTTTGCGCGTCATTTAACTTGTCTACTCGATTTTTCCAGTCTTTCATTTCGGCTTCCTTTTTCTTTTCGATTGCAATTGCCTGAGCAAACTGCAATGCTACGATACCCGCGGCAAATGCTATCACAATTACCGTTCCAATAATGTACGCTGCTTCCAAGTTGTACCTCCGTATGTAATGGAGCCAGAAGAGGGACTTGAACCCACAACCTGCTGATTACAAATCAGCTGCACTGCCGTTGTGCTATTCTGGCAAGTGGCAGGGATAACTGGACTCGAACCAATAACGCAGGAGTCAAATTCCTGTGTGTTGCCGTTACACCATATCCCTACAATATCGGCTGTTACTTAAACGCAAATAAGTCATTTAACCTGAGGTCAGGCACCGATTATTCTATATTATATGGTTTATTATAAATCGTGTGGGTAATTATTCGGTTATTTTCTGCGTATTCGTGTCGTTATCCGCTTTACAGATTTCCGCATATTCACACCACCTACAGAAAGGATTGCTCGTATTCTTAACGAGCGTGGCACGGAGTTCAGGAGTATCGTTGTCGAGATTCTGCATTGCTCCAATGTCACTGGAGGCAAGCATCATAAAGCTTTTCGGAATCTCAAGTACGCTACCGCAATGAACCTTAAAAGACTTATTGAGTATCGTTACATACTGTGCCTGTATTGTAACTGTCTTGTCACGCGTCTCGCTTGCAACTCGGTTCGCAAGTTGAACTGCGTAGTACGCAAGCTGATCGTCAGCACCGGTTATCGGGGCGTGAGGTTTGCTACCGGTTTTCCAGTCGATTATCTTATATGTTCTTGTATTACCTTTATCGTAATAGAGAACACAGTCGAATATAGAATAGAAGTTATTAAAGCTTGCAAAGTCTTTAAGCTCTATTCCGTATATCCTCCAGCCGTTGAGAACTTCTTCCTGAATAACCGTAAGGATATTGCAAGCAACTTCCTCGGTCAGCTCAGGATAGCAATCGCGGCCGACCGTGCGGCTAAACCCCGCTCCTTTCGAAGTTACCGGCAATGATTGATATGCAAGACAAGCACGAGCCTTCGCTTCTTGGTGGCTATCTGCCATTGGCATATTTGCAACGTCGCTCAGCGTCTTTGCATATGTAAGGTACTTCGCAATCAACGCGTGTATCAATGTTCCACGGTCGAACGTATTTTGCTTTTCTGGCGGACAAGCAATATAGACCTTATCAAGGTACTTATATTGAAACTTTTTGCCGCACTCTTTCCAAGTACTGATTTTTGTAAAGCTTAACAATCTTGATACTCCTCTTCTCTGACACTATATTTCACACCAATAGAATCGAGCATACTGCGCATCTCTTCAATGTTAAACTGAAAGATAGTGAAGTCGTCTTCGCGCAAGTCGGTCTGTGGTATGTAAATAGTATCGGCATCGTCTAAGACGTCAAGCCCAAGCATATCGGTCATCTCGAGAAATTCGTTAACCGAATATTTGCCAAGCTCTCTGATAGCAATTTCCTGCCGCGGTATATCTATATATTCTTTTATCATATACGCAATAACCTCCCGTCGGGTCCTTCGACTGCTGTAAACTTATCGTACCATACGCTGTACGGAATATTGAGTTTACGTAGCACTGCCTCTTGCTTATCATTTGCTACAAGCGAGCAGTCTGTTATCCGTACTTTCGTACGAAATTTGTCAGTCATATATGGTATATCATTTTTATCAAGCGTAGCAATCAGTTGATCAGTTGCCGGAAACAGAGTATCTTCGAGTTTAAGCATTGTTACGCAATATTCAAATTCAGGTTTCATAACTCATCCCTCTCTTCAAAATATGTAAGTAAATGTTGCCGCAAGTCGGCCCTTAAGTTATAATATGTACGTTCACCAATTCCATAAAGTTTGCAAAACTTTTGTCGTGACATTTTTTGCTCGAGCGACTTAAAGAGAATCAACTCCATTGGTTTGCAATATTCAAGAAGCTCGTCAAGGTTAACGCTCGCCGTTTCTTCGTTCTCTTCTTCAGGCTGGCGCATCTCGTATGAATATGCAATCTCTTCTGCAATGTTTTCGTCGAGCTCGCAAGTCTTATCGTTTTTAAGTTTGCGACGGATATTAAGAACGTGGTTCGCCGCAGCCTTAATTAGATACGCTTGTTTGGTGGGGCAATCATCAGGAATAGTATCTTGTATAGCAAGAATGCGCAGAATAGCTTCGCTCAGCATATCTTCGCGAGTATAGAAAGAAAAAGGTCGAATGCGAGAAATTGCTATTCGCGCCATATCTTCAACGCTATACATTGTGCCCTCCCAAATATGTATTAGCGGCTTCACGTACCGCTTGTGAGACTTAGTCCATTGTCAACGCGCATATATTTAGATTTACCAGCTTAAGGGACTGGTTATGAGATACGGTACACCCATTGCAACCGGCCAACGGAAAACATAAGTAAAACCGGTTACCATCGAGTTTGCTCAGCCTTGGAGACTTGCACTCCTTGGAGCCTCATATACTCTGGCCGATGCAACTCGCGCTCGACTGATAGTTGGCGCCAAACGCGAGTGTGTGAGGTATCATTACGTTTGGCTAAGGTGAAAGAATACCAAACGTAACGGTTAACTGCGGTGACTCAGGAGCCGACCAAGGCAGGACCTGAGCTGGTTGGGCAATTACTCAGCGTCTTTTGCCTGTGCCGCCGCAAGTTTAGCCATAAGTTCTTCGAGCTCTGCTTTCTTCTTAGCAATCTTCTGCTCGTCGGTCATTTTACGGCTGCGTTTAGCTTTCGCTTCCGCACGTGCCTTCTCTTCCGCTTGGTATCTCGCGTCGAGTTCTGCATAAACTTCGTCTGCGAGTTCGTTGAGGGTTGCGAGTTTGTCGCCGGTAAGAATCTCACGCATCTTCTCGAGCGTTACGTGACGGCTCGTGTTCTTGATACGTTCTCTGTGCTCGGTCTCGTCAACGGTGATTGCGAAGTCGGTCGTAATGTCGTTGCCGTCTTCGTCAACAAGGTTTACGGTCGCCCATTTACGAGCACATCCAAGTTTCTGAAGGTTAACCCAGAAGCTGCCGGGTTTCTTCGCCTTAACGAGGGGAAGCGTTACTTCGTTACCGTCGATCACTGCAATACCCTGTTTCTTTTCTACGTCAATCTTAATGTCCAACATTCTTCTACACTCCTTTGCCTCGTCCTGTCGAGGCGCTTAAAATTTTGTTTTATGTAAGCCGTTATTTTTGCTTACACTATATAATACGCAATGCAATATAAATTTGAAGGAATATGTTTCTTCTATTTATCTATTCTTGCGATTATACCGTTACTTAATAGACAACACGAGAACGTCTCTGCAGTCGTCGTCTAAGATGGGCGGATAAAGTGCGTCGCAAATTACCGTCAGATGCTGACCGTGAATCTCTGCGTTCGGCGTAGCAATCACAAGACTTGCTTTTGTGTTTACACCTCTTCCCGGAACGCCGCATACCTGCGCCATTACAAAGTCAAATGCATTTGTAAGCACTGCCATATCTTCTTTGCTGAAGTCGGCCACGCCCTTGAGTGACACCTCATAACTTGTAGGCATATACAGCGGGCCTTCCTTGTACGTAGTGACGAGCTCAATGCCGCCTCGTGTTATCTTCTGATTGACCTTTGCAATCTTGTCGGTACTCAGCCCGAACATAGACGTCCAAACATTGCCGGTATTCCAGCTCACCCCTTTCGGCATCGCAGACTCAATGAGTGCTTTGAAGTCGTCGATTGGCATAAAGTTCTCACTGCTTGCAACCCCGAGAGGTCTATCCCCGACAGGATAATATTGCATTGTAAAATACACGTGGTCGTCTGTGTATTTCGATAAGTTTAAGTCTTGCATTTAGTGCCTCCGTTATTATATTATATGGTTTATTATAAATCGTGTGAGCAGTTTAGGTGTCTTTTATAATGCAGTCACAACGCTCTCGTCCACCGAAAGTTCCTGCTCGTCGCAGCCGTCCGTGACGTATAGCTGCAATGTACCTGACATTTCTGTTATCTCGCCGGTTGCGCTGTCAATATGCTGCACTACTACAATCATTTCAGCCTCTTTCGTGCAAGACATATCACACGCTCGCCTGTAATGGTCGTATGCATCTCCATAACTTACGGCTTGATATGTGTCGCAATGTGCTCCGGCAAAACCGTCGCGTTTTACTTGTACGTCGAAACGTACTCTGTTTACTCTACTGTCAGTCATGTCTTCATACCTCCAATGCTGCATCTACTTTTGCCTGCATTTCCTTCATTCCCAGTGCCCTCTTTGTATACTCATTTCTGCAGAAGTCGAGGTCGTAGCGGTACGTTGCCGTTTTCGTGTCAATGACGAGTATATTCTCTGCAACATAAGCTGCCGCGAACGTATGACAGTTTGCATACAATACGCGGTAATCTACGCCGCCCTCCTCCTGCATACGCTGTTTGATTTCTCGCTCGGCACGCAACTTGTTCTCGCTCGGTTTTTCATAGGCCATCTCCACACTTGTGAATATGCTCCCGTAGCGATTGCGATTATTCAGTGCCGGCGCAAATACATACCTCGTATAATACCGCACCGCACGGTTTCTGTCTTTCTGAGTTACTTTGTGTAACGCCGAATCTTCAATGCACCACGCGTGGTCATACGCAGTGCCACTGTTTGGACCATATTGTACAGTGATGCTACCGCCCGCTACGCCCCGCACTGTACCGTAAGACCCCGCTGCAGGATAATACTCCGGTCTATCCTTGTGCAAATCACCGTTTGTTACAAGAACTTCGTCACCTTTCTTAAACTTTGCCATTTTCTTATTCCTCCTCGCTTTTTGCAACTACTGTCTCTTTGTATATTCTGTCGTCGTCCTCGTTAGGCCTACCATGGTAAAACCCGGTAACGTTCGTGTTTATTGTACCGTCGAGATGGTCGTAGTCGTATCGCATTATGAAAGTCATATCGCCATCTTCGCTATACACGTCGCCATACTCGATATGAATATAGTCGTCGTCGCCATAGCATACGGCAATACATTTTCCGGCATCCGCATACGTGAACTCAAGTCCGTTGTCTTTTGCCCAGTGCTTAAGCCCTATTGTTTTAAGAATCTCTTCTTTCTGAAGCGACGATAATTTGTCGAACTCAGCAAACATATTTTTCAGTGGTTTTTCGGTGTCGTCTGGTGTTCTGAATGCAGATTGCTCGACAATGTACGGAATGTCAGAGCCATTTACGTCTTGCACAACCAAATCGGGGTCGTTTGTGTCGGGGCGGCGAATCACTGCCAGCACTACCCCTTGCCAGCCGTTTGTGGTGATTGCATATTTGTTGTCGTCTTTGGCAATCGCCAGCTCTCCCGGCATAAATTTACACTCTTTGCCAAGATACTCGCGAAGCCCCTGCTTGGTTAAAGACTCGCAGGAGTCGAGCTGCAATGCCTCGCTACTTAAGCAGCCGTCGCTAAGTTCAAAGGTTTCCGTAAGGGTGAACCTATCTGCGTCAACCCACTTGGCGTATCTGCGCAGCATATCTTTGTTGACCGCGTATGCTTTACGGAACTTATGCCCACCGCCACTGCTAACTCGAATTGACGCCGTGTAGATAAATTTCGGGTCGAGATATTGCCGCATATCTGTGTTGTTTTCCATTTTCTATACCTCCGTTTTGGATATATTTTCTGGTTTTTAATCAATCGTACGAGTAATTTACGTGCAATTTTATTTGCCGTCGTTCATAGTCATGTCCTTGTAGTCGTCGAGCAGGTCCATCACGCAGGCAGTCGTTTCTTCCCAAATGCCCGTTGCCAACTCTGCGGCGTGGCTACTCGCCTTCTTGCCCAGCACGTCCTTGAGGTAGTACGCCCTCACTGCAATGTCTCTTATGGGCGTCATACTATGGTACAGGCTGAATAGCCAGTCCTTAATCTCAGCGTTGGGAGCCTTCGAGTAAATCTCGCTCAGGCAATACTCGATTGTCGTCCGCACGCCCTCAATGCCTTTTATGGCCATAGGGTCCCACGGGTTTGCCGGGTTCTTCTTCTTGCCCTCGTAGAACTCCCAAAAGTCCATTTTCAGGCGTATGCAAAACTCGTTCTTCACGTCTGCAAGGGACTTATTGTAGTCCTCCGCCTCTGTGTCCATAGGAATCTTACTTATAAGTTCGTCAAAACCTTCCATCTTTTATACCTCCTTGGCAATGTATTCAATGTCGTTATTGTCTACGCAAGACACAATCTCACGCGGCAATGCTTCCATATAGTCGTCGTTTTCCCACAAGCAATCTTGCCCTCTTGCACTGATTACTATGCCAACTGACAACGAGTTGTCATCGTGGCGAATAAGCGATACAATCGTACCTTCTGTGTCGTCTTCAAGAACGACGTACTGTCCAAGATAGCAAACCTTCTCGCCCTCTTTGATGGCTTGCAACTTCTTGTTCTCGCAGAGCCTGCAATCTACAACCGCATGCTGCCAGTCGTCATACTGACCTTCTGCAAGTACTTTCCCTAAGTAGTTCTTGCGAACCCAAAGAAAATACTTGAGGTCACCTTTCTTGTTACAAACTTTTACTGTGTAATATCTCATTAGACACCTCTTAGTGTATAATTATGCGTTGACATTCACTCGCTTGTTGATTAGAATTGTGGATATTCTGCGAGCTTTTGTGTTCTTTCAGCGTTAGAGTGGTGAACTTGAGTAGATGTGTTTTGGCTCACTCTCACGCTCTTTTTAATGGTTTTCGATAAATCGTACAAGCAATTTGACGGTTAAATTTTGCGTAACTTGCACTGCATTCTAAATTTACAATAAATTTACTTGGGGTGATGGGGATGCAACTTGGCCCCTTTCCTCCTTTGCAATTTGGACCACTTGGCCCCGAAGGGCGGGTTTTTAGAGGCTTAAAGTCGGGGCTAAAAAATGGGCTTTATTCTTTGGGCTCCAAAAAGGTACCAAAATCGAGCGAAAAATTTTTATGTGAATTTACCCTCCGCGATAATTAGTTTCGAAATGCGCGCTTCATATCGCTTCAAAACGCTATAAGTATTTGGGGCGAGGGGCTGATGACGCAAATTTGGCTTTATTATATACGTGCGTATGCAATAACACGTGCGCCGATCGCCGTGAGGGCTTACATAAAATTATACGCGAGTCAATAGACGTGATTGCCGTTAGACACGTATGTTTGCAATTTATTATACGCGGGAGGGTTATACGCGGTTGCAGACGGAGTCGCTGGCACATTTTGTTTTCCCTCTTTTCCTCTTCACTTCGCAAAATTTTGGGGCCAAAAATTTAGGTCCAACAAAATGCAGAAGAGTGTAGCGCCGTCAGAGCCGCGCCCTCGCGATTTATTTAACTGCAGAGGCGCCATGCCGTCAGACCCGATTTGTCCGCGCAACTTTATTTTTATCGCACGGACAAGACCTGCGTGCACCTGAGCTGACACGCGCGTATGGATATCGCGCATGCGTGAGGCTTAAAAACGCATAATTATGCGCATTTTTATTCATTTTATGCATAATTATGCATTTTATAAACGTGAATAATTATTCGCGTTTCACGTGAAACGTTTTTATGAGCCCAAAATGCATAAAAATTCGGGGCCAAACGCATAATGTTTCACGTGAAACATTGCATTTTTGCAGGCGTTGAGGGCGAGAGGCATTGCAAAAAGAGCCTCAATGCGCGCATTAAAGCTCAGATTGCATACTTTATGTAGATATGCTTAGTATGTAAGCATATCCTCTACTGCAAATAATACCTCTTCATCCTCATTGAGTTCACTGCACATATCTTGCACAAAGAACTCATTGCAAGCAGACAAGAAAGCGCAGAGGCCTTCCTCTTCTGCATAATAGTGTTTTTCTTGCGCAGGCAGCGCATTCCACACTTTTTGTGCAAATTCTGCAAATGTTTTTGTAGTGTTAGTCATAGTGCTAACCCTCCTCTAATAATATCAATATATGGTTTTTCATAAAATCGCGCGAGTAATATTGTGGTTAATTTTATGCATAAACGCGTAACTTTATGCAACTTTACGCATAAAGCGCCAAAGGTGCACAACTAGCAAAAAGACACCGCCAACTCCGCTGCACTGGATTGCTAAACTGCCGAAGGCACTGAGGGGTGGCGGGTATGCAGCAAACCTTCACTGCACCCGAATTGCTGAACTGCCGAAGGCACAACGCCAACTCCACTGCACAGAAATTGCTGGCTTGCGAAGCAACTGGAAAAGCCGCCAGCGCAGAGATGCACCGACGACAATCCCAGTAGGAGACATTATACCAGCAGAAACGCGGATATAACAGAGTTATGTAAGATAGCTGAATAGCGAAAGCGTGCGAGTAATGCCTGACTGCTATTAAGTTGTAATAGTCAGTTGTCCGAGTTGCATTGCGGTATTGCCGTTCTGGCGTTACGCTATGCGTTCAGTGTTGCGAGTGCAACTCAGCACGGGTGTGCAGGTTTACTTAAGCGTGTAATTCGTCCAGTGCATCACAGACTGCTCGAAGTACTTCGTGTACTTCTTGCGGTGCGTGATCACCAGCGTAATAAATTGCGTATACTACTTCCGATGACGTTACAGGGTAGTGGCCGCCGCAGATTGCATCTATCGGCTGGATATTGTCGAGACCGCCATCGCTTTGCGGTTCGCAATATGCAACTATCGTGTAATCGTCGCAGTCAAGATAGTCATACGCGGGATGACGATTCGTTTTGTCGTAGAACAACACGGTGATATACCCGAGCTGTATAAGCGTCTCTGCTTCACCGGGTGTAATCGAATCTTCGAGATTACGGTCTGCGTGAAACTTAGCGCAACGATTCTTAAAATCGTCGATCGTGAAAGTCTGCTCGAAAAAGTTGATGGTGCCGTCTTCTTTGTTAATAATGTAGTTCTGCAAGGTTGTAGAGTCTCCTTATTATGTAGATTCGTGCAGCCAGTGCAACTCGCACGCTTTCGCTATTCAGTTATCAAGGTTCATAATAAATGGTTTATTATAAATCGTACGTGTAATAACTGTGCAGATTGCTCATCAATCAATACTCGTTAGCTTGCATAGTTCGTCGATACTGCGAGGGTTATTCAATTGTGTTGGTCAACCGTTGCGTATCTGACGGTTATGTGTCGTTCAGACGCAGGCGTTTATCGTTTGCTTGCTTGTTCGTCGATACGTTTCGGTTAGGGGTTACTGGTTGTTAGTCAGCGAGCATTTGCTCAAGGGATGCAAGGGCGTTTTCAACCTTAGCAGCCTTGATTGCTTGACGTTTTGCGTTGATTGCGTCGATAAGCTCGAGATATTTCGTCTTTTGCTCATCGCTCATATACTTCATAAGCTTCTCGTCCGGTTTTTCGAGTTTCACGGAGCTTTGTGCAGCACGTCCGGACTCAAGCTTGAAGTCGGTAATCTCGTGAACGCTACCAGGTTGTACGTGAGTGGTGAGCCATTTGCGAGACGACTCCGAGTGCTTTTCGAGGTGGATCCAAAGCTCAGGGCCGTTCGCGGTGGTGCGGTTAGCATGTCCGATGCGGACAGGCACACGCTCGGTCACGTCGTTGATGGTAACGATTGCGAAGGGTTTAACGTTCTCATAGTTTACGATAATTTTGTTTTCCATTTTGGTTAGTCTCCTCTGATAATAAGATTCTTTACCACTCGAAAACTATATCGGCGAACTATGCAAGCCAACGAGTATGCGATATTCAGTTGTCAATGTGCCCATGAAAACTAATTATAAGCATATTTATATAGCTGGCTGCTATATATCAGCTTTATTTAATTTTCATAATATATGGTTAATTATAAATCGCAAAAAATAACCCCCGCACCCGGCGATTATTTCGTGCGTATATAGATATATATGAGCGAAGAGGGAGAGCATCTTAGAAGCATCGTGGGAGAGCATCTTTGGAGGAGAGTGGTTTAGAATCATAGATCTTCAAAGTACACCCCCACCCAGTCTTAGAAGCATCCCCTTTACACCCCCACCCAGTCTCAAACAGCCTTCGGCGTCCCAGAAATTTTATTGCAATTTTAGCGTTGCAGGGCGTGCACGTATGCACGTATTATCTATTAGAGGAGTGTAAAATGACACCGGCAAAGCTTCAACAACTTTCCAGAATGGTCGCCGACGAATCGCAAGGTATTGCAGACCTGTTAGATGATCATTGCGTATGGAAGAAAACGACTAAGGCAGCAGGTCAGGTTCAAGTGCTTGCAAACAGCGTGCTCGACGATTGTGGCTCGCCGGTTTTTGCATCCCTTGTTGGGGCAGTGATGCAACAAAAGGGACCCAAGTTCACAATTGCAGAATTGGTCACGCTCCGCCAAGCTGCATCTGCGATAGAAGACGGCAACACTCAAGCTGCCGTCTTTTTGCGTGATACCGCCGGTGAAAAACCGTCGGATAAGATAAAGGTACAAGATACCACAAAGATTGCCGACATTTCTGACGAATTGCTCGACCGCCTCGAGGCACAACTCATTGCAGAGCGCGCATCCATAGAGGTGAGTGCCGAGGAGGTTAAGAAGTGAACATTCGTATGGAATCTGCACCAGAAACCACCCCCACCCAGTTGCCCGAGGTGCAACCGCTCCCTCAAAGTCTTGAGAAAATCGACGCGCTCCTTGCAGGGGTTAAGGAAGAGAAGCATAACCGGGAATGCCGCAGAGACCTTATGCAATACGTGTTGCACTGCCGGCCAGACCTCAAACCCACCCATTTGCATCGCGTTCTTTGCGACAGAGTAATGGAGTTTCTAAGGCGGCCGTGCCCGAGTGATAGACCTTTCGACGCTATGCTCGTTGCGCTGCCGTTCCAGGTCGGGAAAACCACGTGGGGTGCGCAGAGCTTGCCAGCGTGGTTTATGGGGAACAACCCCGGGAAAGACGTCATAATAGTTGCCTACAATGACGACTATGCATCTGCCAACGGCAGGGAAAACAAACGCAAGCTCGAGAACTTTGACATATTTCCAAATTGCAAACCCGGGAATATCTGGACGAACAACGAGTTTATTCTCGACCGAGGGAAGGGTGTCACGAACCACCTTAAGTGCGGCGCGCCGGGAACTATCAACGGCCAGCCGTGTCACCTAATGGTAATCGACGACACTTGCAAGGAGAGTACCGAGGCGGCATCCGACACATTCTGCAATACCCTCGCGAACAACTGGGTGTCCGTCATGGCATCCCGTATCAAGCCCGGCGGCAAACTCATACTGTTCCAGACACGGTGGAATCTCAGAGATATGCACGCCGTGATTGACCAGTTCCTTGGGTACGACAAGGTAGAGCATCTCACCATTCCCTGTATGGCAGTTGCCGAGAATCCTGCAGACGACCCGCTGGGCCGGGAGAAAGGCGACGGGCCGTGCCCCGAGATTGGTAAAGACCGCAAATGGGTGCAAGCATTCGCCGCGTCAATGATAAAATCAGGCGGCGAGCTATTCTGGGAGAATTGCTACCAAGGCAGTCCTACAGTTGCCGCCGGTAACATTTTCAAGCGGCGCTGGATAAAAGACTACGACCCCAATAAATATAATGTTATGCACGCGTGGAATGCTGACACAGACAAAGCTTGCCAGTGGCCATTGCTGGCTGTCACTGTAGACGCAAGCTTCAAGGACGGCGAGAAGAACGACTACACTGCGGTTCAAATCTGGGGCAAAGTCTACGAGGACTACTATTTGCTAAGACCTATGAAAGGTCACTGGTCGTTCGTGCAGCAAGTAGATATGATTTCCAAGATTATTCAAGAGTGCAACCCGCGGTATATCTACATTGAGGATAAAGCGAACGGCCCTGCTATTATCGATATGCTTTCCGCGCAATTCCAAGGGGTTATCCCGGTAAAGCCTGAAGGCGGCAAAGACTCCCGTGCCTCTGCAGTTTCGTACCTATTCAGCAGCGGGCACGTGTATGCAAGCGACAGCGTGGACGGCACCAAGGAATGGAAAGACTCTTTGATTGCATTTCCTAACGGACAACACGACGATGACGTCGACGCAACAACGCAATTCTTAAACCGTGCCGCAATGATCGACGCGAGCATTGCAAGGGTTGAGGATATAAGGTATACGCATTGGACGGATGATATGTTCGAAGATTACGACAATGCAAACGGTGAACTAAAAGCGTTCCTCCTTAAACAATGGGGAACACCTGACACTTGGTTAGAGGAGGACTAATGGCAGACATACCTGAAACACTTGAACAGTTCGGTGGCTCTATGTATGATAAAGTTATTCAGCTTTACTACAGAGCTCGCAGTGAGTTCGAACCGAGACTACGCCAGATTGAAAGAGAGAACTCTCTATATAATGGCGACGGTACGGTAAAAGGAAAGGATGGCAAGATAGCAGCTGCTCAGTGTCTTGAGAATATGACATTCGAGCTTATTGAGACACAGATCTCTAATGCAATACCTTTGCCTAAAGTAACGGCAAGGCGCGCGGCAGATAGAGAACTTGCATCTTCGGTAGAGCAATATCTTCGCCTCGAGATGGACAGACTCGACAGTGAGTTGCTGAATGACCGTGTAGAAAGAGGTGTCCTCAAGCACGGCGCGCATTTCTACCATATTTATTGGGACACAACAAAGAAGACAAAGTCTGGTTATGGTGCCATCGGCATTCGTGACTACTCGCTGAACAATGTTATTGTCCAACCAGGCATTGCAAGGTTCCAAGATGCACAGTATCTTTTCACGATCGACGACGTACCCAAGCAAGTTCTTGACCAGCAATACCACGGCGACTTTCAACCCATTCCTGGATTGTATGACGTATGCCGCCTCATTACGTACTGGTATATCAATAAGAAAGGCTATGTAGGCAGATACGGTTGGATTGAGAATACGGATCAAGTTGTATTCGACGACGAGGACTACGAAAGCAGACGCGTTATCCGTTGCAGCAAATGCCACGAGTTGCTCAAAGACCTCGACCAAAAATGTCCGGTATGCGGTAGCGAATCTCAAGAGTATGCGGTTCTCGAAGAAGAGGTTCTCCCCGAGGACTTACTCGACGATACTAAGATGGACGAGGTTGCGGATAGTGTTGCAATGGGCGGTGATAAGAAACCCGACGTGATTGCACCGAAAGGTACGAAGGTTCCCTTCTATCATATTCGGCAACTTCCGTTTGTTTTGCGTGTTAACATTTCAGACGAACTGTCTATATTCGGTAAGAGCGACGTAGATATTCTCGAGCAGAACCAAGAAACGCTTAACAAGATAAATACGAAGATGGCTGAGAACATTCTCAAAGCCGGCTCCTTCGTCACTCATCCGGCGGACGTACACATTCCCAACGATGACAGCACTCTGAAGAGGGTTGCCATCAAAGATCCCAGATCAATACAGGCGTTCAGCGTTCAAACGGTTCAAGCAAACGTACAGCAAGACAATGTATTTGCCGATCGTATGTATGCGAAAGGACGTAGCAGTCTTGGTATCACAGACAGCTATCAAGGCAAGCGCGACACAACAGCTGAGTCTGGCAAAGCAAAACAAATTGCAGCGGCACAGTCTGCAGGGCGCCTCGAGTCTAAGCGCCGTATGAAGGAAGCTGCCTATGGCGAGATTTACAGACTTATGTTTAAGTTCTTGCTTGCCTACAGCGACGACAAACAGTACTTCATAAAGAAGGATGAGAAAGGCGATATTCTCGACGACTTCTTCTATAGATACTCGTTCTTATATAAAGACGAGAATACCGGAGACCTTGCGTGGAACGACGACTTCTTGTTCAGCGTTGACAATGCGTCTATCCTTTCTTCGAACAGAGAAGCTATGTGGCAAGAGACAATGCAAAACTTCCAGTCCGGAACGTTCGGCAACCCGCAAGATCCGCTGACGCTCCAACTTTACTGGGAAGTTATGAGTGCATTGAATTATCCTCTTGCACAAACAGCATTAAAGAATTTGCAAGCACGTACGAAAGTATTGCCGTACGAATTGCAAATGGCTATTATGGATAACCCTGCGATACTTCAACAGCTCATCGCATTCGTTCAGAATCAAAAAGCTTCGGGGGCAAGTCAGCCTCAGGGGCAGGCCGCACCCCAAGGCCCGCCCGTTCAACAGGAGCCAGCAGAGACGAGTCCTGTAATACCTGAAGCCGGCGCGGGACGGGGTGAATCCTTGGCAGATGGAGGTGTTGTAGATGCTACGAGTACGCAACAGTAATGTATCAATAGGCCGCGGTGAGACTGGGGTTCTACGAGTGTCTGCGATTAGGTCCGATGGAACGCCGTACGTGCTTCCACCACTGCCAAGAGACGAGAATTTCAGCAAGCTTAAAGCATTTTTGCGGCTTGGAATAAATACAGACACGTATGAAAGTGATTACCTGATAGACAGCCGTTGTGATCTTACTGAGCCGATGGCAACACAAGTATTATTTGCGGTGGGTGAACATGCTGCTAGTTTCCCAGCAGGTACACTTGTGAACAATCCAGGTATTGTTAGATTTAACGGTACAGACTATAAAAAAGGGTTTGCTTGCTTTGGGACTGAAATTATTGAGGATAAGAAAGTAAGCGAGTTGACGTCTAGCACGGGTATAAACCGCGTATATCGCGATACTGACAGCGGTATTTACTGGTGCGCAATGCGGATCGATCCGAATACTATCCTTGCTGTTACGTATGACTTCACTCTCGGCATTGCGATTACAAATGAGATGGCGCAGCTACTACCGGCACAGCGCTATGTATATGACGTATGCGTATTGATTGGACCGGTTGAGAATGACTATCTCGTAGATCTTCAGTATAAACAAATAATTGTCGGGCGGCATACATGGACAATTGAGGAGAATACGAATGGCTACAATTAACGGTAAAATTGAAATTGAAGGAGTAGACGTACTCGGGGTTGTAACTGCCGGTGAAACAATTTACGTTGGCCGAGCAACGAGTACTCAACATGGTATTGTAAAACCAGCTGCAACCGACTTTGATTTCGATGCAGATACAAACGCAATGCAGGTTAAACTCGGTAAAGGCCTCGAGCGAACGGAAGGCGGTATTGCAATCATACCCGGTAGTTCTGGCGGTTTAGGTGACATTTACGGTATACAGTTTCCGGTCGGCGGTGCCGACAGAGTTCTTTGTGATGGCACAAACGGTATTACTATAACAGGAACAGTGCGCCTTTTTACTAATGAAGAAAGGACGGCGACGCTTGATGTTCCAGACTCTACAATAGTACTTCCTATTGTTCCGGCGGAAGACGGGCTTCATATTGATGCATCCGTAGACCAGAAGAAAGCAGTACTGAGTGCCGCGGGTATTACAGCAAAAATAAACAATATAAATGATAGGCTATCACATATAGAAGTCTCGGTAATGAAAATATAAGGAGATATATTATGGCAAGTTTGAAAATAACTACAAACTTAAAGTTAATCGACGGAACTACAAGAGTTTCCCCGCCGAGTACTACAGACCTTCCGAAAGGCTATATGGCATTCGGTCTTGTAAATGGCAGAGCGTCTATCTGGGGCAACTATAATGATACGGTTGTTGACCTCATTCAAGCTGGCGCAGTTTTCATAGAAATTGTACAGGCAACAGGTCAGAGTACAACGGCGGTCATTTCACAGAAAGGCGTCACTGACGCTATTGGAGCCGCTAAAACTGAATTGAACGCGTCTATCACGGCAGTTCAAGACGGTCTCGGAACTGCGGCGGGTAAAAATGTCGGCGCAGCAGCAGGCAATGTACCTGTACTCGGTTCTGACGGTAAACTGCCCGATAGTGTCATTCCTGCGGTAGCACTCACAGAAACGTTTGTAGTTGGAAGTCAAGCTGAAATGCTTGCTCTTAATGCACAACCGGGCGACGTCGCGATACGAACAGACGTAAACCACTCATATATTTTGCAGACGACACCGGCTAGCACACTGGATAACTGGAAGGAACTGCTTACACCTCCGGGTTCGGTGTTGAGCGTAAACGGTAAAACTGGTAATGTTATTATATCTGGTTCAGACGTTATTGCCACGTTTACGCAAGCTGCAACAAGAACCAATATCGCGAGCGGTGAAGACGTGGCTACGTCATTCGGCAAGATTATGAAATGGTTTGCCGATCTTAAAGGGCTCGCATTCAAGGATAAAATAAACTTGGGAACGGACGCAACAGGTACACTCTCGTCAGATGCATTGCCTACAGTTCCTGCGGCAAAACTCCCGGCTATGACTAACTCTGCAAAAGGTATTGCTCAAGCGGGAAATGGCTTAGCAGCAATAAGTGGAGTGGTGAGTGTTCAGGCCGGCACCGGTATTAAAGTAGACGCAGACGGTGTTCACGCGGACGTTGTGCTTGCAATCGCTACTATTTAGTAAGGAGGTAATATGGCAACTTTAGACATACCATCTAACGTAAAATGTATCACGTCCGGGCAAGTACCTACGACTGAAAAATTGAAAGATGGCGAGTTTGCATTCGGTAAAGTTGGCGGCGTTGCTAAGCTTTACGGAAACGTAAACGGAGTGATTATCGACTTCACCGGGGACGGAGACGGAATCGAACCCGGAACTGGTGAAGGGGCAGTGCAGCAAGTAGGTGCTAAAGCAAACGGGAAACAGGCGGCGGCATTCGGCGGCTTACGTTACGACAAACAAACGGGACAAACTCCGACGTCAGCAGACGGCAATCAATCGTTCGCCGCAGGCGGTTCTGTTCACGCAGAGGGTGATTTCTCGGCAGCATTTGGTAAAGATACTGTCGCAAGGCAGAGAGCTTCTTTTGCAGCCGGTAGTTCTACTGCAGGTATGACGGAAGAAGAATTTAATGCTTTTTACTGGGATAGTACACATGATATAGGAATAAACGGTGGTAGTAAGAACGCTGATGGACAGATTTGTGATTTTACTGGAGCACCATACGTTAATTCTTTTGCATTCGCTGCGGCATTGGGCTGTGATTGCGAGGCAAATGGCGCGCGCTCGTTTGCTGCCGGTGATAACGCTAAAGCGTTAAGTACTGGCGCGACTGCTACCGGTGCAAGAACTACGGCAAGCGGTACTAATTCATTTGCTACCGGCGCCGATACAATTGCACAGGGAGAGCAGTCCTTTGCAGTCAATCAGTCTACGAAAGCAAGTGGATATAATGCTTCTGCATTCGGGTTACATACAGAAGCCGCTGGTAATCATTCTGCAGTTTTTGGTGAAGAAACGCGAACAACTGCGCCGGCCTCTTTTGCAGAAGGTTATAAAACCGTGGCAAGTGGTGAGCATTCACACGCAGGTGGCGGGCAGTTCACAGAGGCAGGAGGGCTTAATGCATTTGCATTTGGTGCAAATGTTCACGCAAACGGTGAAAATACTTCTACATTTGGATATGAGACTATAGCGAATACTCCTAACTCATTCGTTGTTGGTAGAGACAATTTAATCCGCGACAATGCATTGTTTCAAGTTGGTAATGGTACTGACTGGAACAATAGAAAAGATGCTTTTGCGGTTCTCTACGACGGACGAGCTAAAGTACAAACAGCGCCTATCGATGACGATGACGTTGTTCGTAAGCAAGAACTCAATTCGCTTGCGGGTGGCGGCTTGTATAGGCATAGTATACGTTTTGAAACCCTTTATACGGAACTTAATAAAGGTCAAGCAAGCTTTGATTTTGAAGTCATAAATTCAAGCAATATAGCTATAGACAGTTTAACGGATGTATTCAACTATCTAAAAAATAGAAAAGTTCCTGTTTGTGGTACTTGTTCGCCAACAGGAGACACCGATTATGTAGCGCAGTATATCGATATAGCGGGTTCATCAAATTCCAATATATATTATATAAAAGATAGACAACTAATGACGATCAGCCTTTCTAATATGGATTCCTCACTGGTAATCGGAGATACAGTAACAACGGTTTAGAATTAAAAGGAGAATAAAATTATGGGACTTTACAAAAAGAATTACGAAGTAAAAGATTTAGGAATTACTTTGCCCGAGGCGTTCGCTATCGTTCGTAAAATTGATAGACAGGGCGACAAAGGAACGGCAGAATTGTGGGTACACAGTTCGCGTGAGAACGCAAAGACGTTGCAGTTCCTCGAAAGAAAACTCGTTCCGTTCAAATGTAAGGACGGCGACAATCCTTATGAAGCAGCGTATATCGAAGCAACAAAGCAGCGTGAAATTAAAGCATGTGAAGCAAAAGAGGTTGTGGCTAAAGATGGTACAAAAACATTGAAACATGAAGTAGTTACAAAAATTGAATGTTATTTCGATGGGTGGGTGAGAGACTAATGAGTATTGAAGGAGCGTTTCTTATTTGGTTCATAATTGCGTTTATAGCGGGCTTAATCTTTGCGGTTATTCTTTGGGACACACGTACTGCGACAGACGCATTAAAGAAAGACATTGACTTACTCGAAACTGAAAATATACGTCTTAAAGACAGAGTTCTTAAGTTGGAAGCACGTCTGAATGAGTTAGAACTTGTCGATTGTAAGAAATCGCGAGAACTGCCCGACCGCTGTTATGGTTGTAAAGCGTTTGAGTATGAACGCTTTGGCTGGGGTCATTGTAAGCTCTACAATAAGAAGATAGGTGACTGGGTGAGCTGCACAGAGTGTATGAAGGGAGGTGATGCCGAATGTGATTCGTAGAGGAATTCAGAACACCGTTTGCGTGCAAAGGCGCGCGCATTGCACGTATTATATAATAAAGGAGTGTAATAAATATGAACGTTGATTTTGAAGGAAAGACAATTTCGCGCGAAGAAGTTGAGAAGCAAGTTAAGCAAGACATTGCTAATCAGCTGGGCGTTGATTCGTTTGACGAATTATCGCAAAGTAAACTTGAGCAGGATATGCTCGACAAAGGGCTTGATCCCGATATTGCATTACCGATTCTTAAAGAATTATTAAAGAAAGATCCTGAGTATCAAGCGGCTATGAAGTATAAAGACGAGTACGATAAGCTTGTACAAGACAGCGCAAGGGCAGCGGATATTGCCGCGCTAAATGCTAAGTTCGGTACAAAGTTCGAAAAGTACGAAGACATTCCTGAGAACGTTCGTCAACTTGCCGACAAAGGTGTAAGCCTTGAAAAAGCGTATCTCGTCGAAACCGCAGATAATAATACCGAGGATCGCGCCGCACATTCGGCGGCATTGCGTCAGACGGTATCGCATATCGTACCTCCCACGGGTGCAGGTCCTACTGGATCAGCAGCTGTCGATCTTGATCCTGAGCAGATTCGGAAATTTAAGCGATTAAACCCGAATGCTACAGACGAACAAATCGCAAATTTTGTAAAGGGTCGTAAGTGACCCAAGGAGAAAATATGGCAAAATACAGTTTTAAGGACGTCGGTTTCCACCAGACCGTAACGCTGTATCAAACTACAGCGTCTGCAAACAAGGATCCCGGTGACGGTTTCTACACGGCAATTGCTGCGGCCCTTCCCGTAGGCGCTCTTGTTAAAAGAGTTTATACGGCAGCGAGCGGCGCAGTTACGCTTACAGAAACCACTCTCGCGGATAAGACTACCGATCTGCTTTTCCTTGTTGCAGAGAGCGGTCAGAAACCTGACGTGTATGTAAAAGACGGTAACGGCGACGTCGTAGGTAATATCCCCTACGGCAATTCGAAGTCGGTTCCCACTACCGCAAAGAAAGTTGTAATGTACCTCGTAGAAGCTAACGGTCAGCCTGATCGTGGCCTTGTACCGAGAGCATAAGGAGGCAATAAACAATGGCAGTTATCTTTAATATCGACGAGGCAATTCAACGCTCGGTATTCAACGTGTACGATCTTCCGATCCAGATGCTTCTTACGAACGAAATAGAAGCGTGGGAGAAAGAGAGTAAACTTTCGAAAGTCTTCGTTATGAGAACGACAGACAGATACCAAGAAGAGTATCATTCGTCTTCGGGTATGGACGGCTTCAGCCCCACGGCTGATATGGAACCGGCGCATCTTTCTGACTTCGACGAAGGTTACGGCAAAGTCTTCAAGACGCAGATTTGGACGAACTCCTTTGCGATCTCCAAACAAGCAATCGAAGACAACCGCGATCTCGATATCAATGCTAAGGCAGTCGGCTTCGTTCAATCCTACGGACGTACTCGTGAGAACTTCGGTGCTGCGATCCTTGCAGGCGGCCTTACCGGTTTCGCAACGTATAAGAATATGCGTTTCGATTGCACCGGACTTGATTCCGCAGATGGTACTCTCGAGGGTGCAAAACAAACCTTCTTCCACAAATACCACAAGACACCTCTTCAAGGTGTTGCTGAGGACGGCACCTCGTATACCGCAGTATCGGCTACAGACGGTTATGCGACCGCACTTAACGGCAAAGTATTCTATACGAAACCGCAGTCGAATAAGTTCCAATCGGCAATCGACTTCTCGCTTCCGAAGGGCGTTATGAGAGTCTCTCAAGTCGATAAAGACGGCAAGGGTCAAGGCGTCACCACAACCGATGCACTTGCAAATGCTCAATACCTCGGCCTGTATGACAAGATCTGCAGAACGCTCGGCATTGTAAAATCTGCGTTCGCACTTCATCGTTCGTACAAAGGTGAGATTGTTCCCAGAAATCTTACTCGCATCGTAATGCCGCAAGATTATATCCTTGAGGATATGATTCGCAAAGCACTTGCTTCGGAATACGGTGCGAATATGGGTGGCTTCGAGATCGAAGTTTGGCCGTACCTTAACAATAAGGCAGGCTTCGGTGCTTCGGATCACGCATTCATTATGATCGACCCCGTTGCGAACCAGAAGAACCTCGGCGCTGTTTGGTTTGACCGCAAAGCGCTCGAAGTCGATTCGTATATTGACAAGCGTACCAAAGCTAATTACTGGGACGGCCGCGCTCGTTTCCAAGCAGGTTTCGGCGACTGGTCTTCGATGGCTTACGTCAAGTGCAGCACTACCACAGATAATACGTGCTCGCAAATTGACGTCACAACCGGTACTATCGACGGCGCTACACTTTAATTAAGAAATAATAAGGAGACACTATGTTACTCAACGCGATAAAAGAACTGACATTCGACAAGCTGTTTGTCACTTCGAGTGAAGCAGTGAACGCAATGTACACTGAGAAGATCTCGCGAGCGATTAACGAGTGTCTCCTTCAAATTTCTAACGCATTAGAGCCGGTTACAAAAGAATTTATATACAATACTGCGGAACCTAAATTGTTTACAGGTAGCGAGTACATTGCATTCCCTCCGGACTTTGTACAAATTACCGATAACGACAATATCCGCATTCAAGACAAACACGGTATATACCAGTATGCTGACGACATTGAGTATGTTAGTAGAACTGGTATATATGTACATAAACCCGGCAAATACAAAATTCAATATGACGCGAACTATCCGGTCATAGTGAAAATTCCGCTCACGGGTGAAATATGGAGAGACTTTGATAATACTATCGAGTATAACAAAACTACTCCGTACAGATTCAAAATATTTGCAAGCAACAAAGATCAGCTCAAACTTGCAGGAGCCGACGCACTTGGCGAAGTATATGAATTGTCAGATGCACTGGGGCCGATAGCTGCGACGTATGCGGCAAGCGTCATACTCAGTATTGACGATCCTATTCGTTCGGCAACGTTACGCAATGAGTATGAAATGATGCTCGCAAGACTAAACACTGCAGAACTTGATAATCTTCGTGATTATCATAGCAGTAGAGGATGGTATTAAAATATGGCAAACAAGAAAGTTATCACTAATGAACCCGCACATAAAGTTCTCGATGAGACGAGACTTTTCGAGGTCACAGTTGATACGGAGCGCAGCTTTCATTTGCACATTCCGAAAGGTACACAAGGCACTGATATTCTTGCAGGCGTAGCGTGTATGCTTAAAATGCTTGCTGCAAGAGAGAAGCAGAAAGGTAACGATTTTGATATTGATAGTTTCCTTGCGGGGGTAAGCACGTGGGTCAAACAGTTAGACGCCAACCCGGCGAAGTAGATATTCCGTCGAAAGACTATATCTATCATAAGAATCTGATAGGTTTTAAGGGCCTGGACACAAGAGAGAACCCTCTTGTAACGGACCCTCTTTCCTGTTCAGACGCTGAAAACGTTTGGGTTGATTCTAACGGAAATTTGACTACTCGCCCGCGCCTCCAGTACGTAAGACAGAATCTTAAGCACGCTAATGCTGAAGTTGTAAATGTTATCTATACGGATAATGCATATTGGACACTGTATATCAAAGACGGTATTTATTATCTTACGCGCACAGATCTTGCAACTGATATGGAGACAGACTTTGCGATTCCGACAATTACGTCTCCTAAGATTGCGATTACAGAATATAAGAACGTTTATTATTTGGGTTGCTCCGCTGGGTATTACTCGTGCAATGCTGGCGATAGTGCATTCCATACACCTCGCGGATATATCCCTATGGGGCATATAACAGATAATACGTTTGTGTATGACGAACCGCGAAATATACTTAACGATAAAATAAATATTGCGCAGTTTGGAGGCACGACTGTTTTACTACCGCCTGGTACTATACACGGCAGTTTTGCACATTACGCTGTATATTCGGTGGCGGACACTGAAACGTCGCATCATATCGCTGTGTGGGATCTGTTTACCGGACAGGATATCGCGATACTTGCTTACAGAGTACCGGAGATTAACCGGTCCACGCTAGCAATTTGGGTTGACGACTCACTAATCTGTATCGGTATCTTTAAGCCATTTATTAAGACTGTACCAGTGTCAGTGCGCGCCGAGATTACAATTACTGCATATACACTCGATAATGACGTTTTAACCAAAGTACTTGACTACGACATAAATAAGACTGATCATCCAGTAAATGTGCAGATGCGAGCGCCGTTTCTTAGTGGAGACGAGACTAAGCAGAATACGTTTTGCGGAATTCGTAACAGTGCAAATGCATCGTGGACGCGCCTTGAATGGTCTACTGAGCGTGGACATATTTTGTTGAATGCATCGTATTCTTATTTACAATGGGACTATACGCACGCTGCAAATAGAGTAGACGGTCCTGCGCCGACAGCGGATACTGGGCAGGAGTGTGACGAAGCACTCCAGTTTGATATAACAGAGTTAATTGCATTAGGTTATAACCCGGATAGTAGTGCAGCAGTTTCGGCGGGTTTTATACGGCGAGTCGGTCTAAATATTACTGCAGAACACTCTGAGTCTAGTACCCGTACTATATTAGCGCATCTGTCGTTAGTTAATTCAGCAATAACGCCTGCGCGAAACTATATGCTCATACAGTATCAATCGGTTACAACGTCGTCAGTATCTGATGCTATTGCGAGCAATTCGGGTGTATACAGGTCTAACAATTCGACATACTGGCGGTATATCTGCCCAGTAAGTACCAGGGTAGCTAGCAGTTATCCGCGCTCGGATATGGAATATCAACATATTGCATTGACGTTGCCGAGTAATGCTAATGTTGTTTGTGTTGAAGGCTTAGATATACACGAATTTAGGGTATACACATTCTATAATTCGGATAAACTAATTAAGCAGCAGACTGTTTCTGAAGCAGAGATTTTTTATCCCGGGGGTACTACTGGCGTCGACTATACGATTGACGTAGATACGGTAAGTACCGTATTGTCGAATGTCGCCGAAGTTGGAAACTCCCTTCAAGCACCGTATACATTTCTAGTAAATGCTGGTACCAACAAATATGTATATACATTACCTGCGCATATAGTGGCCGATTTAACTGCAATTGGTGACACTATTACTGCAGGGTTTACTTGCGCGCGCGGGAGTGTTTTATATTCTACAACGTCCCAGACTAACTTTTACGCGTATACTGTTTTATATAAGCAAGAAACGGATATGCGTGCAACTGCAGAGAATCCGAGCCTCAGAGGAGTATTGTTTCTTGACAACGTATATTGGTGGTTCGGCAAAACTAACATATACGGCACTGCGAATGAAGACTTGACGTATATGCCAGAATCGCGAAAGCTCGACGCACCGTCTGAGATTCGCAACTGGGTACGTCTTACCGATACTTCATTCTTGGTATTCTGTGAAAGCGATACGTGCTTATACTACAAAGATACTTCTTCCGGTTTATGGTTACGCACAGTACTCAACTTACCATTTGAAATTCTTTACCCAGACGAAACGTCGGAGTCTTGCTACGCAGCGCTTAATACTGGACCTACTTACGTAACTCGCAACGGTATCTATGAAATCGCGCTCAGCGAAAACTTATTTACAAATGAGCGTCAAGCACAGAATATCAGCGATCCGTTGACAACGTTGCAAGGCGGGTTATTAAGAAAGCTTATACCGAGCATTGCACACTTGCAAACTGTCCGGTACAAAGACTGGCAGCTGTATATATTTACACGAGCCAACGCAACAAAAACAGAGATTATTGCACAAGAGATTACAACGTACAACTTCTTTTACTGGACATTACCGATCGTCTTTCAAGCTGTATATCTTGCGCATAGCCAAGTATATCTTGTTACTAAGAAAGCAACAACCTATACGTTCTCAGAGGCAGAGCTTCTGCGTGAGTATAAAAACGGTAGCACAGTACTTGCTGCAATTAAATGTTACGGTGACGAAGTATATGATACTGTAAAGAAAACAACGTCGCTCAACCAGATCGATTGGCATTGGCATTCTGCAATAATAAATCTCGATACGGTACAGTATTATAAAACATTGCTCGCACTCATATTCGGTATGAACGATTATGACGATGAGTCAAGAATAATGTTTGAGTATCGCACCGATATTTATTACAAGTCACATACCGAACAGCCTACGCAAGTATATGACGATTATGTGTACAAGATTCGTGCGACACAAAAACCGATGGCGATCCCGCGCTTTATGTATATTCGAGTACGTATTTCATCGGTGAAAGTACCTGAGAACGAAGACTGTTTGCCGGAAGAGTTTATGTGTAAGGCTAATCTATCGCAGTTAACATTCAAGTATAAAGTATTACGAGGACCTTTGTTATGAAAAACTTGACAGAAAAAGAACTCAATTATGCAAAGCAACTCGCGATCAAAGAATGGTTTAGAACCGAGTTTACTTGGCGTAAAGCAAGACTCGAGCTATACCGGTACTTTGGTATTAGCGAGCTGTGCGAGGATAACGAGTTCAAGCTTATGACAGATGCATATTGCAAAGAACAAAAATTGCGGGAGTTACAAGGTAAAGACGAACTTCCGCCGGTAACAGAAAATAGTTTGTTTTAGGGAGGACTTATGGCAACACTTCAAGAAATATGGTTAGCGTATAAGGATCAAGTTATTCCGGTTCTTATTACGGCAATTATCGGACTCATCCCGGTTCTGTTCTTTTGGGTCAAGTCTAAACTGCAGACTTCGATTACAAAGAACGAACTTGTGGTTCAGAACTTGCAGCAGCTTAACAAGCAGCAAGCAACCGACTCACAGTTGATCAATACTGTTGCGGGACAAACGGTTGACTTCACAACTACGGTCGCCGATATTAAACAAGCACTCGCGCAGCTCGCGTCGTTCATTGCGTATGCTTTTGAGAACAGCAATGTATCTCCTAAGCTTAAAGCAGATTTGCGAGCAATGGCCGCTGAGTTTAAGACGTCTGATATTGATGCACTCAATCAGCTTGCTGAGCAGATAACAGCGCTGAAAGACGAGAACGAAGCGAAAGCACAAACGATAGCACAACTTGAAGAGCAGACTGCTCCGACAGTTACGAAGGCAGAAGAAGCACCGTCCGGATATACAGCGATTGAGAGGTAGAACATGGAAGACTCTACGAAACTCAAAATCGGCGGATACGTTGTTCAGATTGTCGGGCCTCTGGGAGTCTTAGTATTCAAGTATAAAGAATTCTTAACAGTCTCGACTGGGTTATCGATGGCAGCAATCATTGCACTCATAATTGTATTCGTTGTAATGCGCAAGCAACTTGCTAAGCTCGATAATTTTGTACCCGGTGGCGTCGGCGTTTTGATTCTCTTTTTAATTGCAATATTCTGTCAGACGATAGGTGACCAACTGTTGTGGCTTACAGCGGCTACCTTAATCTCGACGGGTGTATCTGCACCGCTGCATATAATCAGCTATGCTAAAAAGAATGAGAAAAGAGATCAAACACTCACCGAATTGAGCGAATTGATCAATAAAAATAAATAAGCACTTAGAATAGAATATTAAAGAAGCGAAATAGCAAGCTTAATAAAAATGCGTATATATTTATATGTAAACGCGCATCGTCGAAATGCGCGCTACATATCGCTTCATTTAATAAAAATACGTTATATTTCGGGGTTTATATGACATTTTACACAATTTTAATCAGTATATTAACCAGTCTCATTGTGGGCGTGTTGTTCTGCATTTCTTTTATCGTATTAGGAATTGCCGAGCTTTCAGTTGCCTTTTTAGTTGAGACTGGTATTATTTTAGTATTGTCGTGCGTCGTAAGAATAATGTGGTTTTATGACGGCCAGCGGCAAGCACTTGCAAGTGAACAAGTTATTAAAGCAAAGAACGGGCTGAATGCTGCGTTACAAAAGGTTACGGACACCGACGACTTCGATTTGTTTTGCGAAACAATCAGTGAACAAAACAGGCAACACTACATTTACAGTAAAGTCGGTACATTAACCGAACGCAACTTTGAACCGAATATTTTCGAAAAGATTTATATGAAGTTGCATAAGTCTTCCAAGGGCGATATGCTTGAACGACGCCGTGCGAAAGCCGAACGTAAATCTAATAAGAAGAAATTTATTGTTAGGTCTAGCGCGATTCTCGCTGGTACAGAGATTGAATATATTTCGGTTAAGAACTATGCGAAAGGGCATAACGCGAAATTCTTTGTAACAACTCTAATATCGGGAGCTGCGACGTCAATTGCATTTGCAATGATCAATCCGACTACGAGCGTATTCAGCTGGGCTACTCTTTGGCGCTTCTTAATGTGGCTCGTAAATATAATAATGGCACTCGCGTTTGGTTGGTACAAAGGCCGTGTAATGACAGCTGATGAGTATATATCATATTATGCGCGGTCTAACGACGTTGTGCAACGCTATATTCAAAGAAAAACAAATCATCCCGAACAGCCGAAAGTTCATTTACCCGAGCCGGTCGGAAACCAACCTGTTGCAGATACTTATCAGCCGGTACAAATTTCGTTGTTCGATATTGCGCCGCAAAAATCGGAGGTATAAACAATGGCAATGTTATCAACCGAGTATAATGAAGCTCTGACCGGGAAAGTGGCAGAGCGGCTCGGCATAAAAGAATCGTTAGATAAGTTATCTGCGGGACTCGGTCCGGCTCAAACACTTGCTGAAAGTGCTAATGCTGGAATGGCGTCTGCAGATAAAACCTATGCGCAATCAATGGCTGCGGCACAGCAGCAAGCAACCGCGGGAGTCGCACAAGCAACTGCTGAGAAGCAAGCATTGAGCGATCCGGGTACATTATCAGCAGGACAGAAATCGTATCTCGGCCAAGGATATGACGAGCAAGCTGCACAATACAGAACTGCCTATGACGTTGCTGCTGAGCAAGCCGCAGCTACAAAGAAGCAAGCATACGCGAATATCTATGATACCCTGAATAAGTCGGTCAATGCAACGTCTAAACAATATACTGAGTTCATGACTGCATTGCTTAACAGCTCGTACGGTATTGCGGCACTTCAGAAAGCAGCCGGACTCAGCGGTGTTGATACGGCCGGCTGGTTCACTACGAAAGGCGACGAATACCGAGCAGCGCACAATCTTGTCGGTGTAGATTCTTCTAAGTTTGGTGCTGAGAAACAAGCGCTGATGGACGATAAGTCACTGACTTGGGCATCTGCAACCATCGCAGAGGATGCTCTTGAGAGACTGGGAGTCTATGATGCGAATAGCGAGGTAGGTAAGCTTGCGCGGTATTACCTCACAAATGAGTTATATGGCGGTGAAGGTACGTGGAATCAAACGTGGACTCAAGAAGAGCGTAGCAAATATTTGCCGATGCTTGACGCCTTCCGTCAAGACGTTCTCGGCTATACGCAAGAATCGTTTGCAACTGAGAAAGAGCAGCGCATTCAAAGCGAAGCAACTGCTAAAGAAAAAGCAACTGAGGCGGGTGTGCGTTATGCTGGTCAAAGTGAGTTAGGTAAAGGCTCAGATAAAGCCGCTGTCGGGCGTCCTATTAAGCTTACTTTAGATGGCACAAAATATGACGTTAAACTTGTTGCACAAGTGACTGGCGATGCCTTAACAGAATTAAATCGGTTATCTACACTCTCAACAGGTCATTCACTGCAAGTCGGAGACGTTATGCGTAGTGGTGACAAAGTATATATCACAACGGCGAACGGTACTTTTGAAGCAGATAGTAGTGGCGGTATGTATACGCACGATTATGGTAAACTACGCGCAACAATTGGCGACAATACCGCGTATGTCTATGACCTAAATAAAGTCGTTGGTGGCCTCGCAACACTTGTTGTCGATGGTGGTGTTAACCGGTATGGAAGATTTACCGACTTTACAGACGGGCCAGATGCAGCTGCTAAATTTAATGCTGGCTTACCGCAAAATCCTGTCGAGGGTACAAATGCGCGTGTCGGTGGAACATTCTTTGTTTTCCATAATGGCCAGTGGTGGTATCGTATTGTGTCTGAATCTGAAAACAAAAAGTTTATCAACGAGGAGTAATCTATGGATATAACATTTGAACCGTTTAAGGGTGCACAATACGTATCACCCGAAGAATATGTTTACCGCAAAGCACGGTTTTCTCCTGTATACAGAGAAGAAGATTATCAAGCCGAGCGGGGAAAAAGTGAAGCTGCAGGAAGGCGTTATATTCAGCAAGCATACTCCTTTATTTCGAATAACAAAGGAGTAACTGCTGAAGACTTTGCGGGTATTCAGGCACAAGGCTCTGAGTATTTGAAGAATGCTTGGGGTGATGCTTGGACTAGTACTGACTTCAATAAAGACTTGTACGAAAGCTTCACAACGTCTGACGAACGTGTTGCTTATCTGAATGCACGCTATGCAACGTCTAAAGAGTCGGCAACTTCGATCTACAAGGATATTGATAAACGTCTCCAGTCTGAAATTGACAAGCGAGCACAGCAAGAAGTAGATACTCAACTCGCCGCTGGTTTAATAACTGCAGATCAACGCGAGTCTGCATTTGCGTCGGCAAAGGCCAACATTACGTCAGCTGAAGGTAGTGCGTGGATGAAAGACTGGGTTAGCAAGGCACGTGAGGAATCTCTCATTTTCGCTGGTAACGCAGATGGTCTTAAAATGAATACGCTCGACGACAAGTACTTTGAGTATTTGCAAGAGCTTAACTACAAACAGGCGCTTTACGAGAATGCTTCTGGCTGGGATAAGTTTGTCGATTCGTCCCTCAATATACTGCACAATATGAGTATCGGCTTCTTGGCAAACACAGGAGCCTCTATTGTCAAAGGTTTCGGTGGTGTAGGAGCATTGATCGGTGGTATCTTTGATCAAGACGTTATCGATCGCTATGCCGATTGGGCAGGTAGCTGGCACTATGAAACACCTGACTTTGCATACTCAGCAGTTCAGCACGATCAAGGTACGCTCGGTAAAGTATTGCGAGTTGTAGACGGCGTTATTCAAGCAACTGAAATCACTTTAATGTCTGCAATACCTTATGCAGGTCCCGTATTATTTGCAGGAGTTGCACTCGATAACTGGGGTACGTATGTACCTGAGACGGAATATACCGAGGGTTATTGGACAGACGGTATTGGTTCGTACAAAGACGCCGATGGCCACGTGAATGTCGGTAAAGCGTGGGGTTACACAGCACTCAAGTTCGCTTGGGAGTGGGGCCTTGAGCAAGTATCCAACCCGTTCGATGGCTTATTCGGTGCGGTATCTAAACCGTTGAATAAAGTATTCGATGGCAAAATCGGTAATAAGATTCTCAATTGGGTTGTCAATTCCGCGACCGAGGCTGCGCAAGAATGTTTGCAGGATGCCCTTGGCGGTATTACACAGGCCGTTGTTTATGGGGACGTTGAGGGTATGAAGGAAGCCTTCAAAGGTCTCGGTGAAACCGCACTTATATCCTTCTTGTCTGCAGGAATTGCAAGTGGCGTTACTACTACCGTCCTTAACAAACGCCAGAAATTACAAGTCATACGGTCTGTCAAAAATAAGTTTGGCGTCGAGCTTACTGGCCGTGAAGCAGGTATGCTTAAGAGCGCGCTTGAGATGGGAAGTGCCGTTGCCGAGAAAGCATTCGGCAAAGACTTTGCTACAAAGCTTGAGGCTCTTCGTGATTCTGATATTCAGTTTACTTCTGAAGAAATTACGGACGAGAAGTCGGTTAAGCAGTATAACAGATGGGTAGCTGCTAAGTCCGGAGCATTGCAAGCACTTGCTGCAAAAATGGGTTACGAGGCTTTTGCGTCGGCTGCCAACCTTGCAACGAAATCTGATATAACTGCAATGAGCCGCGCAATCAGTTACTTAACAACTGCGGATGCTACTGAGACGAACGCCGTGTTCGAAACTGCTAAGAAGCAAGAACAGTCGGCAACTACCGTTATCAACAACGCAATGGCCACGATTGATAAACGGCTTGACGAAATCAATAACCAGCTAAAGAAACGTAAAGGCGTTACGCAAGAAGAACGTGCTAAGTTAAAGGAAGAGCGCGCCGGTTTGCAAGCGTCGGCGGCCGCCATTGCAAAGACCGCGACTAAACAAGCAGACGGTACTTGGGTCTTGAATGATCACTTTACGGATAAGGCAGTAGCTGCCAAAGCAACAGATGAGACACGGCGCGTTGCGAACAAGTTGCGCGAGCAGGGTATCGTTGCAGGCTTCTTCGAACCTACTGGAAATACGCAAGTTAGAATGTATATGAACCAAGATGGTTCTGTCATTCTTAATAAAGCGTGGATCGAAAGCACGTCTCTCGAAGAAGTTGTAAAGCAAGTAACCGCGGCTCGTGCCCGTATCGTATTCGACGCACAGCTTACTAAAGAAGAACGTAACGGACTTATAAGTTTAACTGCACGTATCGGTAAGGCAGAATCGAAAACGCCCGCTGATAGCGTACAGACACGTCCGTTCGAATTCAATACGAGCACCGGTATGTTCGAAGTTGCAGACACAGTTGCATTCGAGCAAGATCCGCTTAGCCCCGTATCTGACGTTGTGGGAATGCTGTATAACAAGTCTTTACGCGACGCCGTATGGAAGAGTAACAAACCGCTGTTTAAGAAGATCGGCGCATTGCTTAAAGACTGGTATAAAGTTCAAGCAAAAGGCGTCAAGAATGCACCGAAGTTAAAGGAACTTATTGGCACTAAGTTTGAGCAGTCTCCGGCGTTCGTTGCACTCGTAGGTAACCTTGTCAATGCATATGACGCTCAAATTCTGAAGGAAGGCCGTGGAGTTACAAAGGCGGCAGCCGTCTCCGAGCTTGCAATCAAGCAAGAGACTATGGATAAGCTCGCCCTCAAAACTAATGACCCGAAGGATATTGCATACAATGTTCCTGTAAATCTTAGTTTGTCTGAAGCACAGACTTTCAAGATGCAAGTTGTTGAGGACTTCCTCGGTAACTTTGGTATTTCGATTGATACTCAGTCTGACTTCCGTAAGCTGCTCGATATAAACAGCTACACCGGTACTGTTGAAGTTAACGGCGAGCAAGTTGAAGCACGTCAGCACGTTCTCAATGTACTGTCTAACTACAATGTTATCAAGTATCGTACTGATGGATATTGGGGTGCTGAAGGTTATTATGATAAGAGCCCTGAAACTATAACTGCAAACTTCGGTTCTTTTATGAACGAATACCTTTATGCTACTTACGGCGTGATGGTAAATAAGATTACCGGCCAAGCATTTACGGTTGAAGATATTCAGAGCTTTATCGATCCTGACCTCCTTGATGCAATGCTTCTTAGCGACAAAGACTATTTCCGTTTGTATGACATTATGAATATGAACGGCCGTCGCCGCTATGGTATGCAAGCACTGCGTACTGAAATTCTTGTAACACCTCAAATGCGACAAGAAGGCTTTGCTCTTGGTAATATTGCTGGTAAGTATGGAATAGCCGTGCAGAAAGGCGGGTATTTGCGCAATGCATTACTTCACGAGATTGGACACGTTCTCGCTATGTATGCTGGCTTCGGACAATCGTTAAGCACCACATATCTCAAAACATTACTCAAGGATGCATGGCTCAACAATACCGAGGCAGTTCTCAATGCGTACAATTATGTCTTCGGTTTGAAAGACAATGCAGTTCGTGAGAATAAGCGTGCCGTAGTCGATACTGCTACGAATAAGGCGCCGCTTTTAACTGGCGGTGTTAACCCGACGCAAGTCATAGATTCGCTGGCTGAAGCTATTTACACTGGCTTCGAATCTGCAGAACTGTCGGCACAAGGCGAGCGTAATGCGTACGGCCTCGAAAATCAGATTCAGGCGGAGTTCATTTGGAATGAAACGGGCGGTCCTACGCAGACACAACCGAATCTTAATTACACTGCGCAGCAGATTGTAAAAGTTAAGGCATCTGGTATATTCTCATTCTTGGACGGCGTAACGGCCGCTGTAGGTTACTTCTCGTATAGAGATATGCGTAGTTTCTTGACAGAACAAACGCAACTCGGCACGGTGGCTGCATCAGCACTACAGCTTGCAGATAAACCTGTAAAAATTCTTGCCGATACAAAAACAAATACGAACAGTATTGAATGGGTAGAAACAGATAATACGATCCATACAATGCAGGTAAGTAATGTATTGCTGACTCCGTATACTGACACGATGGTCGACAATGCAATTCTTGCTGCGCAGAACGTTGCCATCGATGCTACTGCCGGTGACGAAACAAAGGCCACCGCGCGTGCTGACGCATTCTTTGATTACTTAAGCAGCGCTGTATTAAAGCGTCAGGCAGTCGGTGAGTTTATTGACTGGTTAAATACCATAGAAGAAGTATATCCTGAGACACGCGATTTTATTGCACCGATGCTTGAAACTGGTGATTTTTCTGCGCTTATGACACTTGACGGTCTCAATAAAATGCGGAATATACCAGTATTTAATGTGTTTAACTATGGCAGCCATCAATACTGCACGCAGTTGAATAATTACCTTATCAAGAACTTTGGTGTTGTAATTGGTCCCGACGGTAAATTGCAGACTGTATATGGCACACGTTCCTATGCAATGTTGTTGCGTGGTTACTTAGAGGCGCCAGTATTCGAAGACTACTGGACAGATACCGAAAAGGAACAGGCCCGCGCACTGGGTTATACGAAGCTCGGCCAGATTACAATGCCGGCACGGTATGTTCTGAAGAGCGACATTGATCCCGCGCGGCGCGGTAAGTTACTTAGTCAGCGGTGGAAGTTTGAAGCACGCGATACATTGTTCGGTAAACCACGTCCAGCAACTTCTCATGGCTCTACAGTTCCTTTAGAGCACCGTCTGGTTATACCGGCGGATGATATTGTCGATCCTGTAACCGGTGCTGTCACACCGCGCGATTTGCAACTAGCACGATGGGCATACGAGTATTTAGTAGATGGTACGGCAATTCCTGCTGAATATCGGCGTGCCTTAGCAAACTTTACACGTACTGTATTCCACGAATTTACTCACGTGCTGAGTATGGTAACGCCGGTAACACTAACTACCTCCGGCAGTTACGTTAACCCGGTTGCAATTCCCGGTAATGCTGATGCAGAAGCTTTTGCTAATTTTGTATCTAATACATTAGGTTTAAGCAAATACAATTTAGCTGTAGACTTTGGCAATGTTAGTATACCGGCATACAGAATATTGAATCAGATATTATATTTCTCTGCTGCTGAGGAACGCGGAGCTCACTACGATTCATATATATTTAACGCATCAAATACGCGTAGTCAGACAAAAGAGTTTATACGCAATTACAATATCACGTCGCATTTAAGCAAAGATGGCTACGTTGTGGTATGGTATCAGAACGAGCAGCGTCACCGTGCCGTATTACCGATTGCAACAGTGGCCAGCACTGTACAAGACAACCTTTCCAAGATAGATCCGCTGTTCGAACTCGGATATTCGGTGACTGACGCAATACTTGCACTCAGCAAGCTCGATGCAAAAGAGTTATCCGCCGAAACAAAAGAACTGTTGCAGCAAGAAAACGTCACGCTTGCCGACTTCCAGCAGTTAATAACTGAAGGAAAGTTTGGTTCTAAACTCGCTGAGAATACTCTGTATAAAGCGCTTGGCCTTGATACTGCAGCACGCGATACGGCAACGCTCCGTCAAGACGTAAAAGCAAAGGGCAAAGAACTGCGAGCACTAACTGCCACTGAACGGCGCAAACTTTTCAATAAGCTTGTACTGCAAGAAAAGCAGGTTACTCCGCAATATCCCGCTTGGACGCAAGCCAAGCTGTATTCTAATAAAGCTGCCGAGCTTGTACGCAACTTGTATGATATGGTTGCAGCAGGTCTCGTGCCGGCACAAGTATTCGATCTCTTCCCGCCTGAACTTACTGAAATTATTCAGACAGGAAAAATTGCAGGTAAACCCGCGACACTTGCTGACATAAACTATATGCTTGACGCAGGTACGATCGTCAGTGAAGATGCAAAGAACGTTATCGTTCAATGCCACCCACAGTTCTTTAAGAATGAGAATATTAAGACCTGGACGCAAGCTGCAGAATTTGCAACAGTTGGTCTTGCTTATGCACTCAATCTTCCTACTGGGAAAGCATACCAAACATTGCAAGACGCGATCAATGATGGGCTTAAGCCGTTCGACGTTACTCCGTTTGAGCGTGCTGAAATTATTCGCCAAAGCGGAAATGCCGAACTTGCAAAGCAAGCTGAAGAAGCTGGTTTAGGCATCAACCCGCTTGATAAACCGAAGTATACGCTGTACAAGAATTACAATGCTAATCTTGAGAAACCTGTAAATGCGGCGCACGCTATTACGTGGATTCTTGCAAAAGATTTAGACTTTACAATACAGGCGTATGAGTGGCTCGCTCAAAGTATGGCAATGCCGTCTGGCCTTTCGCCGTCACAATCTGAGATTGCAAAGACCGGTTCGCTCGAACTCGAAACAACACATAAAGATCAAGAAGGCACGGTAAGCCAAGCGGATAGACAGACAGCTCAAGACTACGCTGCTGGTAAGTCTTCGGCGGTTGGCCGCGCAGATGCTATGTCTACTGAGTCTGCGGCGCTCGTCGATTTCGATATGTCTTATGCTAAGGATGCGAAGACTGGTGAGTACACCTTCGCGAAGTTCAAAGAATACTTAACTGAAAAGGTAAGAGATATTCTTGACGAGAATCTTGGTATTCCTGGTTTGCAAACATTCCAAGACAATATTGCCAATGCGGCTAATGAGATTAACGATCGTCTTGCAGAAGATACAGATCGTGACGTTGCCGACTGGGCAATCAATGCGGTCCAAAGAATTATCGATAAGCAAGCAGCGAAAACGAGTGCAGATAAAACGTCTAAGAAGCACGGCCTCATTACCACTCTCCGGCAAGAACTCACTGAGCTTCCTGCAAAAGTACAGGCCGGTGACGAGGACGCGGCAAAGCGACTTAAAGCGGCACAAAAGGTTGTTATCGAAAACAAAACTGCACTGATTGAACTGTACGGACAAGAGGTTTACGACGGCCTTGTGACTCTTGCAAATGCTGCTTCTTCTACTCAACAACAGAAGCATAACCTGTCGTCCAATATTTCGGTTGCACGTAAAACCACTCGCAATATACTTACAGAAGCCGGTGCAAACTCTGCGATACTCGACCGCGTTAAAGCTATGTTCGACACACTCGACAAAGAGACAGCAGGGTCGCTTGAGCAACGTTCGTGGCTTAATAGCTTCTGGGTATTGTTTAACAAGCTGCTTAAGAACAAGTTGCATCCGAAAGTAAAGGGTAGCACACTGGACAGTTGGAAAGCGCAATTCCAAAATATAATTGATTCTCGCCCAGAGGCGCTTAAGTCTGAAGCTGCTGACAAGGCTATGCTCAAACTTAGTGCACTCGCGGCATCTTTTGAAGTAAAAAAGTCTGACGTGGGTGAGGTAGTAAATCTTGACGCTCCCACAAGTTGGGATGAGGTAAAGAAGGCAATTTCCGAACCTGTCCAGAAACGTCAAGAAGTTCCCACTATGCCTCAAAGCAAAGAAGAACTTACTGCACAAATCAAGCGTGACTTCATTAAGTCGAATCCCGGTATTTCGGAAATTATGACTGAAGCAGAGATTGACAAATACGTAAACGATCAAGCAGAACTTGAACTTCTTAAACAACAAGTTAAAATACCTGATCATACGCAATCTTATGCGGCTCCGCAGAGTGCTGGAGTAATCGAAGGTACCGGCGCTACTGAAGCAGCTGATAAAGCTACCAGAGCTGCACAAACAAAGCAAGAAGTATCTGAAATTGCAAAGAAAACAAAAGAGCAACTCAAAGAAGAACTTGCTGAGAAACGCAAAATCGAAAAGGAAGCTGCTAAGCAAGAACGTAAAGCTGAGCGCGCCGCTGAGAAAAAAGAGAAAGGTCAAAAGCCGGATCGTGAAGTTAAAGCCGGTGTTAGTGCCGAGACTGATCAGAAAGGCGACTATAAGCGTGGTACTAAACTTACCCAAGACATTATCAGTTATAAGTTTAGAGACAGCGTAAACTCGCGTGTACAATTTGAACAATATTCGAAAGGCGACGCCGCATACCTACTCAATGAAAAAGAGAATGCACAAACATTTGCAGCAAGCGCTGAACAATGGCTGATCGATAACCAATCTAAAATTACGAAACTTGTAGGCGACGATAACGCTACTACTAAGTTCCTTGATTACGTTGAAAGTGATCCCCGGTTGAATAGCGAAGAGCGCACGAATATGATGCTTGCCCTGTTCCAAGTCAGATTGCAATCGCAGAACCTCTCCATCGTAGAACGCGCAAGCCAGCTTATTCGTGACAGAGTATCTAACTCCGGCCGTGTACTTTCGTTGTGGCATCAAGCCGGCGAAGGTAGTAACCCGATTCAAGCAATTCGTGTCGAGGCAATGGAGTTCATTGCAAAGAAACTTAGTAAGCCTGTATCTGAACTCACACAAAAAGAACTCGAGGACAATGGTCTTACCACTGAGGCACTGCAAGTACTCAACAGACTCGCGCCGAAAGTTCAGCAATTGCGAGCACGCAACGGGCGCGACGCAAGACGCGAGCTTGATACAATGCTCAAAGAAGTTGCTGACGTAATGTACCCGTTCTTAAAACGTACAGAGACACTCAATCCGTTTAAGCAAGGTTTGTCGCCTGATCAACGGAAAGAAGTGTGGTCTAGCCTGTATGCAAAAGTTAAAGCTTTCCGTTACCTCGCAATGCTTGGCAATATAGCTACTCTTGGCCGCAACGAAGGTGGCAACTGGGTTGCAAAAGGACTGAGCAAACTCTCGCGCGGTGTAACTGGTCTTGTAAATAAGTTGGCCGCTCGATATTCTAAAACTGGTTCGGATGCTCTTGCATATAAAGCTGGTAAGATCGATGCAACTACGCAGGCTACTATCGATACGTGGTGGTCGTCGCAATCTACCGAGCAATATATCGGTTCTCTGATAGGTGGTAGTAAGTACGACGCAGACGTTTCGACGCAATCTGTTCTTGCTTTGAAGGGTGAGGCTGCAAAGTATTATTCCTTCGGCAACGGCAAAGGCGCAATCTTCTCGCGGATCTCTCGATTAGTATATGGCGCAATGGACTCGGCAGATCGTCGGTTTGTACTCAAAGAAGTAAAGGCGATTACAAGCCAGTTGATTGCAGCTAATATGACTGCTAAAGAAATCGCCGAAATTCCGAATGCGGTCAAGTATGCTGAAGATCTGCGCAAACAGATTGCAGACGAGCAGAATCTCGAAGGAGCACTCCTTGAGAAAGCGCTTGGCGAACGACTCGCGCGCCAGCATTTCGGTGACGTCTTAAACAAGCTTAATACTTACGCTGAAATTGCAATGACGCAAGCTGCCGAAACCTACTACAAGAATACCAACAGGCTGAATGAACTGGTCAAGAACTTACCGCTCAAAGCTCAGGAAGTTATAAATATCTTTATGCCTTTCGTGAGAATGACGACTAATACGGTAATCGCAGCATACAAGTTCTCGCCGTTTGGGTTATCACGAGCAATCTATAGAATGGTGAAGTACGATCCGGGTAAGGTAACGCTGACAGAGGCTCAAAAGGCAGCAGGTCTTACAGAGGCCGCGGTCAAGGCTCAGATGCAGTTGCAATACCTCGCTGCTCAGTTTGATGTCGGTCGTGGCGTTGTCGGTTCACTTGCTTGGATTCTTGGCGCAATACTTGCTGCTCTTGGAATTGTCGGTATCGATGACGAAGAAGAGTATCTTGGCGTTACACTTAAGCTCGGCGATCTTCGCCTCAGACTTGATCAGCTCACTCCTGCTTCGCTTCCTCTCCTCTCTGGAGCTGCTCTTGTATCTGCATCGCAGAACGATAATATGATGCAAGCCGTCAATGTGATTTGCGAGGCGTCGGCTATAAACAGTATACTCAGCCCGGCTGGTGACTTAACCGACTTCAGTGGTGTTGCCAACTCGATGCAAAACTATATCTACTCGTATATCCCTACTGTATCGAAACAAATTGCAAAGATTATCGATCCGACGCAAAAATCGTTTAGCTCCAACAAATCACTTAGCGGTGCATTCAAACGGACATTCGAGAAGATCGGTGCCGGCATTCCTGGTTTGAGTTACTTGGTTCCGAACAAGATCGATCCGTACACTGGCAATGACCGAGCTGCTTATGGCAAGGGAGGCGCGGGATCAATGTTCCTGAGTACCCTCAATGCAATCTCGCCTTTGACATTGCAGTGGAGCCGGTACAGCGATATTGAGAAGGAAGCGATAAGAGTCGGTGCAACTACGACAGGCCCGAGCAATACGTTTATCGATCCGTATACGGAAGAAGAAGTGACTCTAAGTGGCGCAGAGCTTAGACAGTACCAAAAGCTGCGCGCTCAAATTGTAAACGAACTCGTAACAATACTGATTGCTTCTGATGCATACAAGGCCGCAACCCCGGCGGAGAAAAAGCGTATGCTAAAGAGAGCGTACAGTCAAGCCACAACTGAGGCTAAGCAACAGTTTTATGCGGGTTAACGTTAAAAAGAAGGCTATTTCGGTAGCCTTCTTTCATTTTAGATCGCGGTTTTGATTTAAGCGGTTAGTTTAGAGTATTAAAGTTTCGTTTTGGGCTTCGTTTTAATTTGGCGTATATATTTATACATATTCGCTTAAAATTAAAATGCGCGCTTCATATCGCTTCATTTTAATATTTGGAGGGCTTTTATATAAACAATTTAATATGTAATGAAAAATGGCCCAGTTAAGGGCCATTCTTTTATAATATGACGGGTGATTGCAATAGCTGTCTATATGCCTTTTGTAGGTACCAGCTATAGTCAAGTCCCGGTAATTGTTTGGGCACTGTGCCATTGCAGAGTGCGCAATGATCGGGCAGATCGGGTATTGCATTGCGTCTCTTCTCATCGTTCTTAAAGAGTTTGCCGGCTGAGGTATTCAGTGATGCATATACCCGATTAACGTTATTCGTCATAACCTCGCCGAGGTCTGGGTCTTCGTAGGTTACGAACTCAAACCCTCTTCCCTTGATTGTCGTGATGCAATAGTCAAGCGGTTCACCGGCTGCGATTGTTTCCTCGAGTGGTTTCTTATCTACGTAGTACGCAACAATTGCATTTTGTACAACTACGGCGTTAAGATTCTTTATCGGGTTATCGCTGTCGAACGCTGACACCCAACGGCCTTTGACTTTAATATGTCCGTCCATACCGACTTGGATATAGTTGTTAACGTCACGCTGATAGATTGCTTTGCATTCTTCGATTTTGAGCGGTATACCCGTTACCTCTACAAGGCCGTCAAGAAGTTCTTTGTAACGATCCTTGAGGCCTTCCTGTCCTTCGAATACAATACCATCGGTATTGCTTTGAATAATCTTTGCACCGAGCTGATGCAACTTGAAACACATACACGTTGTGATTAGCTGGCCGGTAATGCAAAGTGCCTGAATTCGCGGAGGGTCGTAGAGGGTAGAGAACTTAGACCGCATTGCTCCTGTAAGTACGTTCAAGATAAGTTTTGCAGACTCACGTTCTTGCTTGAGCGCCTCGGCTTCTGCAATCTTACCCTCAGCCTTTAATTGTTTGACTTGTGCAGGTATACTGCGGCAGCTTTGCAGTAACGATTTATAAAGTGCTTTGCCGGCAGTGGGCATAGAACCCGGATAATAATCGTGTTCTGTTACAATGCCGGGGTACAGGTTTGTAAAGTCTGCGTTTGCAAGATACCTTCCCGGCTTTGCCTCACAGATTAACGTATCTGTAAGAGTAGAGTGTATACCGCCGAGTCCATACTCAACCGTATTGTCGAAGAAGTTGCGTGTGGTTTTGAAGTTATCCATCGGCGTCTTGAGAAGATACTCGAGGAAGTCTGCCGGCAATGTCTCTTCGAACAATGCTTTAAGTCTGCTTGGAATCTGATAGTATATCGTCGAGCTTGGCCTTGCCTTTACGCATCCGCAGATCTTTGCGCAAAGCTTAGCTGTAGTAGATCTATAACAGTCTGCAATATCGATCGGGAAAATGTTGCGGCAATGCAACTTCGCCGCGATATAGTTCCTGCGGTATTCATATAACTTTTCAGTTGCGGCTACGTCGTGTTTGCAGTAGAAGATCGTCATTTCTTTATCTTCTGCCGTTAAGGTAGGTTTATCGAAGTCGACTTCCGTCTCTTCAATACTCATACCGATATTCGACTCGATTGCTTTCAATGATCCGGCGTGGAGGTCGTCGATCAAATCTTGGAATACAAACATACTCCAATAGCGATAATCGTTCATAGGGTACTTCGTATCATTGATTATTGCTTTAGACAGTTTGTACACCTCGTTCGGCGTCCACCCTGCAATAACCGCTCTTGCAATACGCAAGTCGTATGTTTTGATATTATAACCTATAATAATTGCATTCGTGAGAATGTGGGAAACTTCCTGTCCGAAATCAGGGTCATCGGACGATATTGCAATCGTCTCCTCCTTGTCAAGATACTTGTAACACATAAGTGTCCAAGAGGGGAAGACCTCAAAGTCGAAGAATAAAATCGGTTTACTTTCTTTTTCCATTTGCTTTTTGCTCCTTAGGTTCAAACATTGCGCGGCAGTTCATTATACCAACAGTGCATCTACCGCGTGCGGTGCAATGTTTACACTTTGAGCATTTGTTTACTTCTGGTGCTGTGCTTTCTTTGAACTGCGTACAGACATATACGTTGTCCCAGCTGCAAGCGTTGAGCCGGCAATACCGGTCATACTTGTCACCGTGAATGCAGTTTGCACAGCGAGGTTTCTTCGCCATCAGAGACCCCAGCCTCCCCCATCATACCAGTCAGGCGGGCGACGGTTTGTCCATCGCGGACACTCAGCAAGTGAATCCCAATACTCTTGCATTTGCGAACGCAAGAAGTATACACGGTCGCCATCTTGCACATTAACTGGCGTCGTCTTTGCTGCGATGCCGCGCTTATCTACGTCTGCAAGGATATTCCATATTGCACGCTCACCCGGGAATGGTTCTCCGTGCCGGCGAAACCACTCGGCAGCTAACCATTGTGCTGCAACTGCGTACCCGTAGTTTTCCTCTGTTGCCTCTTGCCGTGCTACGCAGTTTGCAAGAAACATATCAAGCGAGTCGTCATCAAGTTCAGCGGCTATCGCTTGCCAGTTGTTTTCAAAAATAAATATGTTCATAGCAACTCCTATACTAATTTATTCTGACCGTGCTTAAACGGTCTAGTTTTATTGTACGCCATTTTCTCAAGAGTTATCTTTTCAAGCTCTGGCAATGTATTTACAAGTAATGAAATAACTCGCGACAGACCTACTCCAAGCTCACCAATATACATAGGTATTGCTCCCAGTAATCTGTATGACCGATAGCAAAGTTCCGGAAAGGTAATTGAGTTACGGTCCTTCGTATAATGCTTGTCAATGAACAATGCTTCATTGAACTTCTTTGCAGTCGTGAAAGCTCTGATTATTACGTCGGCAAGTTCTTCGAGTTCGTCGCCTTTCTTCTTATTCCAAGAATCAAACGCCTCTGCAATCTCACCTCCAATCCCACACAGATACACACATATGTCATCAGATTCGCATAAACCGTGCGCATTCGCCGTCTCGTAAGCTTCTTCCGATAGCTGTTTTAGTCTTTTTTCGTCCCACATATAATTAAACCTCCAGTAAAGAATTCGTAGGAAGCGATATGACGAGCGTTTTAATTTGGCGTATATATTTATACATATTCGCTTAAAA
>ERZ779888.449-NODE-449-length-50371-cov-15.247814_pt1 | contig 50371 bp, 50 predicted proteins | sample MGYA00511245_ERZ779888 | MGnify/ENA primary metagenome ERZ779888 (study PRJEB29588, sample SAMEA2155255) | human gut metagenome | biome: human gut; feature: human-associated habitat; material: faeces | place: Denmark | collected 2008/2010 ...
TATAATCTTTTTCTATATTGTTTAAAGAGTCTACAAGATATCTTGTTTTATTATCTTGTGGTTCTCCGATAAAGATTACGTTATTTGATGAAAAAACGTTATTTATATTATTCATGTCCAAATATTTAAAATTGTTATCTTTTTCTATATTTAGTTGATAATTTGTACTATTATAGTTTTCGTATTCAACTTTAAAGTTTAGGCCATCAATAACTTGTTCTTCTTTTTCTATTTGTGGTTTTATTTCACATCCACATATTAGAAAAATTGATATTATTAGTATAATGTACTTCTTCATGTTGTTATCCGTTTATTTGATTTTTTACTTCCTCTGCAAAGTTTTCAACTTTCTTTTCCATACCTTCGCCTACTTCATATCTTACAAGTTTTAGAATTGTTCCTCCATTTTGAGCAACATATTTTTCAACTGTTTCTTTGTTTTCAGCTTTGATAAATATTTGATCTGTTAAACATACTTCTTCATAGAATTTTTTTACTTTTCCAACCATGATTTGTTCAATTCTATCTTCTTTTTTTCCTTCGTTTAGCAATTGTTCTCTCATGATTGTTTTTTCTTTTTCTAGTACTTCAGTTGGTACTTCTTGTTCATTTAAGTATAATGGTCTCATTGCAGCAGCATGCATTGCTACTTCTTTTGCAACTTCTTCATTTGCTCCTTCAAGTAGAGTTAATGCAACGATTCTACCACCCATATGTGTATATGAGCCAAATACTTGTGAGTCTGTTTTTTCTAGTTTTTCAAATCTTCTGAAACTAATTTTTTCTCCGATTGTTGAAGTGATAGCTATTATTTTGTCACTAATCTTTTCACCATTTACTTCAAGATTTAGTGCTTCTTCCATAGTTGTAGCGTTACTTTCTAATAAATCTTTAGATAGTTCGTTTACAAAGTTTTGGAATTTTTCATTTTTGGCAACAAAGTCTGTTTCTGAGTTTACTTCGATTACAACAGCTTTATTTCCTTCGATTAAAACGTTAGCTAATCCTTCTGCTGCTATTCTTTCTGCTTTTTTAGCAGCTTTTGATATACCTTTTTCTCTTAACCATGTGATTGCTTCTTCCATGTCACCATTTGTTTCTTGAAGTGCTTTTTTGCAATCCATCATTCCTGCCCCTGTTTTTTCTCTTAATTCTTTTACATCTTGAGCGCTAAACATAGTATACCTCCTAATTATTTTAATGCTTCCAATAGGTCAGCTTTTTTCATTGTACTATAACCTTTTACTTCTTTTTCTTTAGCTAATGCTTTTAATTCTGCTAAAGTTAAATCCTTAAGGTTTGTTTCTTCTACTTTTTGTTCTTCTTTTACTTCTACTTCTTGTTTTTCAACTTTTTCAGTTTTTTCTTCTTTTTTGTTCTCTTTTTTAGATTCTTCTTTTTTAGGTTTGTTAGCTTTATCTTCAGGTGAAACACAGTTTAGTATTTCTCCTCCATTAACTTCGTTTATAGCGTTTGCTAAAGCACCAATTACTAATTTTACAGCTCTTACTGCATCGTCGTTTGCTGGAATTACATAGTCTACCATATCTGGATCACAGTTAGTATCTACTATACCAAATACTGGGATTTTTAATTTTCTAGCTTCTTTTATAGCTGTTTCTTCAACACGTGGATCTACGATAATCATAGCACTAGGTAATTTTTTCATTTCTCTAATTCCACGTAGGTTTTTATTTAATTTTTCGTATTCTTTTTTGATTTGTGCAACTTCTTTTTTAGGTAATAGTTCTAATGTACCATCTTTTTCCATTGCTTCAATTTCATCTAATCTTCTTACTCTATTTTTGATAGTTCTGAAGTTAGTTAATGTTCCTCCTAACCATCTTTCGTTTATAAAGTAATTGTTTGTTCTGATAGCGTTTTCTTCCATAGCTTCTTGTGCTTGTTTTTTAGTTCCAACAAATAAGAAAGTTCCTCCGTTTTCTGCTATCTTTTTAATTTCTTCATATGCTTCTTCGATGCATTTTGCTGTTTTTTGTAAATCGATAATATAAATATCATCTCTTGATGTATAAATATATTCTCTCATCTTTGGATTCCATCTTCTTTTTTGATGTCCAAAATGTACTCCTGCTTCTAATAAATAATTCATTGACACTACTGTCATAATATTCCTCCTTCGTTTTATCTTCTACTAAGTTCAAAATAATATCACCATTTGGCACTAGATATTAAAATCCATTAGTATGTTTATTATTTTAATGCTTCTAATAAATCAGCTTTTTTCATTGAAGTGTATCCTTCAATTCCTTTTTCTTTTGCAAGTTCTTTTAATTCTGCTACTGTCATTTTAGAAATGTCATTTGTATTTTCTTTTTTTGTTTCTTTTTTAGTTTCTTTAACAACTGTTTTATTTTCTACTTTACCACTTTTAGCAATTTTTACTAAGTTAGCAAATGCTTCTTTATCGTTTATTGCTAATTCTGATAACATTTTTCTATTGATTTCTACTCCTGCTTTATTTAATCCATCAATAAATCTTGAATAACTAATATCGTTATTTCTACATTCTGCATTAATTCTTGTAATCCATAATTTTCTGAAGTTTCTCTTTGTTTGTTTACGATCACGGTATGCATATCTTTCTGAATGCATTACTTGTTCATGAGCTGTTTTATACAATCTATGTTTACTTCCGAAATAACCTTCGGCTTTTTTTAGAACTTTTTTACGTCTTGCACGTGTTGCAACACTATTTTTAACTCTTGTCATTTTTTACTCCTCCTTATTTTATTACATTTTTAAATCTTTTTAAGTCTGACTTACTTAATTCAGATTTAGCTCCTGCTTTTCTTGATTGAGCTGGGCTTTTCTTTCCTGTTTGGTGGTTATTACCAGCGTTTAACTTTGTAATTGAACCACTTTGTCTAATATTTAATACTTTTTTTGTTCCTTTATGAGTTTTAATTTTTCCCATGGTAATCCTCCTTATTTTTCTTTTATTGGTGCAAGTATCATAGTCATGTTTCTTCCATCTAATTTTGCTTTTTGTTCAATTGTTGCTATGGAATTAACTTCGTTTGCAAACCTTGTCATTACATCTATACCTCTATCGGTATGAAGCATTTGTCTTCCTTTGAATCTGATGCTTAGTTTTACTTTATGACCTTTTTCTAAATATTTAGAAGCATTTCTTAGTTTTGTATTGAAATCTCCAATATCGATATCTGGTGATAGACGATATTCTTTTAATTCTACAATATTGGCTTGTTGTTTTTTCTTTGCTTCTTTTTGTTTTTTTGATTTTTCATATTTGAACTTATTATAGTCCATTATTTTACATACTGCAGGATTAGCATTTGGACTCATAAGTACTAAGTCTAAACCAGCATAGTTTGCAATTGTTAAAGCATCTTTTATTGCTTTGACTCCTAATTGTTCCCCATTTGGACCAATTACTAAAACATGACTTTCTTTGATTTGTTCATTTGTTAACAAATCATTACTTTTTGTTGCTATACAAAACACCTCCATAAATTATAAAAAGAGTACGAAATGTACTCTTATCCAACCTAAAAAACACATAATAATTACGTAGGCATTGACCTATGATTTTTCATCATCAGGTGGATATAAGACATCTCTTTCCTTTTTAACACTTAAGATTATACACAAATTATATGCTTTTGTCAATAAAAATTGCTATAAAATAAGGCAAATGGAGATTTATTTGTTATGTTTTGTTAGTGTTTTTGGTTTTTCTACTTCTTCTTGTAAATGATTTATTAATAAGGATTGAACTTCTTTTAATTCTTCTATTTTTTCTTTTCTTGTTTTTTCTTTTGGTTTTTCTTGTTCTTGATTTAATTTTATTTCTTGTTTTTTGTCTTCTAAATCATTTGTTAATTCTTCTAAGTAATCATCTAAATATTTTAGTTCATTTGACATCCTTACACAGTTTACAACTTCATAAGTTATTCCTATTGTTGTTATTACAATTGATATAGTTAGCAGTGTGTGACTTATTAATAATGCACTTACTGCTTTATTTTCTAGTTTTATTAATGTTTCTAAAACCGGATATAGTCCTTTTATTGAAAAGGCAAAAATTGGTATTAATGCAGTTGCTAGTATTGCTTTTATTTTTGATTGTTTTTTTTCGTGTTGCATTTTTTGCTTGATTTGTTTATATATATTTATTTGTTCTTGTTCATATTTTAGTTTGTTATTGTCTATCATTTGTTTCACCCTCTTTTGTTGCTATAGTATAGACTTTTTTTGTTTGTTTGTCAAGAAATTGTAGTACAAAAAAAAGACCGAGGTCCTTAATTTTCTTAATGGTGTCCCGCTGGAGATTCGAACTCCAGACCCTTTGATTAAAAGTCAAATGCTCTACCGACTGAGCTAGCGGAACGTTTTTTATGTATATATGTTATCATATTTTTTATTAAAAAGATATAAAAAAAAGAAAAAAAGTTATTTTTTTGACTCTTTTTCTTCTAACATTTTGATTATTTTGTTTTGATTTGCTGTTAATTTATTTATTTGCTCATGTAGTTGTTCTAGTATTAACTCACTTTTTAAATCTGTCTTATAATCATTTTTTCCTCTTAATGTATCTTTTTTTGCATTTCTATTTTGACTCATCATTATAATTGGTGCTTGTAGTGCTGCTACGCATGATAGTAATAGATTAAGTAAAATGAATGGATATGGGTCAAGATTTTTTATTATTGTAACATTTAATAATATCCATATTATCAGGAATAGACTGAAACCTATTATGAATCCCCAGCTACCTGCAATTTCTGTGAATTTATCTGCTAAAGCATCCCATTTTGTCCTTGTTTCTTCGAATTGTTTATCAACATCTATTGTTAATGGTTCATCAAATAGTAGTTCCATTAATTCGTCTTCACTTAGTTCTTCATTATTTTTATTAATTAGTTTTTTTACTATTTCTTTTCTTGTTACCATTATCTTCCGAACCCCATTCTTTGTTTCATTAATTCATATTTTTCTTTTGCTTGTTGCCTTGATTTTTCTATTCCTTGATCTAATACTTTGTCTATTTCATCACTGTTTAATATTTGATTATATTTTTCTTGTATTTTTGATATTTCATTTATTACTACTTCCGCTACTTGTTTTTTGAATTCACCATAATTAGAGTTTTTGAATTCTTCTTCTATTTCTTTAGTTGTTTTGTTTGTAAATACTTTATAAATATTAATTAGATTGGATATACCAGGTTTATTTTCTTTGTCATATTTTATTGTCATGTCTGAGTCAGTTGTTGATCCCATTATTTTTTTTCTGATTGTTTCTTTGTCATCTAGAAGATTGACCACACCTTTTTGGTTTTCACTTGATTTTGACATTTTTTTAGTAGGGTCTATTAAATCCATGATTTTAGCGCCTTCTTCTGGTATTAATGGTTCTGGTATAGTGAATGTTTGGCCATATTTTTTATTAAATCTTTCTGCTATGTCTCTTGCTAATTCTACGTGTTGTTTTTGATCTTTTCCAACTGGTACATAGTTTATATCATATGCTAGAATATCTGCGGCCATTAGGACTGGATATGTTAACAAACCGCTGGTAAAGTTTATATTTTTTAAACTTTTATCTTTGAATTGAGTCATTCTAGATAGTTCGCCATAGTATGTATTACATTCTAAAAGCCATGATATATTTGCATGGTATTCGTTTTCTGACTGAATAAATATAGTGTTTTTATTTGGATCTATTCCACATGCCAAGTAAAGAGCAAGTAGACTTTTTACTTTTGATGATAGTGTTTTTGGATCTTGTGGCACAGTTATTGCATGAAGGTCTGCTACAAAGATGTATGAATCGAATTCATCTTGATATTTTACCATTTGTTTTATTGCGCCAATATAGTTTCCAATATGAATTGTACCTGTTGGTTGCAATCCAGTTAATATTTTCTTCTTGTTCATTTTATCACTTCCATTTAAATTATATCATTTATTTGTAGTAATTAAAACTTTTATTTTATATTTTTATATAAAAAAAGATCTGAGTTATACTCAAATCTCTTTAGTTAATTATTCAATAATTTCAGAAACTTTACCAGCACCAACTGTTCTACCACCTTCACGGATTGAGAATTCAGTTCCGTTTTCAAGTGCGATTGGGTGGATTAGTTCTACTGTCATTGAAACATTGTCTCCAGGCATAACCATTTCAACACCTTGTGGTAATTCGATTACACCAGTAACGTCAGTTGTTCTGAAGTAGAATTGTGGTCTGTAGTTTGCGAAGAATGGAGTATGTCTTCCACCTTCTTCTTTAGATAATACATAAACTTCAGCTTTGAATTTATGATGAGGTGTTACTGTTCCTGGTTTAGCAAGAACTTGTCCACGTTCAACTTGTTCACGAGAAATACCACGTAATAATACACCAGCATTGTCTCCAGCTTCAGCGTAATCTAATGATTTTTTGAACATTTCAATTCCTGTTACTACAGTTTTTTGAGTTGGTTTAATACCAACGATTTCAACTTCGTCATTTAGGTTTAGTTTTCCACGTTCTACACGTCCTGTAACTACAGTTCCACGACCTGTAATAGTGAATACATCTTCGATGCTCATTAAGAATGGTTTATCAACATCACGTGTTGGAGTTGGAATCCATTCATCAACAGCGTCCATAAGTTCTTCAATTTTTTCAACGTATTTTGGATCTCCTTCAAGAGCTTTAAGAGCTGAACCACAGATAATTGGAGTTTCATCTCCTTCGAATCCGTATTCATTTAATAAATCTCTAACTTCCATTTCAACTAATTCGATTAGTTCTGGATCATCAACCATATCACATTTATTTAAGAATACTACCATTCTTGGTACTCCTACTTGACGTGATAATAGGATGTGTTCTCTTGTTTGAGCCATTGGTCCATCTGTAGCAGCGATTACTAAGATAGCTCCATCCATTTGTGCTGCACCAGTGATCATGTTTTTAACATAGTCGGCATGTCCTGGACAGTCTACGTGAGCATAGTGACGTTTGTCTGTTTCATACTCAACGTGAGCAGTATTAATTGTAATACCTCTTTCTCTTTCTTCTGGAGCTTTATCGATATTTGCATAATCAACGAATTGTGCTCCACCTTTTTTTGCTAATACACTTGTAATAGCAGCAGTTAATGTAGTTTTTCCGTGGTCTACGTGACCAATTGTACCAACGTTAACGTGTGGTTTACTACGGTTAAATTTTTCTTTTGCCATAATTTTTTCCTCCTTTTTGAAATTACATTATAATTGTATCTAACAATTGAAAATTTTTCAACTGTTTTGACCTATTTTTTTATTAATTACCGCTTTTTTTAATTATTTCTTCGGCAATATTTTTTGGTACTTCTTCATAATGGTCTGGTACCATTTGGAAAGTTCCTCTTCCTTGGGTGTTTGATCTAATGCTTGTTGCATAACCAAACATTTCTGATAGTGGAACCATTGCTTCGAATGCAATTGCATTTCCACGTGATTCTTGTGATAATGGTTTACCACGTCTTGCAGTGATGTCTCCCATTACATTTCCTAGATATTCTTCTGGTACAACGATGTCTACTTTCATGATTGGTTCAAGAATTACAGGCCTACATTTGTTTTTAGCTTCTTTTAAAGCCATTGATGCTGCAATTTTGAATGCCATTTCTGATGAATCGACATCATGGTATGAACCATCGAATAATGTTGCTTTTACATCGATCATTGGGTATCCCGCTAATACACCAGTTTGTAGGGCATCTTGTAATCCTTTATCAGTTACTGGAATGTATTCTCTTGGTACTACACCACCAACGATAGCATCAACGAATTCGTATCCTTTATCTGGATTTGGTTCAAATTTAATCCATACATGTCCGTATTGTCCACGTCCACCAGATTGTTTAATGTATTTACCTTCACATTCACCTGTTTGTGTAATTGTTTCTCTGTATGCTACTTGAGGTTTACCAACATTTGCTTCAACGTGGAATTCTCTTCTCATACGATCTACTAATACATCTAAGTGAAGTTCTCCGATACCAGCGATGATAGTTTGTCCTGTTTCAGCATCAGTATGTACTCTGAAAGTTGGATCTTCTTCTGCTAGTTTTTGAAGAGCGATTGCCATTTTGTCTTGATCTGCTTTTGATTTTGGTTCAATAGCAAGTTCGATTACTGGATCTGGTACTTCGATTGATTCAAGAATAATTGGTTTCTTTTCATCACATAAAGTATCTCCAGTTGTTGTATTTTTTAATCCTACTGCTGCAGCGATATCACCTGCATATACTTCAGATATTTCAGTTCTATCATTGGCATGCATTTGTAGAATACGTCCTACTCTTTCTTTTGCATCTTTTGTACTGTTTAGTACATATGATCCACTTGATAAATGTCCTGAGTAAACTCTAAAGAATGTTAAACGTCCAACGAATGGATCTGTCATTACTTTAAATGCTAGGGCACTAAATGGTTCTGAATCAGATGGATGTCTTTCATCAGGTTCTCCTTTTAAGTTAGTTCCTTTTACTGATGGAATATCAAGTGGTGATGGTAAGTAGTCAATTATTGCATCTAGTAATAATTTAACTCCTTTGTTTCCTAATGCTGTACCACACATGAATGGGAAGAATTTAGCTTGTAGTACTCCGTTTCTTATTGCTTTTTTAATTAATTCAATAGAAACGTCTTCTCCTTCAAGGTATTTTTCCATTAGTTCATCATCAAATTCTGCGATTGCTTCAAGTAGAGAGGTTCTATATTCTTCTACCTTATCAGTCATGTCAGCTGGTATTTCTATTTCAGTGTAGTTTTCATCAGCATTTCCATCAAAATGATATGCTTTTCTAGTAATTAGATCTATTACTCCGTTGAAGTCTGATTCTGCTCCGATTGGAAGTTCGATAGCAGCAGTGTTTGCTCCTAGACGATCTTTTACACTTTGTAAACTCATGTAGAAGTCTGCTCCAAGTTTATCCATTTTATTTGAGAAGATAATTCTTGGTACGTGATATTCATTTGCTTGTCTCCAAACAGTTTCACTTTGAGGTTCAACTCCGGCATTTGAGTCTAGTAATAGTACTGCACCATCTAGTACTCTTAGACTACGTTGTACTTCAACTGTGAAGTCTACGTGTCCTGGAGTATCGATGATATTGTATCTATATCCTTTCCAGAATGCTGTTGTTGCTGCACTTGTTATTGTGATTCCACGTTCTTTTTCTTGTTCCATCCAGTCCATTTGAGAAGCTCCATCATGAGTTTCACCAATTTTATGGATTTTTTTAGTATGGTATAAGATACGTTCTGTAGCTGTTGTTTTTCCGGCATCGATATGTGCCATTATACCAAAGTTTCTTGTTTTATCTAAACTTGTTCCTCTAGCCATTGTATCCTCCCTACCATCTATAGTGTGCAAATGCCTTGTTGGCTTCTGCCATTCTATGAGTGTCTTCGCGTTTTTTAACTGAAGCTCCTGTTCCATTTGAAGCATCAATAATTTCGTTAGCTAAGTTTTCGGCCATTCCATGACCTCCTCTTAGTCTTGCATAATTTGTTAACCATCTTAGTCCTAAAGTTTGTGATCTTTCTTCAGATACTTCGATTGGCACTTGATAGTTTGAACCACCAACGCGGCGTGATTTAACTTCTAAAGCTGGTTTTATATTTTCTAATGCTTGATTAAATACTTCCATTGGATCTTTTCCAGTTTTTTCTTTAATCATGTCAAATGCATCATATAAGATTGTTTGTGCTTTTCCTTTTTTACCATCTAACATCATAGAGTTAATTAACTTAGTAACAACTTTTGATTTGTATATTGGATCTGGTAAAACGTCTCTTTTAACTGCACGTCTTTTACGCATTTTTATTCCTCCTTTACTGTTTTGTTAATTCTTTTTATTTTCCTCTTTTAGTTCCGTATTTAGAACGTGCTTGTTTACGATCTTTAACTCCTTGAGTATCCATTGTTCCACGAACGATATGGTATCTAACCCCGATTAAGTCTTTTACACGTCCACCACGAATTAATACAACACTATGTTCTTGTAGGTTGTGTCCTTCTCCAGGTATGTAAGCATCTACTTCTTTACCATTAGATAATCTAACACGAGCATATTTTCTTAATGCTGAGTTTGGTTTCTTTGGTGTTTTAGTTCCTACACGAATACATACTCCACGTTTTTGTGGTGATGGTACTTCTGTAGCTTTCTTTTGTAAAGTATTCATTCTTACTCCTAATACTGGAGATTTTGATTTTCTTGTTTTGTCTTTTCTGTTTTTTCTAACTAATTGATTAATTGTTGGCATAACTTCTCCTTTCTACACACATATCCAGGTGTATCATTTTCTTTAATTTTTATTAGGTTTATAAAATAAACCCAATCAAATTCAAACATTGCTAATATATCATGTTATTTTGTGTTTGTCAATTGTTTTTTAGTATTTTTAAGTGTTTTTACAATTATTTTCCTTTATTATAATATGCGATTTTTATTAGTTATTAACAAAAAAGATGAGGTTGAGTCATCTTTTGTATTTCTTATTTTGTAATATTTTGATGTTCTTGTAATTCTTTTTGAAGTTCTAGTGATAGTTTCATACTTTCTTTTATTTTTTCGTATGCTTTTTCTTGTTCTTGTTTTTTAAAATATATATTAGTCATTGCTTCTGCGCTTTTTAAATTAGTGCTTATATTTTCAGTATTTATTCCTTCTTCATTTAGGTATGATATAGTCATTTTTCCTAGTTCTTTTGTAATACTTTTTAATTGTTCTTTTTTATCATCTTGAATCATTTTTTCTATATCTAGATATAGTTTATCATTTTCTTCTTTAGTATATTGTTTGAATATTTCATTATTTGTTGCCATAATTGACATTGGAAGTTCATAATCAATATCTTCGATTTTGACATAATGAGGTTCTTCGAGTAATTCTTGATTTTTTATTTCATTTTTAAATTCTAGTGACATTTGCATACTTGTTTTTATTTTTTCAAATGCTTTATCTTGTTCTTGTTTTTGTATGTGCATTTTAACCATACTATCTAAAAAGTTTAATTTTGGTGTCATTTTATTCCATTTTTCTGCGATTTGTCCTTGAGACTCTATTGCAATTTGTTGAATATTCATAGTGCATTGATATTCTATTTCTCTTAGTTCATCTAGTTTTTGTTCTTTTTTCATTCTTTCTATATCTAAGTAGTTTTTATTGTTTTTTACTAATTTATATTTATTTAGTATATTTTGATTTAGTCCTATTACCATAAGTGGTAATTCATATTCTTTATTATTTATTATTATATAGTATTGTTCCATGATAACCTCCGTTACTATATATAGTATATCGGTTTTTTATTTTTACTTCAAGTTATTTGATGTTTATTCCGTATTTATTTTCTACGGTATCATAGAATATATAGTTTCTTGGAGGATCATATGTTAGGTTTAGTAATATCATATAAAAAAGGATTATTAAAATTATTGATATTTTGTCTAGGATATCATTTTCTTTTTTTTGTTTTAATAAGTAATAACTTAGTATTTGTTCTAATAGAATAACTATAAATAATAAAGATATACTTATTATTAGCTTTTCTCCGATTATATTGTAAATTGGTAGATATAAAATTAAGTAGACTATTATACTAGTAAATGAGGTTAAGAATAGTTGGTAAGGATAATTGTTATAGTTTATTTTATTTTTCTTTAGAAGTATTATTTCTATTAATCCCCAAGAAAGTATTCCTGTGTATAAAAGTTTCATATGTTCCCAGATGCTTTCGTTTACAGGAAATAGGATGCTAAATATTGGATTAGGAAACCATTCATATAGGAAATGATAAATAAATGCTAGGGTAAAGATGGTTAGTGTTCCAATTATTTTGATTTTTTTAAGATTCATGTTATCACCATTACTAGTATATTCTTTGTTTTATTATTTATTAAAGTATTAAAAAAGAAGCGATTGCTTCTTATAATTGTTTTTCTAAACTTAATAGTTTTTCTTGTTCTTCTTTTAGTTTTTGTCTATCTAGTTCTACAATGTTTTGTGGTGCTTTTTTTACATAATTTTCGTTTGATAGTAACTTTGTTCTTTTTTCTATTGATTGTTTTATTTTTTCTATTTCTGAAATTAACAATTCTTTGTTAATTTCCTTTCCTTTTTGATAGAAAGTTATTTCAATGTTTGCACTTTTATAGTTGTATTTTTTTGTATCTATTGGTTGTTCTTTTGTTATTTGATCGTCTTTTATTTTTAGTGCAAATTTATATAGTTCTTTATAGTTACTATTTATTTTGATTTTAGCATCTTTTGTAATTTCGTTTACTACTTTTAGGTTTCTTATATTTGTTATGTCTTCGATTAGCTTGTCTATTAATTTTTCTTCTTTTTCATATATTTTTTCTTTATTATATGTAGGATATTTACTTATTACAATGCTTTCTTGATCTTTTACTGGTAACATTTGATAGATTTCTTCGGTTACGTATGGCATAAATGGATGTAACATTTTAATTATGTTTGTTAGAACTTCGAGTAGGACTGTTTTTGTTGTGTTTTTTTCTAAGTTGTTTTTAGATAGTTCTATATAGTTGTCACAGAAGTCTTCCCATATGTATTTATATAAAGTGTTACCTACGTTATTAAACTCATATTTATCCATATTTTCTGTTATTTCTTTTATTGTTTTATTTGTTTTTGTTAATATCCATTTATCTATTTCTGTTAAGTTTTCTAATGTATAGTCTTCTTTTTTGAAGTTTTCAATATTCATTAGAACAAATCTTGACGCATTCCATAGTTTGTTTATGAAGTTCCATGTTGATGCTACTTTTTCTTCATCGTATCTTAAATCCATTCCTGGTGATGAGTTTGTTGTTAGGAAGTATCTTAAGGAATCTGCTCCATATTTTTCTATAACGTCCATTGGATCTACACCGTTTCCTAATGATTTTGACATTTTTCTTCCTTGTTTGTCTCTTATTAGACCGTGAATTAGACAGTCTTTGAATGGTCTTTTACCTGTGAATTCTAGTCCTTGGAATGTCATTTTATTTACCCAGAATGGAATGATGTCATATCCTGTTACTAAAACGTTGTTTGGATAGTATCTATTTAGATCTTTTGTGTCTTCTGGCCATCCTAGTGTTGAAAAAGGCCATAGAGCGCTTGAAAACCATGTATCTAGTACGTCTTCATCTTGAGTCCAACCTGATTCTTGTGGTGGATTTATTCCAACATATATTTCATCGTCTTTGTACCATGCTGGTATTTTATGACCCCACCATAGTTGTCTTGATATGCACCAATCGTAAGTTATTTCCATCCAGTGATTCATTATTTTTTCGTATCTTTCTGGTACGAAGTTTACTTTTGTTTGTTTATTTTGTTGGTTTTCTAATACTCTATCTGCGAGTGGTCTCATTTTTACAAACCATTGCTTTGATAGGTAAGGTTCAACCATTACGTCTGTTCTTTCTGAGTATCCTACATTATGAGTTATTTCTTCGACTGAGATTAAAAGATTTTGTTCTTTTAAGTCTTTTGCTAATTGCTTTCTGCATTCGAATCTATCTAATCCTTCATATTGTAGGGCATTTTTATTCATTGTTCCATTTGGATTTATGACTACGATTCTTTCTAGATTATGACGTTCTCCAACTGCGAAGTCGTTAGGGTCATGAGCTGGAGTTATTTTTACTACTCCTGTTCCGAATTCTGGATCAGCATGTTGGTCCGCTACTACGGGGATTTTTTTATTTACAATTGGTAATATTACATTTTTACCAATGTATTTTTTATATCTTTCATCTTTTGGGTTTACTGCTACTGCAGTATCTCCGAATAGTGTTTCTGGTCTTGTTGTTGCTATTTCTAGATAGTTATCTTCGTCTTCGATGTAGTATTTTATATGATAGAATGCTCCTTTTGTTTCTTTGTAGATTACTTCTTCATTTGATAGTGCTGTTAATGCTTCAGGATCCCAGTTTATTATTCTTTCTCCTCGATAGATTAATCCTTTGTTATATAAATCTACGAATACTTTTTTAACGGCATTTGATAGTCCTTCATCAAGGGTGAATCTTTCTTTAGAATAATCTAGGGATAGTCCTAGTTTTGCCCATTGCGCATGAATGTTTTCTGCGTATTCTTTTTTCCATTCCCATGCAATTTTTAGCCATTCTTCCCTATCCATTTCTCTTGGATTTATTCCTTGTTCTTTTAGTTTTTTATCTACTTTGGCTTGAGTTGCTATTCCAGCATGATCCATTCCTGGTAGCCATAAAGCGTCATATCCTTGCATTCTTTTGTATCTTATTATAATGTCTTGTATTGTTGTATCCCAAGCATGTCCAAGGTGTAATTTTCCTGTTACGTTTGGTGGAGGTATTACTATACAAAATGGTTCTTTAGTTAAGTCTCCACTTTTAAAGTAGTCATTTTTTAACCATGTTTCATATTTTGATTCTTCTACTTGTTTATGATTGTATTTTTTTTCTAACATTTTAAGCACTTCCTTTTTTAATTAAAAAACATCTCATCCAAAGGACGAAATGTTCGTGGTACCACCTTATTTTGTAATATAATATTACCTTATTCTTATTTAACGCATAAGTACGAATTATTCTACTAATTTCAAATAATTACTCAGAAGCTACCTTCGATTACTTTGTATAGTAGTTTTCAGCTTACACTACCTCTCTTTAATACTTAGTAATTTACTCCTCTTCGTCATTGATTTATGAAATATGTCTATATTATAACATAGTTTTTAGCATTTTTCAAATAGTTTATAATGCACTTATTCCACTTACTGCGATAAATAGAACCATTAATAGCACAAATACTAGTAATAGGAATACCATCATTCCCCAACCGTGATTGTTTAGTTTCAATTTATCACCTCTAATTCATTAAGTCTTTGATACAAGATACTGCGGCGATTGCTCCGTCTGATGATGCTGTTATGATTTGGTATGCTTCTTTTTTGACAATGTCTCCGGCAGCATATATTCCTTTTATTTTGGTTCTTCTTGCCTCATCTACATTAATATACCCTTTTTCATCTAAAATATCAAGATTTTTTAGGAATTTTGTTGCAGGTTCGTATCCTATAAATATGAAACATGCTTTTACATATAAGTCTTTATCCTCTTTATCTGTTTTTAGTGTTACGTATTCTAGTTTATCGTTTTTACCATGAAATTCTTTTACTTCGCTGTTATTTATTACTTCGATGTTTTCTTTATCATTTACTTTATCTATTAGAATAGAATCTCCTTTTAGAGAGTTGCTTTTGTTTATTATTGTTACTTTTTTACATATATCTGATAGGTATAGGGCTTCTTCTAGGGCACTATTTCCCCCGCCAATGATTGATACTTCTTCATTTTTATATAAGGTTCCATCGCATAATGAACAGAAGCTTATTCCTTTTCCTTCGAGTCTTTCTTCGTTTGTATTTTTTAATTTTTTTGGTTCCCTTCCTATAGCAATTATTATCTTTTTAGCGGTATATTCTCCTTTATTGGTTACAACTTTTTTATAGTCATTATTGTCAATTATTTCTTTTACTTCTTCAAATTTTTGTGGTATTTGTTGAGCGTTTAGTTGTTCATAGAATTTATAAGCAAGGTCTGGTCCAGTTATTTGGATTATTCCAGGATAGTTTTCTACTGTTGATGTTTTGTTCAATAATCCTCCGGGTGTGTTTTTTTCTATTATTAAGCAGTTTAGATTTGCTCTTTTAAGATATAAGGCTGAGGTTATTCCAGCAGGCCCCATTCCTATTACTATTACATCATAATCAGTTTTCATTTATATCATTCCTTTCTTTGTTTCTATTTGTTCTTGTATCTTTTGTTTTTCTAAATATTAAGTATAATCCTAGTAAGAATAAGATTATTGATACAGTTTGTGCTATTTTGATTGGTCCAAGCATTAATGAATCTGTTCTTAATGATTCTATTAAAAGTCTTGCAATACTGTACCAAACAAAGTATATTCCTGTTAGTTGTCCTGTTTTTAGTTTTAGTTTTTTTCTTAATATTATTAAGAGTATGAATCCTAGAAAGTCCCAGACTGATTCATAGTAGAATGTTGGATGATAATATGTACCATTTATATTCATTCCTTTTATTACAAAGTTTGGTATTGGAAGGTTTTCTAGTGTTTTTTTTAAAACTGCTGGTCCATGGGCTTCTTGATTTATGAAGTTCCCCCATCTTCCTATTGCTTGTCCTAGTATTAAGGCTGGGGCTGTTATGTCGAATATTTTTAAGAAGTTTATTTTATTCTTTTTTGAGTAGTATATAAAGAATATTGCTCCGGCGATTATTCCTCCATGGATTGCTAGTCCTCCATTGTATATTTCTATTATTTCTATTGGATTTTGGAGATAGTATTTAAGATTGAATAAAACGTAGTATAGTCTTGCTCCGAGTATTCCCCATAGAACTCCATAGAATATTAAATTAGTTAGGAATTCTTCTTTTATATTTTGTTTTTTTGCTTGTTTAAATAGTACTTTTGATGCCAATATTATGGCAAGTAGTATTATTATGGAGTACCAGTATATTTTTATTGGTCCAAGTGATAGTGCAATTGGATTCATATTATTCCCCCTTATAAGTATTTCTTAAGATATTGTCCGGTATAGGATTCTTTTACTTGCGCTATTTGTTCAGGTGTTCCTGTTGCTATTACTGTACCGCCTTCTTTTCCTCCTTCTGGACCTAAATCTATTATGTAATCTGCAGTTTTTATTAAATCAAGGTTATGTTCAATTACAATTACTGTATCTTTATTATCCACTATTTTGTTTATTATGGCAAGTAGTTTTTTAATATCATGGGTGTGTAGACCTGTTGTTGGTTCATCCATAATAAATAGAGTTTTACCAGTTGGTTTTTTTTGTAATTCTTTGGCTAGTTTAACACGTGATGCTTCTCCTCCGGATAGAGTTGGTGCTGGTTGCCCTAGTTTTATATATCCTAAGCCTACGCTTTCTAGAACTTCTAACTTTCTTTTTAGTTTTGGAATGTTGTCGAAGAATTCTAATGCTTCGGATACTCTCATTTCTAGTACGTCATGAATATTTTTTCCTTTAAATTTTATTTTTAAGCTTTCTGTATTATACCTTTTTCCATGGCATATTTCACATGGTACATAAACATCTGGTAGAAAGTGCATTTCTATTTTTTTAACTCCGTCACCACGGCATGCTTCACATCTTCCACCTTTTACATTGAATGAGAATCTACTTTTATCGTATCCTAACATTTTTGCTTCTTTAGTTGTTGCAAATAAATCTCTTATTTCATCGAATACTCCAGTGTATGTTGCTGGGTTACTTCTTGGTGTTCTTCCTATTGGTGATTGTGATATATGGACTACTTTATCTATGTTTTCTAGTCCTTTTACTTCTTTTACTTTTCCTGGCTTTTCTTTTGTTGGATAAAGATTATTTGCAATTGTTTTATATAGTATTTCGTTTACTAGAGTTGATTTACCACTTCCTGAAACTCCGGTTACACAGGTAAATACTCCGAGTGGAAAGTTTACATTTATATTTTTTAGGTTGTTTTCTTTGGCTCCGATTACTTTTAGTTCTTTTTTTATTCCTTTCCTTCTTGTTTTTGGTGTCTCAATACATTCTTTGCCACTTAAATATCTACCAGTTAAACTATTTTCGTCGTTTGCAACTTCTTGTGGTGTTCCACTTGACACTAAGTATCCTCCTTTATCACCAGCGACTGGTCCGATGTCCACTAGAAAGTCAGCTTTTTTCATGGTGTCAGTATCGTGTTCTACGACTATTAAGGTATTTCCTAAGTCTCTCATTTCAAGCATGGCATCTATTAGTTTATCATTGTCTCTTTGATGTAAGCCAATGCTTGGTTCATCTAGAACGTATAAAACTCCGGTTAGTCTTGTGCCTATTTGGGTTGCTAGTCTTATCCTTTGTGATTCTCCTCCGGATAATGATCCCGCCATTCTATCTAATGTTAAGTAGTCTAATCCAACATTTATTAAGAAGGTTAATCTATCTTTTATTTCTTTTATTAATAGTTTGGATATTTGTTCTTGTTCTTTTGTTAGTTTTATCTCTTCTAGAAAGTTGTATAGGTCTCTTATGCTTAGTTGTGTTAGCTCATATATATTTTTATTGTTAATCAAAACTGATAGTATTTCTTTTTTTAATCTTGATCCTTTACAAATTGGACATGGTAATTCAATCATGTAGTTTTCTAACCATTCTCTTATCCAAGTACTAGTAGTTTCTAAGTATCTTCTTTCTAAATTGGTTATTATTCCTTCGAATGTGCCATAGTTATTGAATGTATTACCGCTTTTACTACTGTAATTGAAGTGTATTACTTCGTCTGTTCCATAAAGAATGATATCTAATTCTTCTTTTGTTAGTTTTTTTATAGGTTTAGATAAATCAATGTTGTAGTGTTTACAAACTATTTCTAATTTTTTGAAATTTAGTCCTTCGGTATCGTCTCCAAGGGTTACTATTCCTCCTTCTAGAATGCTTTTGTCTTTGTCTGGCATAATTAAATCTTTATCTATTACTAGTTTTACTCCGAGTCCTTTGCATTCTGGACAGGCTCCATAAGGAGCATTAAAACTAAATATTCTTGGTTCTAGTTCTGTTAATGAAAAGTCACAATGAGGGCAAGAAAAATTTTCTGAGAATAATAGCTTTTCTTTACCTAGAACATCTATTACTACTTTTCCATGAGATAGTTTGCACGCGTTTTCTATTGATTCGTATAGTCTTGATTTTATTTCTTCTTTTAGAACTAATCTATCAATTATAACGTTAATATTATGTTTTTTATTTTTATCTAGTTGTATTTCTTCGGATAAATCATATTGATTATCATCTATAATTACTCTTACATATCCATCTTTTCTTAGGTCTTCGAGTAAATCTTTATGTGTACCTTTCTTACCTTCGATTACTGGACTTTCAATTATTATTTTAGTTTGACTTTCTAATTCCATTACTTTGTTAGTCATTTCTTCGATGCTTTGATTTTTTATTGGAATGTTATGAGTTGGACAGTATGGAGTACCAATTCTTGCAAATAAAAGTCTTAAATAGTCATAAAGTTCTGTTACTGTTCCTACGGTTGAACGAGGATTTTTATTGGTTGTTTTTTGATCTATTGATATAGTTGGAGATAGTCCTTCGATTGAGTCTACGTCTGGTTTTTCTGCTGAACCAAGAAATTGTCTTGCGTATGATGATAGACTTTCTAAATATCTTCTTTCTCCCTCGGCACAAATTGTATCAAAAGCAAGGGAAGACTTTCCACTTCCAGATACCCCAGTCATTACTATTAGTTTATTTTTAGGTAGTTCAAGGTTTATGTTTTTTAGGTTGTTTTCTCTTGCTCCTTTTATAATTATTTTATCCATATATATCACTCCTGACTCATTTATTATATCACAAATATTTGTTTTAATAAACTCGTTTTTTGTAGAAAAAAAAGATGTCTAGCATCTTATGTGAATTTTATTATAAAGAATGTTACTGCGAATACTAGCACTATTAGTAGGAGTGTTACTGATAGTGTTAATACTGTTGATAGACCATTTTGATTAGTGTATCCGCCTTGAGTAGTTTGATAGTTTGAGTAATTTGGATAATTATTGTATGTTGGTTGTTCATTATTCATTATTGGTCTTATTGCTTGATTTGAGTTTAATTGTCTTGATTTTACTAGTTGTTTGCTTTGAGTTTGTTCCACTTTACTTCCTGAGTATTCATTTGTTGGATTTTGAAATTGATATTGTGACTGATTTGCTTGATCAAGGGATTTTTTTACGCTTGTTATGACTGTGGGAATGTTTTCTAAAAACTTGTCTTCTGCAAAATCAAAAAGATTTTTATTCATATTATTCCCCACCTTTCATTATTCTTTGTGTTTTTTTAACTATTACTGATGTTACTTTTTTCATTTGTTCATCGTTTAGATTATATGGTTTTAGTGATGTTTTTACATCGTTTTTTACTTTGTCTATAAAGTTATCTTTATAATAATCTGAGAATGATTTAGTATAGTCCATTCTTAGGAATATGCTTATAAAATAATCTTGCAACCAGTTTGGAACTTTACTCATATAGTCGTTAAAGTTTTCTAGTGCCATTAGATCATTAAATACAGCACTATGATCTTCATTCACATACCAGCCAAGTATCATAAGGGCAAATGATATTCTTTTATGTTCAAAGGAACTTTTACGATCTGCCATTAGACTTATTCCTGTATTTACTCCAGCGATTGTTTTATCTGTTGTTGCAAATAGATTGTCTGATAGAATTATTTCTCCGGTTGATGTATTTATTCTTATTTCGTCTAAGTTAATTCTAACTAATGATCTTGGTTCTTTTTCTATAGCATCACATACTACTTTCATTAGACGACAAAAAGTTTGTGCTTTATAAGCATAATTGTCTTTATTATTTATAAATTGTCTTAACGATACAATATTATTATCCATAGCCTATACTCCTTATCATAGTCATTATAGCATATTTTTTTTTGATAATAAACCTATTTTTACTTTTTTTCTTGTGTTACTGTAGAATTCTGTCTATGTATGTGTTTTCTAAATCTAGTTTTTTTAAGTATTTTTTTAGTTTTTGTTTAGTTCTAAAGATAGAATTATCTACTTTTTTAGTGTTTATATCTAGTATTTTTGCTATATCTTGATAGGCCATTGATGATAGTTTCAAAAGAAATATTGCAGAGTCTTGTGCATTTAGTTTAGTATTGAAATCTTTTAATAGTTCTGTTAAGTAATAGTCATAGTATGTTGATAGTAATGGATCTTGTTCTTCACATAGTTCGTATTTTGAGATGTCCGCGACTAAAAATTCTTTTTGGTATCTTTTATATCTTCTTTTATAGTAATCATTGCATGTATTTTTTAATGATGCTGATAGGTATGGATAGAATCTATTGTTTTCATCTGTTTTATACATTCTTATTGCTTTATAGAGTGTTAATCTCATTTCTTGTAGTAAGTCTTCGTGATCTATCGATGCTTTTACTCCATATGTTTTTTGATAATAAAAAGCAAGGTATTTTAATAATGGTTCGTATTTTTCCATTATTATTTTCCATGCTTCTTCGTCATTTTCTCTTACCATGTAGATAAGTTCTTCGTCATTTGTTTGGTATTGCATAGTGTCCTCCTTAATGACTTCTTTGTCTTACAACCTCATATATTAATATTCCTGTTGCGACTGAAGCATTTAAACTTTCAAATTGTCCTTTCATAGGAATTGACACTATGTAATCTGATGATTTTTTTACTAGTTCAGAGACTCCGGATCCTTCGTTGCCTATTATTAAGCAAGTATTTGGAGCATAGTCTATTTCACTATAGTTTTCTCCAGTTGTGTCTGCTGAGTAGAACCAGTAACCTTTTTCTTTTAGATATTTTATGGTTTGATTTAAATTGGTTACCATGCATATTTTACTTCTTATAGCAGCTCCACTGCTGGTTTTCATAACGGTTGAGTTTACTTTGACACTTCGGTCTTTTGGAATTATTATTCCATCTACTCCTGCCGCTAAACAAGTTCTTATTATAGCACCAAAGTTGTGTGTGTCTTCTAGATGATCTAGCATTACAATTAGACCTTGTTCTTTAATGATATCATCAATATCACAGTAGTCGAATTCCTCGATGTCTACTATTATACCTTGATGATTTCCATTTGCAAGTTCATCTAATTCAAATTTGGTGCATAAAATTGGTTCAATTTTTAATTTTTCTATAAGGAAAATTAGTGTTTTGTCACTAAATTTCCTATCCAAATATACTTTTTTAACAGATTTGCAATTTTTTAATATTTCGTAGCTACTATTTCTTCCATATACTATCATAATTGTACCTCTTATTCTTTTATGTTTACTATTTCTTTAAATATTTCATTTATTCTTTCTTTATTATTGTAATATAAATAACCGATTAATGTTTCTAATGCAGTAGCATATTTATAGGTTAATATATCACAGTTTTTTGGTTTTGAATTTACTTTGGTATTTCTTCCTTTTTTTACTATTTCTAGTTCTTCTTCGGTTAGTTTGTTTTCTTTTATTAGTTCGTTTAGAATATGTGCTTGTCTTTTTGCTGTTACAAATTCTAAACTTTTTGTTTGTAGTTCATTTACTTTTTTGTTTGTTTTATTAAGAAGATAATCTCTTACTAGAGTTTCGTAGACGCTATCTCCGATATATGCTAGTTGCAGTGGTGAATAAGTAGTATTAGTCATTGTTAGTAATTGATAATAGTCTTAATATTTCGATTATTGTACTGGCAAGGCTTGCTACATATGTAAGGGCTGCACTTGTTAGTACTTTTTTAGCGTCTTCTACTTCTTCTTTTGTTAAAATGTTATATTCTTCTAAGTATTTTAGAGCATTACGAGATGCACCAATTTCTACTGGTAATGTTACTAATTGGAATAGTAATATAATCATTAAAAGAATTATTCCAAAGTATATTAATTGAAACATTCCTAGGATGGCTCCGAGTAGTACTACTATGTAACCCATTTTGGTACTAAAGTTTACAAATGGTACTAAAAAGCTTCTTATTCTCATGAATTTGTCGTTATTTTTATCTTGAATTGCATGAGCACATTCATGTGCTGATATAGCGATTGAGCTTATGCTGTCTTCATCAAAAACATTATGAGATAGTCTTACTACTTTTGCTTTCGGATCATAATGATCTGTTAGGGTGCCTTGTGTTTCTACTACATATATTTTTTCTAAGTTGTTTTTTTCTAGTATTTTTTTTGCTGTTTCAAAACCACTTAATTTGTTTTTGCTTTGTATTTGGCTATATTTTGAATATGTAATGCTAATATATATTTGCGCTATGATTGTTATTAATAAAGATATTATTCCTAATATGTAATATGTCATTTTTACCTCCCTATAATGATTTCATAGGTTGTTTGTTCTTTGGTGTCTATTAATTTTATTCCTTTTTGTAATAGTTCATCTCTTATTTTGTCTGCTTTTTGATAGTCTTTTTGTTTTTTTGCTTCTTGTCTTAGTTTTATTTGTTCTTCGATATATTTTTTTAGATTATCATCAAGTTTTTGTTCTTCTTGTTTTAATAAGTCTAATGATAATACTTGATCAAAGTCTTCGATTAGTTTTATTTTTGTTGTATCGTTTAGATTTTGATCTTTTAATATATCATATATTAGTGTTATTGCGTTTGCGGTATTTAAATCATTTTCTAGATTTTCTTTGAATTTATTTTTATATGTTTCAAATTCTTCTTGTTGTAATTGTTTTGTATCTTCAAGATTTGAGATACGTGTTTTTAATTTTTTATAGGCTTTGCTTGCTGTTTCTAGTCCTTCGTATGAAAATACTAGTTGTTTTCTGTAGTGGCTTGTTAGGCACATGTATCTAAATGCTAATGGATCATATCCTTTTTCTTTTAATAGGGATACAGTTAATGTTGCTCCTTTGCTTTTGGACATTTTCCCCGTTTCATCCATTAAGTGTTCGTTATGAAACCAATAGTTGCACCATTTGTGTCCTAGATATGCTTCGCTTTGTGCTATTTCGTTAGTGTGATGTGGGAAGATGTTGTCTACTCCTCCGCCGTGAATATCTAGATATTCTCCAAGATAATGCATGCTAATTCCAGAGCATTCTATATGCCATCCTGGGTAACCTACTCCGAATGGGGAATCCCATTTTAATTCTTGGTCTTCAAATTTTGACTTAGTAAACCAAAGAGCAAAGTCTGCTTGATTTTTTTTATTATCATCATTTGTTACGCCTTGTCTTACTCCGACAACCATTTCATCTTCTTTATGGTTTGTTAGTTTGTAGTAATCATCGAGTTTAGATACATCAAAGTAAATATTTCCTCCGCTTTTGTAAGCATAGCCTTTTTCTAATAGTTTTTCTATTATTTTTATGTAGTCATTTATATGATCTGTTGCTGGGCTTACTATATCTGGTCTTCGATTATTTAGTAATTCAAAGTCTTTAAAGAATGCGTCTGTATAATATTTTGCTATTTCTAGAACGCTTGATTTTTTTTCTTTAGCACTTTTTACCATTTTGTCTTCTCCAGAGTCGGAATCACTTGTTAGGTGTCCAACATCTGTTATGTTCATTACTCTAGTAACATTGTATCCTAAATATCTTAGAGTTTTATCTAAAATATCGTGTCCTATATAGTTACGCATATTTCCTATGTGTTGGTCATGGTATACTGTTGGGCCACATGTATAGAATGATACATTGTTTTTGTCATTTGGAATAAATTCTTCTACTTTTCTTGTTAAAGTATTATAAAATTTCATTTTATCACCTGCTTAATCTTTTTAAAACGGTTTCTTTTCCTAATAGATAAATTGTATCAGGTAGTTCTGGTCCATGCATTTGTCCACTTACTTTTATTCTGATAGGCATATATAGCATTTTTCCTTTGACTCCTGCTTTCTCTTTAGTATTATTTATTGCTTCTTTTATATTTTCTACTGTCCAAGTTGTAAGATTTTCTAATTCTTGTTTTAATGTATTTATGGTTTCATTTACTGTTTCTTGTTGCATGAATTCTTGACATTCTTCATCTAATGTTATGTCTTCTTTAAAGAATAGTTCTGTTAGTTCTACTATTTCTTTTCCATAACTTAAATGGTTTTGATATATTTCTATTAGATGTTCTATCCAAGTTGGTGTTTTATCTTTTAAGTCATAGCTTTCTTGTAGGAATGGTAGACACAAGTTTACTATTTCATCTTTTTCTAATTGTTTTATGTAATGAGCATTGAACCATCTTAGTTTTTTTACATCGTAACTACTAGATGATTTACTTATTCTTGTTGGATCAAAGGCTTCGATTAGTTCATCCATTGTAAATATTTCTTGATTATCTTTTGGAGACCATCCTAAAAGAACTAGGTAGTTTACTATTGCTTGTGGTAGATAGCCTTCATTGTATAAATCCATGAATGATGCATCTTTATTTCTTTTGCTTAGTTTGTTACCGTCTTCTCCAAGTACCATTGCTACGTGTATGTATGTTGGTTTTTCCCATCCAAATGCATCGTATAATAGGTTATATTTTGCTGTTTGATCTAAGTATTCTTTTCCTCTTATTACATGGGTTATTTTCATTAGATGATCGTCTACTACATTGGCAAAGTTATATGTTGGATAGCCGTCTGATTTTAATAGTATTTGATCTTCTAGTACGGAGTTTTCGATTAGTACTTTTCCATACACTAAATCATTTATTACTGTTTGTCCTTCTTTTGGCATTTTTTGTCTTATAACATATGGTTCATTGTTTTTTAATTTTTCTTCTATTTCTTGTTTTGTTAAGTTTTTACAATGACCATCGTACATAAATGGAGTTTTATTTAGACTTGCAACTTCGCGTAATTTGGTTAGTCTTTCTTCGGTACAAAAGCAATAATAAGCATAACCTTTTTCTACTAATTCTAGTGCATATTTTTTATAGATATCTTTTCTTTCGCTTTGAATATATGGTCCAACTTCTCCTTCGTTTTGTGGTCCTTCATCAATTACAAAGTTACATAGCTCTAGTGTCTTATAGATAAAGTCTATTGATCCTTCGACTAGTCTTTCTTGATCTGTGTCTTCTATTCTTAGTATGAATTTACCATTATTTTTTTTTGCTAATAAGTATTCAAAGATTGCCGTTCTTAAGTTTCCTATGTGCATAAATCCTGTTGGACTTGGTGCAAATCTTGTTCTTACTTCTTTCAATTTAATCACCTCTTTTAATACGTTAAATTATACCAAAAAAACAAAGATTATACAAGTTCTACGTTCATAATACTAGAGATTTTTATATCTTTGTTTCCATTATAAATATTATCTATAATAATGCTTTCTAAGTTATTGTATATTACTTTGTCTATTTTTCTGGCACCATATGTTTCATATTCGCATAAATCTTTTATTTCTTGTTCTATGTTTTTTGATATTGTTAGGTTTATATTTTTATCTTTGTATTTTTTTCTTAAATTGTTTATTTTGTTTCTTATTATTTTTAAAATTGTTTCTTCGTCCATTTGATTGAAGAATATTATTTTGTTTATTCTATTTACAAAAGATATTCCTAAGATTTTATTTATGTCCGTGTTTTTATTTTTATTATTGTTGAATCCTAGTTGTTTTTTTTCGCATCCTATATTGGAGGTCATTATGATTGTTGTATTTGTAAAGTTGATTTCTTCTCCTTTGGAGTTTTTTGCTATTCCTTCGTCTAGTATTTGAAGGAATAGGTTAATTACATCAGGACTTGCTTTTTCTATTTCATCTAAGAGAATTAAACTATGAGGATTGTCTTTTATTTGTTCAAAGACATTTTTATTGTCATCATATCCAACATATCCTGGAGGAGATCCTATTAATTTGCTTACTGAGTGGTTTTCTTTATACTCACTCATATCTAATCTTATTAAACTGTCTTTTTTATAATAGTTTTTAGCGTATTCTTTTACTAATAGGGTTTTTCCTACTCCGGATGGCCCAACGAATAGAAATGATAATGGTTTTGTTTTGTCATAGTCATAGTTATATTTTTTTATTATATCGCATAGTGTGTCTACTGCTTCTTGTTGTCCCAGTACTGTTTTATTTATTTTATTTTTAACTTTTAACCACATGTTTTTGTCATCTAAAAGAACAGGTATTTTTGATCTTGATTCTACTACTTCGATTACGTCTTTTATGTTGACATTGTGATAGTTATTTGGCTGTTTATTCATTTCGTATTTGTTTTTTTTGTCTTCAAGTAAGAGTTCTTTTTTCCTAAATTCTAATGCATTTGTAAAATCATTTTTAATTATTGAATCATTTTTTAAGTCTTTTATTTTATTTAGTTCTATATAAATATCCTCTAGTTTGTTTGTCTTTTTGCAATTTGATATAAATGTTCTTGAGCATACTTCATCCAAAACGTCTATTGCTTTATCTGGCATCATTCTATCATGAATGTATCTATTTGATAATGTTACTATTTCTTGTAGTATTTCATCACTTATTTTTACTTTGTGATATTTTTCGTATATTGGTCTTAGTTTTGTTAGTATTTGAAGAACTGTTTTTGTATCTGGTTCTTTTATTGTTACTGTTTGAAATCTTCTTGATAGAGCTTTATCTTTTTCTATGTATTCTTTATATTCTTCGGTAGTGGTTGCTCCGATTATTTTGATTTTTCCTCTTGCAAGGGCTGGTTTTAGGATATTTGATGCATCTATTGCTCCTTCGGCTCCTCCTGCTCCGACAAGAGTATGAATTTCATCTACAAATAGTATTATGTCATTTTCTTCTTCTAATTCTGTTATGATTTTGTTTATTCTTTCTTCAAATTCTCCTCGATATTTAGTACCTGCGACTAGTGAGGCAGTTGATACTGATATTATTCTTTTTTTGCTTAGTGGGCCATATGTATTATTGCTTGTTAGTATTCTTGCGAGTTCTTCTGCTATGGCGGTTTTTCCTACTCCTGCTTCTCCGATTAGTAATGGGTTGTTTTTGGTTCTACGTGATAGTATTTCTAGAACTCTTTTTATTTCTTTTTCTCTTCCTACGACTGGATCTATTTCACCTTTTTTAGCTTTTTTATTTAGATCTATTCCGAAAGAGTCTATCATTAATTTTTTATTATTTTTTTGGTTTGGTATAAACTTTTCATCAAATTCATCATATAGTGTGTCTACATCTATTCCCATTCCTAGTAATATTCTGATTGCTATTCCTTCGCCTTCTTCAAGGAGTGCTAATAAAAGGTCGTGACTGTCTATTAGTTTTTTCTTTTTGTCATTTGATATTAGTTCTGCTACTTCGATTATGTTTCTTAAAAGTGGTGTATAAAGATAATAGTCATTTTCTTTACTTCCTGTTCCTACAATTTTAATTAGTTCGTTTTTAAATATATCGTATGTTATGCCAGTTTTATTTAATAGTTTTATATCATCTTTTTCTCCCAGTTTTAAAAGGGATAAAAATAAGTGTTCACTACCAATGTATGGATGTTTTAACATTGCCATTTCTTTTTGCATATTTACTAATACTTTTTTTGCTTGTTCATCAAATTTTGAAAACATTTTTATATCACCCAATAATAGTGTATGTAGACTATTTAAAAAAATAATTTTTTTTATTCAACAAAAAAAGAGCAATTGCTTGCTCTTATTAAATTAATGTTAATACTGTAAATACGATAAATGATACTACTAGTAAGCATAGAGCGTATTTCCAGATGAATTTTAACCATTCTGTATATTTAACTTCAGATATTGATAATGAAGTTAATAATAGTACACTTGTTGGCGCTACTAACATAACTAATGCATATAGGTTAGTGAATACTAGTCCTATTAATGAATATAGTGATGTATCTTTAATAGTTTGGACAAATGTATATACAACGTAGTATCCATAGTATGAGAAGTCTGGATAGAATACACTGCTTATTATTGCATGTAATCCAGATGTTACTATATTGAATGAATCAGTTAATCCTGTTATCCAAGTAGTAATGACTCCTAGTACTGGATAGTAAATAGCAAATACGAAGATAGAGTATGCTATTAATGCTAAGAATGCTGGTACTACATATTCTTTTATTCCTTTTACAAATGCGTCAAAAGCATCATTTAGTTTAACTTTGTAAACTATTGCTAATGTAGCTACTGCAAATAGGATCATAATTGAGTATGATACATATCTAGTTGATGATGTCCAAGTACCAAATGCATCTAATCCTCCGAATAGTTTTTCTACTATTTTAAATCCTCCGATTTGCCATTTATTCATGATTGTATCATGTACTGTTGCAAAGTAGTTGCTACTAAAGATGTTACCCCAAGCAGTTGTACCAAGAATTAATACTAAGAATAGTAGTCCTAATACTAATAGTAATGGCCATACTTTCTTTTCTTTTTCTTCAGTTTTTTCTTTCTTATCTGCTTTTTTAACTTTTTCTTTTTTAGTTTCAGATTTTACTGTTTTTTTAGTAGCCTTTTCTTTTGATTTTTTAGCAGTTTTTTCTGGTAGCATATTGTTCTTTTTCATATAGATTAGTGTGAATCCAATTAATAGTCCTAAAGCTAGTACAAATAATATTACTTTTGCAAGAATATTGTCTGTTGGTTTAGTTTGCATGAATCCATCTAAGTATCCATATAATGTTCCTGCGTATGTTGCTCCATACATACCAACGATTGTTGCACCAAATGTTGCCACTAATGCAATTATTTTATCATATCCCATCATTAATACTAATGAGATGATGAATGGGAATAGAATAAGTAATCCTAGTTCTAACCCTGTTATTGATGAAATGATTGCCATCAATACAATTATTGTAATTAGGACTAATTTTTCTTTTCCTTTGAATTTTTCTGCTAATTTTTCAATTGCAGGTTTATAGGCTCCAGTTGCATCCATTACAGCATATAATCCTCCGATTAGAAGAATGAATACGATAACGTTTGAGAAGCCTGCGAATGCATCGATAAATGTTGAACCGAATTTAGTTAGTCCAATTTGGTATGATGCTTCAACTTTCCATCCAAATATACTTACTACTATTGGAACTAGCCAAGATAATAGAACATAACCTGCTAAGACTATTCCTAGTATCTTAAATAAATTATTTTTCTTCATATCTTTTAACCTCCTAATATAATTATTACACTTTTATCAAAAAAAATAAAGTAAAATATGTAAAAAAGTGCTATTTTTAAAGAAAAAAGCACTTTATTTAGTGCTTATCTAATTGATTTTTTCATTTTATATGTTTCAACTAATTCTTCTGAATCGTCCATATATTTTTTTAATCCACTTTCTAATTGTTTTAACAATTTAAATAATTCTATTGTTTTTTCATCTGTTGCCACTAAGATTGGTTCTGGTTTTACAACATTGTATGATACTACTTCGTGTGGCATTTGATAATAAATACCTTCTTCATTTTCATCTAGGTATAATTGTTCTGTTAATCCAGGTTCTAAAATATATTTTCCCAAACCTATTCTTTTGTATAAATTATATATAACTTTATCAATGTTATCTTTAGTTAATTCTATAGGTGTTAAATCTATGCTTTGTGGGTCAACATCTATTGCTACTTTTGCCATTCCTTCTATTTTCATGTTTTCTTTCCTTTTTGTTATTCTCTATTTTTCATATGTGGGAATAAAATTACTTCTCTTATTGTGTCTACTCCAGTTACTAGCATTACTAGTCTATCTATACCAATTCCCATTCCTCCGGTTGGTGGAAGTCCATATTCTAATGCTTCGCAAAAATCTTCATCCATGTCGCTTGCTTCATCGTTTCCAAGTTTTTGTTCTTCTACTTGAGCTTCGAATCTTGCTCTTTGATCAATTGGATCGTTTAATTCTGTAAATGCATTTGCATATTCAGTGTTTGCTATGAATAGTTCAAATCTATCTGTAAACAATGGATTTTCTCTATTTCTTTTTGATAGTGGACTTATATCTGTTGGGTGACCATAGATGAATGTTGGTTGAATAATTTTGTCTTCACAATATTTTTCGAAGAATGCTTCGACTATGTGTCCATATAGGAAGTGATCTTCTACTTCAATACCATGTTCTAATGCTAGTTTTTTGCATTCTTCCAGATCGGTAATTTCAAAGAAGTCTACTCCACATTCATTTTTTATTGCTTCGCACATGTGAATTCGTGCAAATGGTTTTTCAAAGTCGAGCATATGACCTTTGTATTCAAATTGTAGTTCTCCACGTACTTCCGTTAAAACTTTTTTGATTATTCTTTCTGCTGTATCCATCATTCCTTCCATATCAGAGAATGCTTTATATAGTTCAATTGTAGTGAATTCTGGATTATGATTTTTATCCATTCCTTCATTTCTGAAGATTCTTCCTATTTCATATACTGCATCCATTCCTCCGACAATTAGTCTTTTTAAATGTAGTTCTGTTGCTATACGAAGATACATATCAATGTCTAAAGCATTATGGTGGGTAATGAATGGTCTTGCTGCTGCTCCTCCTTGTATTGTTCCTAATATTGGAGTTTCTACTTCAACGTATCCTTCAGTGTCTAACAAGTTTTGAATTGTACGTATTACTTTTGGTCTTGCAAATGCAATTTTTCTTGCTTCTTCATTCATTATTAAGTCCACGTAGCGTCTTCTGTATCTTTCTTCTACGTCTGATAGACCATGATATTTTTCTGGTAGTGGTCTTAGTGATTTAACTATATGATGGTATTTTGTAGCTTTTACACTTAATTCTCCAGTATTAGTTTTCATTACTAGTCCTTCGATTCCTACGATGTCACCGATGTCTGCTTTATCGAATAATTCATATTCAAAGTCCCCAATTTCATCTTTTCTTACGTATATTTGTATTTGACCATATTTATCTTGGATATGCATGAATCCTACTTTACCTTTTCCTCTTTTGGTCATTATACGTCCCGCTATTGTTACTGGTATTTCTACTTCGTGTAGTTCTTCTTTTGTCATTTCTTCATATTTTTCTTTTATTTCTTTGGAATTGCTAGTTAAATCTATACGATAACCAAATGGTTCAATTCCTTTAGCACGTAAATCCTCAGCTTTTTGTCTTCTTATTAATTCTTGTTCTGTAAATTCTTTCATTTTAACACTCCTTTTATTTACAAAAAAAAGTTAATGATGAAAGGGCGTTTTATCGCGGTACCACCTTTCTTATCATTAACTGATATCTCTTATTGATAACGGTTTATTAACCGGGCTTTTGCCATCTCCACAGTTTTAGTTCCTTATAGAATGTTGCTAAGTTGCACCAACCCTTAGCTCTCTTTGAATCATTGCTACAATTCTTGTGCTTTTGCACCTGCTTCATAAATATGCATTTAATTTATCATTATTTAGTTTATTTGTCAACTGTTTTTAAAAAAAATCAGAAAATAGAGACTATTTTCTGTTGTATTTTTTATTAAACTTTTCAACATTACCTGTTAAAGTTGCTGTCCCTTGTTTTCCTGTATAGAATGGATGACATTTAGAACATATTTCAACATGGATTTCGTCTTCTTTTTTTGTTGAGTCTGCAGTGAATGTTTCACCACATGCACATATAAATTTTGTTGGTTTTGTTTCAATTACTTTTTTCATTTTGCATCTCCTTCCGCCATGACATTTAAGTCATAGTAATAATTAATTCTTGTATAGTATATCAAATTTTTTTGAATATTGCAATATTTTTATTGTTTTTTTAGCTATTAGCAGGTATTTCTTCAACTATTTTGATGTCTGCACCAACGTTTGTTAATTTCTCAATTATGCCTTCATATCCTCTTAGAATGTGTTCTACTTCAGATATAGTGGTTTTGTTTTCTGCGATTAAACCTGCGATTGCTAGTGAAGCTCCCGCTCTTAAGTCAGTTGCTACTACATCTGCCCCTGTCAATTTTGTTTTTCCTATAACTATTGCGGTATCTTTTTTTATTTTTATATTTGCTCCCATCTTATTTAGATACGGAACGTGCATAAATCTATTTTCATATAATGTTTCTTTTATTGTTGATTGTCCTTCGCATTGCGTTGTAAATACTGAAAATGGTTGTTGAAGATCTGTTGGAAAGGCTGGATAATATGATGTTACTATATTTATTGCTTTTAAGTGGTCACTTTTATTACACATAATATTGTCTATTCCAATTTGTATGTTAGCATTTGCTTCTTTTAATTTATCAGTCAATGATTTTAGATGTTCTGGGACTATGTTATCTATTTTTAGGTTTTCTCCGATTAGAGAACCCATTATTACATATGTTCCTGCTTCAATTCTGTCTGGGATTACTTCAGTTTGACCTTTTGACAAGTAGTTTACTCCAGTTATTATTATTTTTTCTGTACCTTCGCCACTTATTTTTGCTCCCATGCTTTTTAGGAATTGCGCAACGTTTATTATTTCTGGTTCTTTGGCAGCATTATTTATAGTTGTTGTACCTTCAGCTTTTATTGCGGCGAACATTATGTTTATTGTTGCTCCGACTGAGGCTTTTTCTAAAGTAATGTCTGTACCTTTTAATTTTTCTGCCTTTATTATATATTTATTGCCTTTTTCTGTAACTGTTGCTCCTAATTTTTTGAACCCTTCAAGATGATAATTTATTGGTCTTGAACCTATTTTGCATCCTCCTGGAAAATTCATTTCAACATATTTGTATTTTGTTAAAAGGGCTCCCATGAAATAGTATGAAGCTCTTAATTTGCTAGATATTTCTTCTGGTATTGATTTGTTGTGCATATTTGTTGGATCTATTATCATTGACTCTGTTGCTCTTTTTGTCTTAATATTTAAAAAAGATAATATGCTTTCTAATGAGTTTATGTCTGATATTTCAGGAATATTACATATTGTTGATGGTTCATCTGATATAATTGCTGCCGGTATTAATGCTACTGCAGCATTTTTAGCACCACTTATTCTTATTGTTCCAGACAGTTTTTTATTTCCATTTATAATTATTTTTTTCACTTCGCTACCTCGCTATTTGTTTATATTTTAGTATATGCGTTTATCATATATTTTGCTATTTTTCAATTTCATTTACTATAATATCATGTTTTTATAAACAATGCAATGTTTGTACCTTGAAACGCTGTCTTATTACATTAAAACATTTCTATTAATTGATCTAGTTTATCAACAACTTTGAAGCCTTTTCCATTCTTCTTTTGAGAGAATCTGACTGGAATTCCACCTTCATGTTCCCATTCTCTTAAGTTTCCTGCATAATCATCCACTAATACAGAATCTTTTGTATGAACCATTTTAGTTTTTGATATTGCTTTAGGACAAGGTATAATTGTTATATCTTTGAAATATTTCCTTAGATATTTAATCTTTAGTTCTGCTTCATGTAGAGAATTTACATGTGTTAATATAGCAAGATTAAATTTCTCACTATCTATTATTTTTTGAATACAATTAATGCTATCGTTTATGATGTACTTATCTTTTATTATTTTTGCCCAATCATAATTGACAAAGAATTCTTTTACTTTTTCTTCAGGAACATTGTCTTCTTTTAGTTTTTGATATAAAGGATTTATTGTATCTAATATAACTCCATCAAAATCAATGTATAAGTTTATTTTTTCCATATATACCTCCATCTTTTTATATTATAATACTATTTTTAAATATTTTATGCAAGAAAAAGAGCAATTTTTCAATCGCTCTTACTATTTTATTTCTTGCTTTGTTCCAGTATACTTGTATCCTTGTTTAATTAAGTTTTTATCGTTTGATGAATTAGACCATACTTTGTAAGTTTGTGCTTTTGATTTAAGTGTTCTTGTTTTTGTATGATAGTAATATACTCTTTCAGTTGTTGTTACTGTTACAGTTTTTTGTTCATAACCAATTATTCTTGATACTGTTGTATAAATTGGAACTTCTCTTTCTAATAATTCACTACATTCTGCTTCAAGTGTTTTCTTAGAAGTTGATGATACTGTTGCACTTCTTGTATATTTTTTGAATATATACATTGGTTTTAGTGTACAGTTAGATGCACAGGCATCAAAGTCAAATCCAACATATTCATATTTTACTGTATTAGTATTTTTTGGAACGTATCCACGTGTTACCTTTCCTTGATATTTCCAGTCTGTTGCTTTATATGTTTTTCCTGTTGTTTGATTTATATAGTAGTAATAATTTTTACAAGTCCATTGTTTAGATGTTAATGATGTTTTAATTAGTTCATCTTTTCCAAATATAGGTTTTGTTGTATCATTTCTATATTGTTTTTTATTATGTGTTATGTTTGCATAACCATATTTTTCATTCCATACTAATTCTTGTTTACCCCAAACAATGTTGTTATTATTTGGATTATATTCTTTTTCTTTTGACCAATCTGACCAATTACTATATGTTGCTTCTACTTTCTTTTTATATAAATATTGATATTTTTTACATGCTTTTTCATATGCTGATTTTGTCACAACATTTCCTTTGTTATCATAGTATTTATTATTTACTACTTTACAATAGTACTTTGTTGTTGGCGGTATATTTTTACATGCTTTTTTATATGCTGATTTTGTCACAACATTTCCTTTATTGTCATAGTATTTATTGTTTACTACTTTACAATAATGTTTTGTTACTGGTGTTGGTGTAGGAGTTGATTTATTGTTATTATTTGTTGTTTTTGTAGTTGTTGTCTTAGTTGTTGTTTTCTTTTCACAAACATAATTAGAACAATAATCATAGCATCCTAAATATACGATTACATAGTCTTCATCGTCACCACATGAAAGGTAAATTTTCATTTCATATTCTGTTTTTTTCTTTGTTACTTCAATATATGTGTTATCAATGTTACACATTTTACCTTTATCATCACTTAAGTTAATTAGAAGTTTCTTTTCTAACATTTCTCCAAGTGTAATTCTTACTTTATCTCCTTCATTCTTAGGAAGTCTTTCTAATGTAAAGTAAGACTCTGCTACATTTTTTAATAAATTAATGTTTTCTTGGAAGTAATTTGAAAACTCATTTGTTTCTTCTTTATTACTGTTTAATAGTTTTTGAATTGTTGAATTGGTTGGGAATATCCATACTAGTAATAAAAGCAATATTACTATTAATAGAAAGCCCACTAAAAAGTTTTTAATATAATGTGTTAATGGTTTCTTATTATTATTTTCATTATAATCTACTTCGTATCCCATAATTTAATCCCCCTTATTTACTATAAACCCTTTCTATAATTGTTTCATCTTCATATGTGTAATTATTATCAGCAGATGGTGTTACAGTTTCAATTTTTACAGTTGTTGAGTTTTCATTGTTGGTATTATTGTTATCATTATTTGTGTTATTATTTGTATTGTTATTTGTATTGTTATTTGTGTTATTATTTTCTACTGTTGTATCTTTTGGTACGTATCTATCAGTTGTTGTAGTTTCTTCTTCTTTAATTATTTCTTTTTCTGCTTCTTCTCTAAATTGTTTTTCACTATCGTATAGTTCTTTTGCTAGTCTTACAGCTTCTCTATAGCCTTGCCATAGTGCTACTTTATATTTTTCTTTATATTTACCTGTGTAACTGTTTGCTTTATTTGTTAATTTAGCTTCATATGTGGCACTATTGAAAGAACCATTATTTTTATACATTTCTTGATAGATATCATTTGTAAAGTTAACACCATATTGTTTTGCTTCTCTTGTTATTTCTTCTAGTTCATTAGCATCATCTATTGAATAATCTTTATTATCAATAGTTATTATTGGATCAAACTTATCTGCTTCTTGTTCTGCTTTTTTTGCTTCTTCTTTTCCAAATTCTTTGATAGCAGTTTTTTTACTAACTTGTTTTTTTGTAAATTTAGTGTTTTTAATTTTTGTATTTTTATATACTGCATTATTTGTAGATATTTTTTTTGTTAGTTTTCCATTTTTTATTATTGGTGCTATATCTCTTGAACTAACTTTAATATTTTTACTATCCATTGCATCTGAAATATAATATAATGCTTGATTATCAGTTAAGTTAATTTCTTGTTTATCTTGATTTGTAACTACTACTAAGTTTCTTGCCTCTGTGTATTCATCAATTTCTTTTATGTATTCTTTTATAGTATTACATGTTACTGTTTCATTGGCTTCGACTACTTTGTCTGCAAATGCTTTTGATAATACTCCATTTAATTCTAGTGCTGCTGTCATATGTGTTCCGATGAATGATACAGCTTCTGGACAAGTATTTTTTAAACTATCTATTTTTCCACTGAAATATATTTGATCTAATTTATTAACAATTTTTTGTTTATTTTCTTTAGATGGCTTTTTGTTATAATTTAATACTAATTGTTCAAAACTAGCAAATAATTCTTGATTTTTTGCATTTTGGAATAGTTTATCTATACCAGATGGATTTGTTGCTCTTAGATAATAATTATTTAACACTCTTGCAGAATTAGTATAATCTTCAGTTGCTTTAGCATCATCAAATGTTGAACCAAATATTTCATAGAATGTTTCTTTAGAATATGTATCTGCATTTGCATATGTAAATAATGATTTTACTTCATCAGCATTTAAGAATAATTGCGCACCTTTATCTGCTTTTACTTTAATAGTTGGTGCTGCAATATTATTGAAATAGTTTTGAACTTCATCCATCAATTCAAATGAATCTCTTTGTACTCCTTCATTTAAAAGCGCAAGTAGTTGTTCAAAATCCATTTCTTGATAATTTTCTACTGTTGTTACTGGTTCTTCTGCTTTTTCTTTTTGATTTGAGCATCCAATAAGTGCAGATGCACCAATTGCTATTGCTAGGATTCCTGCTGTTATTTTAAGTTTTAGATTCTTTTTAGCATTTTTGATATTATTTTTATAAACTTTCATGTTTTCAATTTTTGAATCTTTTTCTTCTTTTTTGAAGTGTGATTTTCCAATTACAACTCGATTATTATCATTAGCTTCCATAAACCTATAAATTGCAGATGTTTCTCCTAAAGATATTAGTATTTCTCCAATATCCTTTGGACTTTTTAATTCATATATTTTTCCTTTGTATCCAAACTTTGTTGCGTTTCTTAATTCTTTGTCTAAATAAAACTTATTATCCATATTATTTCCCCCTTTAACTTGGATTGGCATTATTATAGCACTTTTTGTCGTTTTTGTCAATTATTTTTGTATTTTTGTGATTTTTTAATTTTGCATCAAAAAAGTATATGCTTATTTTGATTGCATATACTTTATAAAAATATTAATATAGTTCCTAAAATTAAACCTCCGATTAGAAATATTATCAACTCTTTTGTCTGTGGTTTTCTAATTTTAAAGTTTAGGACAAATAAGATTGATGTTATTAACATTACAATTGTATATAAAGTATTAAATGCATTAGTTGTTAACAACATTGTTAATAAGTAGAATATTGGAAATATTATAGCAGTTGATGTTACTGGTAGTCCACTATAGTATTTTACTGGAGCATTTTGATCAGCAATTGTATTAAAGTATGCTAATCTTATGACTCCTCCAAGGGCAAATAATATAAATATTATTATATTAATTATACTATGTAATTCTAGTGAATAAAATATTATAATTGGAAATATTATGAATGCAATTAGATCTGCCAATGAGTCTAATTCTACTCCAAATTGTTTTTCTTGTTCTGTTCTTTTGCATGCTCTTGCTACTTTTCCGTCGAATGCATCGCATAGTCCAGATATTATTAGTAATAAAAGAGCGCATTTTGTTTCATTTTCTATTAATGCTATATACATACCTACAATTGCACTTATTACAGATAGATATGTTAGTACTACTGATTTTGTATAGTAGCCTATTAGTACTTTTTTCTTTTCTTTTTTCATTTGTTACTCCTATAGTATATTATTGTTATTATCAAATTTTACGTTTAAAAATTTTTTACTTGACAAGTAATCGCATGTATGAACGAAAATTTGGTATTTTGTTTCTGGTTTTGGTAGAACTATATTACTATATTGATTAGTATTCCATTGTCCCATATGGGAAGATATTGCATCTGTTATGAATTTTATTTCATCATCTGTAAATGTTGTTTCTTGTTGGTGTTTTTTGATGTTGTTTCCCGCAAGTAGTGGATGATCAAATCTTGTATATTGTTCTTTTATTTCTCCACATTTTAATGTGTCGTGCATTATTACTGCTATTTTTAAAAGATCTTGTTCATCTTTTGTAAACATGTTTTGATAGCATTCTAGTGATAAAAGTTCATTTGCTATTCTTGCTGCTACTTTTGTATGTCTAAGTAGTCCTTGTGGTCCTGCAGAAAACTCTGGATGATATTTTCCTGTTGATGAGGCTGGTATTTCAAAAAAATAATCAGGTACACTATTTATTAATATTTTTAAATTATCTTTATATTTTTCATTTTGTATCATATCTATTTCTGGTTTTAACATTTCTTCTTTATTCATTGTACTTCTCCTTTTATTATGAATTTATTAATTGTTCTATTTTTTTATTATACTCAAATCTATAGTGATTAGTAATAGTCATATCTGTTGTTTCTAGAATATCTTCTTCTTTTGATTTTTGTTTGTCATCATAAAGATGAATTATATATGGTATACCATTTTTGTTTATTTTATCAGAAATTATTGCTATATGGGAATTGTAATCAAATACTATTATGTCACCAGGTTGGAATGAACCAACTTCATATATGTCTGTTGTTAATTCTTTAGCATATCTTTCAAAGAATATTTGTTGATTTGTTATTCTTCTGAAGTCTATGTTGTCATCTCTTATTTCTATATTGTAAGTGTTTTCTTTTGATTTTTGAGTTTGTTTTATATCTTTTGATATAAGTTCTTTTAAATCATATCCTGCTTCTTTTAAGGCCCATGCTATTACATCTGCACTTATTCCTTCGGTTTCAGGTGGATAACCACCACCATAATATTTACTTACATACTTAGGATTTTTTTCTGTTACTTTTTTAGCACCGTTTAGAATATCTGTGTAATCATCTATTCCATTTTGATTATAATCATTGGTACTTTTTTCGTAAACAAATCCAAAATCGTATAGTTTGTAATATTCTTTTTGTTCAGTTGTTTTTGGTGTTGTTTTTCTTTCAATATGGTATAAATAGTTCATACCCTCACATGAAATTATTATTACTAGTATTCCGATTATTAAAAACGCGAATTTTTTCTTTACTTCTTTTTTAATTCTTAGTTTTTTCTTTTTTTTCATAGCTATTCCTTTATTTTAATTTTAATTCGAATATAATATCACGTAATTGCATAGCACGTTCGAAGTCTAAGTTCTTTGCTGCTTCTTTCATTTCTTCTTCTAATTTTTCTATGTTTACATTTTCCATTATATCATCTTTTTCTGTTTTTGAATAGTTTTCTTCTTCTGTATTAGATATTAATTCTCTAATTTCTTTTTTTATTGTCTTTGGAATAATGTTATGTTCTTTGTTATATTGTTCTTGAATTGTACGTCTTCTTTTAGTTTCTTCAATTGCTTCTTTCATGCTATCAGTCATTTTATCAGCATACATTATTACATGGCCATTTTCATTTCTTGCACATCTTCCTATTGTTTGGATAAGGCTTCTTGTTGAACGTAAGAATCCTTCTTTGTCTGCATCTAGTATTGCTATTAAGCTTACTTCGGGAATGTCTAGTCCTTCACGTAATAGATTTATTCCTACGATACAGTCATAAGTTCCTAGTCTTAATTCTCTTATTGTTTTTAATCTATCTAATGTTTTTACCTCTGAATGAAGGTATGCTACTTTTATGTCAAGTTCTTTTAAGTAGTTTGTTAATTCTTCAGCCATTCTTATTGTTAGGGTTGTTATTAATACCCTTTCATTTTTTTCTATTCTAGATCTTATTTCTCCGATTAGATCGTCTATTTGTCCAAGTGTTGGTTTTATTTCAATAGTTGGATCTAATAAGCCTGTTGGTCTTATTATTTGATCTACTTTGTTTTGCGCTAATTCTAGTTCATAGTCTCCAGGTGTTGCTGATATATATATTGCTTGATTTATTTTTGACTCGAATTCATCGAATTTTAATGGTCTATTATCAAGAGCACTTGGTAGTCTAAAACCGTATTCTACTAATGTTGTTTTTCTTGCTCTATCTCCATTATACATACCTCTTACTTGGGGTAATGTTACATGTGATTCATCTACTACTAAAAGGAAGTCTTTAGGAAAGAAGTCAATTAATGTATTAGGTATTTCTCCTTCTTTTCTTCCTCCTAAGTGTCTTGAGTAGTTTTCAATACCACTGCAGAATCCTGTTTCTTTCATCATTTCTATGTCATATTTTGTTCTTTGCTCAATACGTTGATATTCTAATAATTTATTATTCTCTTTAAAGTACTCTAATCTATCTTTTAATTCCTCTTCTATCCTTTTAATTGCTTCTTGTAGTTTGTCTTCGCTTGTCACAAAGTGACTGGCCGGAAATATGGATACGTTCTTTTTTGATGAAATTATTTTTCCTGTTATTGCATCTGTTTCTAATATTTTATCTATCTCATCACCAAATAGTTCTATTCTAATTGCTTTTGAGTGTTCATTTGTTGGGATTATTTCTATTATGTCTCCATGAACTCTAAAAGTTCCTCTTTTAAAGTCTATATCATTTCTTTCATATAACATATCGATTAATTTCATTAATAATTGATTTCTTTCTATTGTTTGGCCAACACTTAATGTAAGCATGTTTTTTTCATATTCTTCTTTTTCTCCAATACCATATATGCATGATACTGATGCTACCACTATTACATCTTTTGATGATAAAAGTGCACTTGTTGCTGCATGTCTTAGTTCATCTATTTCATCATTGATTGATGAATCTTTTTCAATGTATGTATCTGTTTGAGGTTTATAGGCTTCAGGTTGATAATAATCATAATATGAAACAAAATATTCAACATGATTTTCTGGAAATAGTTCTTTTAATTCAGAGTATAGTTGTCCCGCCAATGTTTTATTGTGTGCTAGTACTAATGTCGGTTTGTTTGTTTCTTTTATAACATTTGCTATTGTGAATGTTTTTCCAGTTCCGGTTGCTCCTAGTAAAACTTGGTGTTTTAATCCCTTGTTTACTCCATCTACTAAGCTTTTAATTGCTTGTGGTTGATCACCACTTGGTTGAAATTTAGAGTGTAATTTAAACATAGTATTCCTCCTTTGCAATACTATTATAATACACGAATGATTATTTGTAAATAAAGTTTATGATTATCATTTTTTATTGTTTAATAAATATGCTTTGTATGAGTTTTCTAAGAACATTGCTATGGTTGCTGGTCCTACTCCTTTTGGTACTGGTGTTATATAAGATACCTTGTCTTTAACATCTTCAAAATCAATATCCCCACATAACTTTCCGTTTTCATCTTTATTTATTCCAACATCTATTATTATAGCATTTTCTTTTATATAATTTTTTGTTATAAGTTTTGGCTTTCCTATAGCACTTATTAGTATACTAGCTTTATTTGTAATTTTTTTTACATCTTTCGTTTTAGAATGACATAATGTTACTGTTGCATTACTGTTAGTTAATAGTAAAGAAAGTGGTTTTCCAACAATATCGCTTCTTCCTAAAATTACTATGTTTTTATCTTTGATATCTATTTTATATAATTCTAAAAGCTTTAGTATTCCAATTGGTGTACATGGCGCTAATGTATAGTTATTGTTGTATAGTTTTATTATGTTTGAATCAGTTAATCCATCTATATCTTTGTTTTCATCTATTGCATTAACAATTGCTTTTTGATTTAAATGTTTTGGAAGAGGTAATTGAACCATGATGCCATCTATTTCTTTATCTTTATTTAATGTATTTATTTTTTTTATAATTTCTTGTTCTTTAGTTTCTTCTTGTAATTTAATATGATTTATTAATATGTTAATCTCTTGTTCTAATTTCTTTTTTTGGTTTATGTATATAGTACTAAATTCATTGTTTCCAACTTGAATGATTGCTATTTTTATTGGTCTTGGTAATGATTTTGTTTTTTCTTTTAAGTCCCTTATTATTTTTTCTTTTAATTTATTTCCTTCGATTAGTATCATATTATTCACGTTAATTGTCTTTTTTATTTTAGACTAGTTCCTTTCTTTTGATTTTAAAAAGTTATTAACAAAATTGTTAATAACTTTGTGGAATTAATGATTCAAAAATTGTTGACAACTTCTCAAATCCTTTATTTTGTAATAGCTTTGTTGCTATATCTTGCATTTGTTTTTCTGTTAAGTCTTCATATTTTATTGAATCTTTTATTTCTTTTTTATTTATTGTTGGATTTTTTTCTTCCTTATTTGTTATGTTTATTGTAGCATTTCCTAATCCAATAAGTGATGCTTCAATTGAGATTTTTTCTTTATCTTTTGTCATAGTTCCTTTAGATATTATTACATCTTCTTGTTTTATTTTAAAGTCATATTTATCTTTATGTTTTGTAATAGCTATGTTATAGGTTTCTTCATCTTGTTTTAATTCTACTTCATATCTAATTACTTCTTTTAAAATTCCTTTGCAATATATAGATAGTGTCATAGTAGTTTTGCTTTGACTATCAAATGATATTTCATCAATTAAATCTTCGATTTTTTCTTTTGTATTTTTAGTTTCTGATATAGAGTTAACTGCTTTAATGAATTCTTGATTTTCTTTTAGATATGTTAAAAAGTCTTTTGATATTTTTGCTAGTTTTTCATCATTTAATTCCATTGATATTTTTTTTGTTTTTGTCTTTTTGTCATCGATTGTAATTGTTTTATTTTCTGAAGCTAAGTATTCTTTTTTCAAAGATTTTTGAAATGCTTTATTAATGCTTTTAACAATTACTTTGCTTTCTTTTGTATTTTTTGTTGTATTGAATATATCATCATAGTCTTCAGATAAATCAACATTTATATATTTGTCAAATACTCCAGGTAGTTGTACAAAACTTTTTTTGTCTTGCATGTAGATGTTTGCATCAATTAATTTTTCATTTTTATATGTTGTTTTTAATTTTGTTTGTAATATTTTATTTTCTGTATCCATTTTGTAGTTGGCAACTACTGATAGACCATTAAAAGCATCAATCATTTCTTTTAATGTTGCATCAGTTGATTCAATGTTATAGTCAATTTCTAAATTACCTGATATTTTTTTAATTTTTTCTTGTTTTTCTATTTGTTCTGTTATATTTTCTGTTAGTTTATTTGCATTGTATTTTATTGCTAGTAATGGATTGCTATTGATGTAGAAGTAGATTGTTACTGCTGCTACGATCAACAGTATTACTACCGATAGTAATATTAATAGTAATTTGCTTTTCTTTTTGTTTTTTTCAAAGCTTACTATTTCATTACCCATTATTTCATTATTTTTCATATTAAAAACTCCTTTTTTCTTATTTTCTGCCTTTATTTTATCACACAGTCATTATGTTTTCAAGTAACTATTCATATAAAAAGAAGAGTTTTTTTACTCTTCTTCAATTAAACCATAGTCTTTATTTTTTCTTTTATAAATTACTGCGAATTTATTTGTATCAATGTCTTTGAATAGATAAAAGTCATGTCCTAAAAGTTCCATTTGAAGAATTGCTTCTTCTTCATCCATTGGTTTTAATTCTACTTGTTTTCTTTTTATAATTTTATTTTCATCTTCTTCAACATTGAAGTTTGAAAAATCATAATCTAGGTTAAAATCGCTTTTTTCTTTTTGTTTTTTGCTATTAATTCTTGTCTTATTTTTTATTATTTGTCTTTCTAACTTATCAATAGCAGTGTCTATTGTGGCATAGAAATCCTCTCCTGTTTCTTCTACTCTTAATGTGTATTTTTTAAGTGGAATTGTGATTTCTACTTTTTGTTTTACTCCTTGTTTTTTGAATAAAATATTACTTTGTACTTGTTCTTCTTGTTCCAAGTACTTTGAGAGTTTATTTATTTTGTTTGATGCGTATTCTTTCATCGCATTTGTTATTTCAAGTTTTTCTCCTCTTATTTTTAAATCCATAATATCATCCTCCTAATAACATTTTAACATTTTTTTTAAACGAAATAAATAGTTTAGAAATAGTTTGACTTTTTTTGACATAATAAAATCGAGCTATAAGCTACAACTCGATTTTACAATATATTTGATCAAACTATATGGGCATTGGTTCTTTTTGCTTAATAACTATAACATTAACTGCTTGAAGTCCCTTACCTGTTTCTACTATTTGAAATGTAACGTAGTCACCTTCATTAAGAGTTTTGTACCCTTCCATTTTAATAGCAGAATAATGAACAAATACATCTTCGTTAGGTTTATAATCAATGAAACCAAATCCTTTTTCATTGTTAAACCACTTTACAAAGCCTGTCATTTTTTTCACCTCTCCTTCCCTACCAAATATTTTTACTACTTTTTACTTCTTATACAGGATGTTTTATCTTATGTGTGCAATTTAATAGTATCACAAATATAACTGATTTATAATTTTGTACCTTGTTTGGTAGAAATTATGTCTTGTTCGGTAAGAGCTTTTAATAATTCCTTCTTTTTGTCTCTTGAAATCATACTTGTTTGATGATGATTAGTAAAACTTATTATTCCATTTACGTGGTCATACGTTTTTATTTCTTTTATATTAACAAAAACACTTCTATGTACCATTATGAAATCTTCATTAAGTTTTGTCTTAATATTATTTAGTTTTTCTTTAATTATGTATTTTTTATTTTTACATATAATTTGAGTATATTTTGAATTTTGTAGCTTTTCTATACAGACAATATCAGAGAGTGGTATTAAAAATAATACTCCATTTTGTTTAAACCAAAACATGCTGGAGTCTTGTATATACATTTTATTTAACTCTTTAATTGTCATTACCAAATTTGTTGGCATATTATAGCTTTCTAGTATAGTAGTCATCACATTATATTTTGGTAACTCAAAGCCTTTTTCAAAATTAATGATAATAATATATGATTGATAATCATCTCTTTCCTTTCTTATATAATCAACAATTAATTCTGCATTTACTAATGAGTTATTTTCAATTATATAAATATTTTTTGTCCTATTTTTTTCAACATACTCCTTCATATTATTAATATCATCGAATTTATAACTATGATATTCTATTTTTGAACCTAGTAACGATTCACTTATCACACCTTCATACCCCTTTATATCCTTTTCACTACTACCTAAAATAATGAAGTCCATAGCTTTCTCCTGATTAAATATTTTTTATTTTTTTACAATTAAAATAGTTTTGATTACTATTTAATTATTTTGATGAATGCCTGTTTATGGAAAGTGTTTATACTTCTAACTGAATAGCGACCATGTGTTTTTCCATATTTCCTAAAATCCATTGTGTCCGCTATAAATGTTAGGTTTTGCTTGTACCAATAAATTCTTATTATAATTTCTTTTTCATAATCCTTTAATCCTTTTTGATCGCATAAATCTTCTAACTCTTGTAATGAAGTTCTAACGATTAAAGTTCCCACTCCTAGTCTTTTGGCATACCTCATCTTCCTTTACTACTATATAGTGCATGTATATTGATAACATAACTCCCATAAGTACACATAAGAAAACACTTATATATATACTAGGAATCAACCATGTTATCAAGAAAAATAAAGTCCAAGTAAATGTTGTGCATGTTATTGTTGAATTCAAATGAAATGTTTCTCCTAAAAAACTTCTTGTAAAGAAAAAACCTATTAAGAAAAATGCTAACTCTGCAAATGCATCATTGAAATAAGCAATTACAAATACTCCAATTGTTTGAAATAGTTGTAATGGTATAGTAATTCCATAAAATATTATATTTTCAATGGTCTTTTCTAGTTTGGATGCTGTTTCTTGTGAAAAGTTTTCTATTGTGGTTGTGTCATTAAACCAAATTCCATTTTTCTTTTTTCTAGCATTCTTTTTTTGTTTTTGTTTTTCTTCCATAATATTACCCCCTTAGTATAGATGAATGTGTAAATAATAGTAGGACCCATGAACTATTATTTACATTGAATTATTTAGCTAATTTCTTAGCTAGTTTTTTGGCAAAGTTGCTTTCTTTTTTGAATTCTCCAATCCAGTAGTGGCATCCAAATGGACTTCGCATTTCTTGTCTCTCCTTTTTTTAAGATAAATTTCTTTTGCAAGAATTATCATACCCATTATGATGAAATAATCAAATGTAAGAATCATTTTTGTAGTTTCATCTATCGAGTTTATGTCGATAGAACTTGCTTTGTAAGAAAACCAAACAAATTGTACAAAAACGCTGAGAACATATGAAATTATTCCATACAATATATATTTAGGCTTTCTACCAGAGTAGAAATAACAAAAGATTAAAAAGTATATTATTATAAATGCTTGCATCAAAATATAATTACCTGATAAATCAATTAAATAATTTATTAGCAAATATAATAATGAATAAGGTAATATCTTTTTGATATTTTTGATTCTAAACACAAGAAAAATCATTGTAATAAAATCAAGAAATGAAATTAGCATGGATGCAAAAAAGTCCATTACCTTATTTGTGTTAATTTTAACTAGATTATCCACAGTTATTTTATAATATGGTAATCCAATACTATCTAATAGTGTATTAGTTATTATTAGAAATGCCATAATTATAAATAACCATATTGCTACTTTAGCAACTTTTTCATTAACACCTAACCATTTTAAAAAATCTTTCATAAACATTCACAACTCCAATATAGCACAGATTAAAATATCTTTCGCGCAATTTTTACAATTTTTTTATTTTTTTTACATTTTTTGGAAATTTCTTCCTTTTTTCGATACTATTCTAGCACTTTGTTGAGCAAAAGAAAAGAGAAAAATGTTATTTTTTCTCTTTGTTAACCGTTTGTTTATTTCTGTCAGATATTATTCCTGTTCTAAATACTATCCATAGTATTAATGCTAATATTGTTAGGTATACATATATACCTATTTTTTTATCTCCGATTATATATATTATTGATGCGATTGCAAATAATATATTCATTGCATATATTGCTAAGACTGTATTTCTATGTGATAAACCTAAGCTTAATAGTTGGTGATGTAAATGACATTTGTCTGGCATATATATTGGTTGATGTTTTAGACTTCTTCTTATTATTGCAAATAGTGTATCTAGTATTGGTATTCCTAGTATTAATAATGGAACAAATAGAGAAATCATTGTTGCAGTTTTGAATCCTAGTAAAGATATTACTGCAATCATGAATCCTTGAAACATGGAGCCTGAGTCTCCTGAAAAGATTTTTGCTGGGTAAAAGTTGTGATACAAGAATCCTAGTGTAGAACCTAACATGATAAATGCCAACGTTATATTTAATGCGCCCATTGTTCCTTTGATAAATGCAATTATTCCTATTGTTAAATAAAATATTGCACATGTTCCGCTTGATAGACCGTCTAGTCCATCAATTAAATTTATTATATTTATACACCCTATTATAAATAAAACTGTTAATGGGTATGAAAAGATACCAAAGTTTATGTATAGTCCAAATAATGTTACTTTATTTAATAAAATGTTTCCATAAAAAATTACTATACATGCTGCGATTATTTGTCCAATTAGTTTTGTTTTGGCATCAAGTGGTTTTATATCATCTATTACTCCGGTTAAAACTATAATGAAGCTTCCTATTAGTATTGAGTTCATTTGAACGCTTTGAACTCCAAATAGCATATAACCAAATAGAAATCCTAAGAATATTCCTAATCCTCCAAGTCGTGGCATTGGTTTTGTATGTACTTTTCTTTTATTTGGAATATCCATTGCTCCGATATGAATTGCTATTTTTTTTATATAGAATGTTATTGCTAATGTAATTATTAAACATGTTAGTACTATGAATAATATATGTAGTTGATTGTTAATATCTAGCATTTTATCACCGCCTAAGTTAATTATATCATATTTTTACTTATTTCAACAAAAAAGAACAGGTATTAGTCTATGTAGTATATCTTATCTAACATTATTCCTGTTCCTTCGGCTACACATGCAAGTGGATTTTCTGCTACTTTAACTGGTACTTTTAGTTCTTCTTCTAGAAGTTCTTTTAGGTTTTGAAGCATTGCTCCCCCTCCTGTTAACATTATTCCATTTTCTATGATGTCAGATGCTAGTTCTGGTGGAGTTTGTTCTAATACTACTTTTATCATGGATATTATTTTATTTACACTATCTTTTAATGCTTCTTCCACTTCATCACTTGTTATTGTAATTGTTTTTGGAAGTCCTCCGATTAGGTCTCTTCCTCTTATTTCTAATTTTTCTTTTTTTGTACTTTTTACTGTTCCTATTTTTATTTTTATATTTTCTGCGGTTTTTTCTCCGATTAAGAGTTTATATTTATTTTTTATATATTCTATTATATTTTCATCAAATGTATTTCCTGCGGTTTTAATTGATGCACTTGTTACTATGTTTCCTAATGATAAAACTGCAATGTCAGTTGTTCCACCACCAATGTCTACGACCATATTACCTATTGGCTCTCCGATTTCTAGACCTGCTCCTATTGCGGCGACTTTGGGTTCTTCTTCAATGAATACCTTTTTGGCACCAGTTCTTTCTGCTGCTTCTTTTATAGCATTTTTTTCTACTTCTGTTATATTGGATGGACAGCATATTATTATTCTTGGTTTTACTATTTTGTTTTTTATATTTATCTTTCTTAATAAATAGGATAGTAATGTTTCAACCATTTCGAAGTCTGCGATTACTCCATCTTTCATTGGTTTTATTGCCTTTATTTTTCCTGGTGTTCTTCCTAACATTCTATTTGCTTCTTCTCCGAAAGCAATTGGTTTTTTTGTTTGTTCATCTACCACTATTACACTTGGTTCATTTACTATTATTCCTTCTCCTTTAACATAAACTAATATATTGACTGTTCCTAGGTCAATTCCTATATCTTTATTGAACATATTAGTATCCTTTTATGTTTTCACTAAAGTATTTTTCTGGATCTATTAGTTTGTTATTACTATATAATTCAAAGTGTAAATGATTTCCTAGGTCTTGACTTATTGCGTTTGTAGATGATGATGCTATTGTTTGTCCTTGCTTTACTTCTTCATCTTCTTTTACAAGTACATCTTTTACACTTTGATAGACACTAATTAGATTGTCGTTGTGTTTTATCTTTATAGTTGTTCCTGTTATGTCATCTTTTGTTACTGATAGAATCTTTCCATCTTTGATCGCATTTACTTTAAAAACTGAATCATTTGTGTAATCTACTCCACTGTTTTGAATATAAGTATTTTCGTAGTATATGATTGATTTTTCTTGTGTTTCTTTATTTTGATAGTCATAGAATGTTTTTCCAACTTTTACTTTGTCGTCGTCATATGGTCTCACAACACTTTTTTGTTCTTCTTTTGTAACTGGTACAACATTATCAGTAAGCACTTCATATGAAACGTATGTATAGTTGTCACTTATTTTAGAGTCTGCTACTGACATTGATCTTACTAGAGCAAAGCTAAGTAAGCAAAATACACATATGCTTGCAAATATAATCCCTTCTACTGTGTAGTTTCTTTTTATTTTTTTCATTATAAAATCACCTCATTAAAAGTTTTAACAATTAATGAGGTTTTTATTCATAAACTTAAAATATTTTTATAGTTGTTGCAATTTCGTAAATGAAGTTTGTTACTAAATATATTAGTGATATTGCCAAGAAGAAGTAAAATAATCTTAACCGGAGGGCTTAGGTCTTCCGGTTTTCTGTT